>Ga0209515_10003793_pt1 | contig 21054 bp, 20 predicted proteins | sample Subgroupgradi54m_FD_187454 | JGI IMG/M metagenome (GOLD analysis project Ga0209515, IMG submission 187454) | Subsurface groundwater microbial communities from S. Glens Falls, New York, USA - GMW60B uncontaminated upgradient, 5.4 m (SPAdes)... ...
CCGTCTGCTTGAGATGCTCCAGCGCTTCTTGGGCGGCCGTTTGTTCCTCCTTGGTGCTGGCCAGCTCGTCGCTGAGCCCGGCGGTGGTTTGCTTGAGGCCTTTGAATTCTTGCTGGGTGGTTTGGAGGGTCTGCTGGGTCTTCTTGAGTTGTTCCGTGCCCGTCGCGAGATTGGCCTGGGTCTCCTGGAGGCTGCCGCGCAGCTCCTCCAGTTCGCCCTCGCGTTTCTCGAGCGTCTGCTTGGTGCTGCCAAGCTCCTCCTTGGTGCCGGCCAGCTGCGTGTTCAGGCGCGTCTGGGTGTCTTTGAGCCGGGTGAGTTCCGCTTGCGCGGTGTCCGTCTTACTGCGCAATTCCTCTTCACGAGCGGTCAGTTGCGTTTGCAACTCTTCGGCGCGCTTCTTGGTCGCGGTTACTTCCTGAGTCAGGGCAGTCTTGGCGGTGGCGAGCTCGTCCTTGACGGCCGCCAGTTCCGTGCTCAGTTGAGCATGGAGCTCCTTCCAATGCGCCAACTCCCCTTGCGAGGCGGTCTGGGCTTCTCGAGTCGTCATGAACTGTTGGCTCAGCGTGTCATTGTCCTGCCTGAGTTGTGCGAGCGCGTGCTGAGCGGTCTCCAAGGCCTGCTCTTTCTTCGTGAACGCCGCTTGCAGATCTTGGAGCGCCGTCTGGGCCGTCGCCGAAGCGGTCTCGGACTCCTTGAGATGAGCCTGGAGCTGCTCCTCGGTCTGCTCGCGTTGCGCCTGGAGCTGCTCAAGCGTCGTGCGGGTCTGGTCGAGGTTCTCCTGGGCGACCTGCAGGTTCCTCGTCAACTTCGCGTTGGTCCTGGGCAGGTCACGAAGCTCTTTCCGGGTGTCCTCCAAGGTCTGCTTGGTCGAGGCCAGTTGACTTTCGAGCTTGGCGATGGTGGTCGTGGCCGCCGACAGCTTCCCGGTCGTTTGGGTGAGTTGTGTGGAGAGCGCCTGCTGCGTCTGGCTCAGGGTGTCCTTGTTGGTGCTGAGCTCCTCATGGGTGGACGCGAGCTCCTCCTCCAGGTGTTTCGCCTTCTCCTCAAGCTGCCCCAGGGAGGCGTGGGTCTTGGAGAGGTCCTGCTCTTTGGCGGTCATGGACTCGACGAGTTGCTGCTTGTCCTGCAGAAGGCTTTCCTGCGCGTGCTCCAAGTTCACCACGCGCGTTTGCAGCGTGATCATCTGGCGCTGGCGCTCATCCAACAACCCGCGCTGATGCAGGACCTCGGTGTTGAGCTCTGTCTGGGTCTTGGTGCCGGTCTCCTGCTCGGTCCGCAGCTGGCGTAGCTGCGTCTGGGCGTCGGTCATCGCGGCTTCGCGCTTGGCCATCTGGTCGCGCAGGCTGCGGACTTCCTGGTTGGCAACCTCCCGTTCCTGCCGGGTCGCCTCCAGCTCATCCGTGATGGTCACCGACTGTTGGCTTTGCGCATCGTGCTTCTGGGTCAGTGCGCTCAGCTCGCCTTTCAATTGCTCGATCGTGGCTTGCGCAAGCGTCAAGTCGCTCTTAGCGGTGTTGAGCTCCACACCCAACTGGCTATTGGTTTGTTTCGAACCGCGCAGCTCCTTCGTCGACGTCCCCGCATCGTTCCTGGCGGCGCTCAGCTCCGTCTGGACGGCGTTGAGGCGTTCCTCGAGTTGGGTGGCCTGGGCTTTGGTCTGATTCAATCGCTCCTGGAGGCTGGCGGCCTGGCGCTGGCGCTCATCCGACAGTTGGCGCTGCGACGCCAGCTCTTCCTGCAGTTGCCCCTGAGCCTTGACGGTCGCTTCATGGTCGATCCGCAGCCGACGCAGTTGATTCTGCGTGTTGAGGAGGGTGGCTTCCCGCTCGGCCAGTCGAGTGCGCATATCTTCCAGCACTTGCTGGATCTGCCCGGCTAACGACGTCTGACCGGCAGGACTCATCGTCGGAAGCGGATCACTCAACATTTGGGCAGGAGTCTGCATGACGGCGGCAGTCCCTCCGGTCGTCCCTCGAGCTCCGCTCTCTGGACTCTGGAGCGGCTGCGATCCAGGCAGCCGCGGAATGCCGAGTGCGCTGGCACTCGGCCTTCGCTCGGCTTCGCCGAGCTCAGTCGCCCGCGCGGTGTTGAGTTGTTTCCCGAAGAAGGAGAAATCCTCGATGCGGCCGTTCACCGGATGCTTGCTGACGGTGCCCCACATGGTCTGGCCGTGCACCTCGCCGCGCCAAAACGCCACCCCTTCCTGCTCCCGCGTCTGGGTGCTGGACCAGCCGGGGATGCCGTCATCCCCCGGACTGATGGTGAAGGAGGCCGGGCCATAGCCTTCCATGGCGAGCGAGGAGGAGGAGAGGGGGTCTTGATCAAAATGCAAGGTGTCTTTCTGCGGTGGGCCAGATCGCTCGTGGTCCAGGGGGGTGAGCTCGAGGGTCCAGGTCGTGCCGTTGAGCTGGGCTTTCACCTCCCCAGCGGTCGTGGAAGGATGCAGAAGGCAGACGGCAACCAGGAAAGACGGGAAGCAAAGTGCAGAACGCATGCGCTGAACCCGCATACGCGTATCGTAACCTGAGATGGCAGTGACGTCAAGCGGTTGCAGACGCGGGCCGTTACAGTTCTTCGTCGGTCACGACCTCTTTGATGTACACGAAGGGTTGCTCGACTAAGTCGACGCGGCGCGGGGTCGGCAGGGGAACCTGATTCGCATCACGGCTGATGAGCACGACCGGTCGCAGGGGCGCTTCCGGATGCACCAGCTCCACTTTTGCGATCTCATTGGTGCTGAGCCGGACCACGCTTCCCCGCGGATACAGGGAGAGCGCATCGACCAGCGCTTTGATGACGCGCCGATCGAACTTGGTATTGGCGCCGTCCACCAGAACCTTGATGGCTTGGGCGGGGCTGAAACGGTTGCGGTAGCTGCGAGGATGGGTGAGCGCGTCGTACACGTCGCAGACGGCGAGGATCTTGCCAAAGTCGGCCAGCGCCACACCCTCAGCCCCAGTCGGATACCCGCTGCCGTCCAGCCGCTTGTGGTGGGTGCTGATGGCATCCAACACATCCTGAGGCAAACCCTTGGCCGTCTTGAGGTGCTCCAGGGCTTTCGCCGGATGTTTGGCGATCACTTTCCACTCTTCTGCCGTCAGCTTCCTGGGCAGCGAGGCTACTTGCTCCGCTTCCCCCGTCATGCCGACATCGTGCAGCAACCCCGCCAGGGCCAGATCGTACACCGACTCCTCGGGATGACCCAGGCAGTGCCCGAGATGAGCCGCGAGGATGGCCACATTCACCACGTGGGTATACAGGTAGTTGTCCCGGCTGTGCCGCTCGAGCAACCCCAGGAGCGTCTGGCACTCCTGGGTGTTCACCGTGGGGAGTTGCTTCACCAGTCGCCAAGCCGGCGCCAGGTCGAGTGGTTGGCCGGCTCGGGCCTGTTCGAACAAGACCTTGACACACGAGACGAGCTCTTCGTAGAGGTGGCTGTAGACGCGCTCAAGCTCGCTGGTCTTCTGTGGTGGACTGGCTGGTGGAGTTGGGGGCGTTTGCGGTGTGTCGATAATTTGACGCGACGCCGGTAGGACTGGAGGAGACGGGGGCGCCGGAGGTTGAGGCGACTTGTCTTTGTTCGTCAGATCAGACAGACGAAACATGTTGCTTCTTTCAATGATAGCATGTTTCACACGCCGATGCTGGCAGGCACTTCCTGCATCACCACCTCATCGATCTGCTTGACCTGCTTGCTCATCCCCGCCAAGAGCGCCAGGTCGGCTAACTGGTTGATCCGGCGCGGGACTCCGCCGCTGTGCTCATAGAGCAAGGCCAGGGCCTTTGAGGTGAAGAGGTTGGGATCTTTTGCGCCGGCGACGGACAGCCGATGGCGGGTATACTCCGTGGTTTCCCCAGCCGAGAGGGGCACGAGGTGATGGCCCATGCAGATGCGCTGGGCCAGGGGCTTGTGGCGATCCACCAGCTCTTTCAACTCGGGCTGTCCCATGAGGATCATCGTCAAGAGGAAGCGGTCTTCATCCTGGAAGTTCATCAGGAGCCGCAGCTGCTCCAGGACCCGCTCTTCCTTGATCGTATGCGCTTCATCGACGATGATGAGGGTGTCCTTGCCGTCCCGCATGTTGTCTCGCAGCGCCTGCTCCATCCCGGACAGCAGCACGTCGGCCAGCACATCGGAGCGCCGGTCGGGGAGGTTGGACACATTCAGCTTCTGCGCAATGGCGTGGAGCAACTCGATGTCGGACATCAGGGGATTGGCGATGTACACCATGCGGTAGCGATTGGCGGGCAGCTGGGCGAACAACGAGCGGGCCAGCAGGGTCTTGCCGCAGCCGAAGACGCCGGTGAGCACCCCGGCGCCTTTGCGGCCTTGCACCACGTAGTTCAGGCGCGCCAGGCCTTCCTGGTGCTGCGGCGACTGATAGAAGAACTTCGGATCCGGGGTGTTCTCAAAGGGCTGCGCGGACAAGCCCCAGTAGTCGGTATACATTCACAAGTCCATAGTCCATGGTCCATAGTCCATAGTCCGCAGTTTCATGTGCTATGGACTATCGACTATGGACTGAAGTTTCGTCAGACCGCCAATCCCTGGACCTCGTCGGCCACGATGCCGGGTTCGATCGTGCGCACCTGCATGCCGAAACCCGCCAACAGGCAAATATCGCACAGCCGGTTGATGCGTCGGGGAATGCCGCCGGTCGACTCATAGAGGAGGCTGATCGTCTCAGGGCCGAATATCTCCTCCGGCTGCTCCTGGCCCGCGACGCGCAAGCGATGGTAGATGTAGTCGTGGGTCTCCCCGAGCGTCATCGGCTCCAGGCGGCTCTTGATGCCGACCCGCTGCTCAAACGCCTTGTTCGCATTGATCATCGTCGCGAGCTCCGGCTGGCCGAACAACAACAACGTCACCAGGAACCGGTCATGCCACTGGAAGTTGAGCAACAGGCGCAACTCCTCGAAGACCTTCGGGTCTTCAATCGCGTGGGCCTCATCCAGCAGAATGACGGTGTCGCGCCCCTCTTTGGCGTGGCTCGTCACCAGCTCCTCCAGGGCGATCAGCACATCCGCCTTGTTGCCGGGCGGATGCGCCACGCCCAGATGATAGGTAATCAGGCGCAGCACATCCAGATCGTTCACACGGGGATTGGACAGGAGGGCGCAGCGGTAGCGTTCCTGGTTAAGCTCGTGGAGGACGACCTGCCCGACGATGGTCTTGCCGCAGCCGAAGACCCCGGTGAGCACCCCGGCGCCTTTGCGCGAGCGGATCCCATAGAGCATCCGCGCGCAGGCTTCCTGGTGCTGGCTGGAGGCGTAAAAAAACTTTGGATCCGGAGTATTCTCAAACGGCTTTGTGTGCAGCCCCCAGTAGGATTCGTACATCCTTACGTCCCGCCTTGCCTGCTGAGCCGTCCCTCGACCTGGCCGACCCACGTCTGCACCAACGCCAGATACCGTAGCAGGTGATCGTAGATCTGCTGCGCAAGTCGCTCGTTGTAGGTGTGCGCGGTGAGATTGCGGTCGTCCACCATTTCAAGGGCCCCAATGGCTTCTTTCTCGGTGAAGAGACCAGTTTCCCGACAGGCCCGAATCGCCGCTTTCGGCGAACCGGCCGGAAGACCCTCGACCACCTCCAGGTAGCGCTGCGCCAGCTTCCAGACGGCTTCCACGGTATACTCAAACCGCTGGATCGCAGCGTCCCGTTCGATGCGCGAGGCGGCTGGCTGCTGGAGGGCTTCGGCGAAGGACGCGATCGCCTGCTTGGCGACCGCCAGCCGCTGCTTCAACCGGTCCATCGGATCCCTTCACGGATGACGGCGGCACGAAACGCCTCATCGACCGCGGTGAGATCCACGACCTCAACCCGATAGGGAATGTGACTCTCTTCCAGCCGCTCCCGCAGGATGGCGAGCGTCCCCGGGGGAAGTGGCGTGTGGGGTTCAATCCCGATATCGATATCTGAACTCGAGCCGTGGGTTCCCTTCACCCAGGAGCCAAAGAGGTAGACGTCAACATCCTGAGCCGCCAAGACCTGGCGAATCAGTCCACGAACCTCCTGAAGAGCCGGCTCCGTGATCACCGCGTCACCGAGCCAAAAACGCGGATAGTATGCGTCATCGAGACACCAACTTATGCTAGTATGGGAATCGCTTCACGTCAAAGACTTCCTCACACAATGTCGAGCCTGTTTTGCCCCCGCCAGACCCAGGTGGAGGTTGCACGGGCGTGCGGTCTGTGGTAAGGTTGACAGCGATGGCATCGGCCACGCCCGCATCCCGACGATCCCAGCCTGTCGCCTCGCTGAACGCCCAGGCGAGGATTCCTGAGGGCGTTCTCTTCAAAGAACTCGCCGGCGAAACCGTCCTCCTCAACCTCAACACCGGCGTCTACTTCGGCCTGGATCCCGTCGGCAGCCGCATCTGGCAATTGATTCAAGACAGTCGTCCACTCCATCAGATCCTCACCATCCTCCTCGATGAATTTGAGGTGGATCAAACACGCTGTGAAACTGACCTGATTCAGTTGGTCAGCTCCCTCTGCGAACATGGACTCCTGGAACCCGTGGCATCGCCTCGTTCGTGAACTGCGAACAGGAGCGCTCAGGAAATTCTTGAGGCTCTCCCCTCGGGAGCGCTGGCAGTACGTCACCGCCTCGATCCTGCTCCTGATCGCTGAGGTGAGTCTGCGTCTCTGGTCGTTCCAGACCATTCTGAAGACGCTTCAGAAACGCTGCGCCAGCTCTCAACTCGCGTCCCGTCACATCCCGCGGCCTGAAGAACTAGCGAACCTGACTCGGTTGGTGGAGCTTGCGGATCGCCATGGTTTCTTGCGCCCTTCCTGCCTGCGTCAAGCGTCTGTCGCGGCATGGCTCGTAAGCGGACGAGGAATAGCCCCGTCACTCCTCATCGGCGTCGCCAAAGAAGACGGCCGGTTGCGCGCCCACGCCTGGGTCGAACCCACGTGTCAGGTTGACACCTGCTTGGTGGGGTTGCGATGAGCGGAATTGTGGGTATCTGGCATCTCGACGGGCAGCCGGTTGAGCCGCAACTCCTCAAGCGCATGACCGACGCGCTGGCCCATCGAGGACCTGATGGCGTGGATCACTGGATTGACGGATCAATTGGCCTTGGCCACCGGCTCCTGCACACCACCCCCGAATCCCTCCATGAGACCCAACCCTTCACCAGCGACGATGGGAATCTCGTCATCGTCTGCGACGGACGGATTGATAATCGAAGTGAACTAAAAGCTGCCTTGGGATCGACGCTTCGAACCGACACCGACGTCGAGCTCATCCTGAACGCCTACGAGAAGTGGGGTGCAGACTGTCCCACGCACCTGATCGGTGACTTCACCTTTGCGATCTGGGACCAGCCCAAGCGGCGACTGTTCTGCGCGCGCGATCCCATCGGCGTGAAGACGTTCTACTACCATTGGGACGGCCGCCGATTGCTGTTTGCGTCCGCCCTCAACGCGTTTTGGGCGGTTCCCCATCTGCCCAAGCGGCCCAACGACCTGGCCATTGCCGAATATCTGTTGGCTGACCTGCGCGATTCTGGGGCGACCTTTTTCGAGGGCATCGCGCAACTGCGGCCCGGTCACAGTCTCTGCGTTGAGCAGGGTGCCCTACGCCTGGCCCGATACTGGCGGCCTGAGGGCTCCGCGCCGATTCGGTATCGCGAGGAAGCCGACTATCTCGCGCACTTCCGTGATCTCTTTGACGAGGCAGTCCGCTGCCGTCTTGGCACCGCGGCTCCGGCAGGCGTCCTGCTCAGCGGAGGGATTGACTCCACGTTGGTCACCGCGACCAGCGCAGCTCTCCGACGAGCCCATCCGACGCTCCCCGCGGTGAAGGCGTTTACCGTCTTATATGAAGAGCTCCTCCAAGAAGAATGGCAGGCCATTCAGCGGCTCGTTCGACAGCGCCGCGTGGACCTCCAGGTCATTCAACCTGAGACAGTTGAGGGCCCTCTGGCGTTGTTTGAGCTGTTTGTCTCACGCACCGACACCCCCTACTATCACGGATTTCTGACGCATCCGCTGATCCTGCAGACCATGGCACAGCAGGGCTACCGGACGATCCTCACCGGCATCGGCGCGGATGAGCTCGTGGGCACGAGCGACCTGGGGGTCTTGCTCGACCTGCTCCGACGAGGCCGGTTCATCCGGCTGACTCAGGAGATCACGCGGACTGCGTGGGCCAGCAACGGGAAGTCCTCTGAGATTGCCCTGTATCTCCTTCGAGAAGCCGTCTCTCCTCGCACGCGGTGGAGGATCAAGGCGCACCTCCACAGACAGCTTCCGGCATGGATTGAGCCGACGTTGGCGACGCGGCTCGGGTTGGCCTCGCGTCTGCCGGATGGGCAGGCTCGACGATTCCCGTCCATGTGCCAGGAAGAGAGTGTCCGCGCGCTGACCAGCCCTGCCTTTCTCCTGGGGCTCAATCAGCTCGACGAAGCCGCCTCGACCTTCGGTCTGGAATGTTGCCATCCCTTTTTGGACCGGCGGCTCATTGAGTACGTCCTGGCGATCCCGTGGGAGATCAAGCTCAACGCCGGCAAGCGTAAGCTCTTGGCCCAGCGCGCCCTCACGGATGCGACGGGCGGGCTCTTGCGGCCGCAAGTGGGCCGCGAGCCGTTCCTGCCCTCGCATGAGACCGACCCTGACCGCTTGGCGTCCGAGGCCATGCAGATTCGAGAGGCGCTGGGTCCCCCATCCAGCCCCATCTTCCGCTACCTCAGCTATACCCAAACCACCCGGATGCTGCAGGCCCTGCTCCACGGACAGCTTTGGACACGAAGCGTCTTATGGAAAGGCGTCAGTCTGAGCCGGTGGCTCCAACGCTCGTTTGATCACACAACCAGCGAGGATCTCGTGATCGATCGCGAGCCATCGGGGCTTGCCGATCTGGTCGCCAGTTCCTTCACAGGAGGTGGGGGATGAGTGGTCTTGCGGTCTATCTGCAACGCGATGGTCGGCCTGTGGATCCGGTGCGGCTTGAGCGCATGCTCCGGATGATCGCCCATCGAGGCCCAGATGGGATCAGCCGCTGGATTGATGGCCCGATTGGCCTCGGCCACTGCCTGATGCACACGACGCCCGAATCCCTACGCGAGCACCAGCCGGTCTCTGATGGGTCAGCGTGGCTCGTCTGGGATGGACGGTTGGATAATCGAGAGCCACTGCGGCTTGCCCTGAAGTCCAACGGCATCCCGCGTGGCGAGGAAACCGATCCCGAGCTGGTCCTGGGCGCCTATCAACTCTGGGGCCCCCAATGTGCCAAGCAGATCCTCGGAGAGTTTGCGTTCGTGCTGTGGGATGCGCGCACGCGGACCCTGTTCGCAGCCAGAGACCGGATTGGGTTGAAGCCGTTGTACTATGCTGAACGTGGTTCGGCGCTCTACCTCGCGTCAGAAGCCAAGGCCATCCTTTGCGTCCTCGACCGCATGCCTGAGCCGGATGATGAGCTGATCCTCGCGATGCTGCTGTCCGAATGCCGCGAGGCGGACCATCATCGCTCGCCGTTTGCCGGCATCCGCCGACTGCCGCCTGGACATTGCATGACCATCACCGATGGGCGGCTCCAACTCCGGCGCTACTGGCAGATCGACCCGTCGACGCGCACGGTCTATCGCAAGCCCGAGGCGTACGTCGAGCACTTCCGCGCCCTGTTCGAGCAGGCGGTCGCCTGCCGCACGCGCAGCGCGTTTCCCATCGGATGCTTCTTGAGCGGAGGGCTGGACTCCTCCTCGATCGCCGTCACGGCCGCGTCCACCAGCCCGGCGCTTGAGGCGTTCACCGTCTTCTCCGACCACCCTGGATCGGATGAGCGCCGCTTTGCCAGACAGGCCGCGCAGGCCGCCGGCATCCCGCTGTGGGAGTTTGATGACAACGGGCGCAACCCGTTGGAGGATCTCGACGAGCGGCTCTGGCAGCTCGAATGCCACAGGGTCCTCACCCACGGCGACGCCGAGGGATTCCACGCGCTGGTCAACTCGCGTCGGTGCCGCGTGGTCCTCGACGGGGAGGGCGGCGATGCGCTCCTGGATGAGTTCGGCTACCTGGCCGACGTGTTGATCCACCGGGGTCCCGCGGCCTTTTACCGCGAAACCAGCCGGTTCAGCCGGTGGGTGGGGGAGCCGTTCGGAGAAATCGCCTATCCGGCGCTGGCCGCGCTCCTGCCGGCCACGCTCAAGTATGTAGGGAAGGCGCTCTCGCGGCGTATCCCGCCGGCATGGATTGCGCGTCCACCGGCCGGCATCGGCGCCCTCCACGCGCGCCTTCGCCGGCCGCGAACTCCGCTGGCGTGTTCCTCCGTTGCGCAACGGTATTCCGCCGAGCTGGTGTTCAGCCCACTGGGCCTGCTCGGGTTTGAAGTGGACGAGCGCGCGCATGCCCTTGCCGGACGAGAGGTCTGGTATCCGTTCCTCGACAGCCGGCTGGTGGAGTTCGTGCTCTCGATCCCGTGGGATCAGCGCTGCCACGACGGGGAGCGCAAGTGGCTCCTTCGGCAGGCCATGCGCGACCGGCTGCCGGATTCCCTTCTCCTCAGGCAAGGCAAGGGGGATTGGACCACGGCCGCGGACCACGCTCTCCGCGCCCTGTGCCAAGGAGACCGGCCTGAGCCGCTCGCCAATCGCTCCGGGATGCTCCAACGATACGTCAACGTGCGCGAAGCCGGCCGGACGATTGAACGCTATCGGCGGGGGGACGTCTACGCCCGATGGCCGGTCTGGTGGTTGGTCACGTTGGATCACTGGTTGAAGTGCTTTTGGAAAGGAGGTCAGCCCCATGGCACAAGCCCGGTCATCCCTCAGGCCCAAGAAGCCGTATCACCCACCGGCGCTCAGGCGTTACGGTGATTTTCGGCGAGTCACACAAGGAGGAACACGGAACAGGACGGAGAGTAACACAGGAACCGTACCAAAGCCAAAAACGCGGACAGGGTCGTAAGCAGGGCCGTGGTGGACGTGAACCCCGTTAGAGAGGGCCTTGCGGACCGCGTACGAGAGGCCGTCCTGATATCGCAAAAGCGTTTGGCTTCACCAGTCCGTCTCGCACACAGCCTCTCTAACGGGGTGAAGCGGCGATATGCGGTCTACGGGGTGACGCTCGAGACCCCGTACCCTCTTGATTCGTCCCTCGAGAGGATCGAAGACGCCCAGACGTCTTTGAGAATCGAGTTGGTGCGTGGGACGGCCAGAGCGTTTCACCACGTGTTCCCTCGCAATCCTCCCGGGAAGAAAGAGCCGTGGTTTCAGTATCGACGCCTTCCGGATGGGAGCGAGTATCTGCGATGGGCTCGCCTCTTTGAATTTGTCATCGCCAAGAATGGCCGAACGATCCTCGCCCACCCCCTGAGCGAGGCGGGCTCTCTGGAAACGTTCCGAGCGTACTTGTGCGGGCAAGTCCTGTCATTTGCCTTGCTGAAACTCGGTCTTGAATCGCTCCATGCCACCGCCGTGGTGATCCAGGGCAAGGCCGTGGCGTTCGTCGGCAACTGCGGCGAGGGCAAATCCACGCTGGCCGCAGCCTGTCTGAAGGCGGGGTGTGCGCTCCTGACGGATGATCAGTTGGTGGTGACGCCAAACGGCTCGACGGTCCTGGCCTATCCCGGTCCGCCCAGGATCAAGCTGATGCCGCACATCGCCCGACGCGTCCTACAGGCGAGCGGCAACGGCTCGCCCCTCAACCCCCACACCACGAAACAGTTGATTCTGTTGGAACCGGCGCAGCATTGCCACTCCCCGGTTCCCCTGGAAGTCATCTATGTCCTCCGGCGTCCTCAGGCGACGCATCGACGCCCGCGCGTCCTCATCCGCCGACTCTCCGGCCGGGCCGCCTGGCTGGCGTGCGTCGAGAACGCCTTTAACCCCGTCGTCAGCGATCCCCCTCGACTGCGGCAACAATTTGACTGGGCCAGTCGCCTGGCCGAGCACATTCCCGTGAAGTCCCTCTCGTATCCCCGGTCGCTGCGGGCGCTTCCGCGAGTCGTGGATGCCATCGCCGCCGACTTCTCTCGATGACGTCCCCAGTCTCTTCCTCCCTCGAGGAAACTCGGCAACGGATCGCGCACAATCTGGCATTGGCGCATGAACTCGTGACCATCTTGAAGGCCTTCGAGACTCGAGCTATCCGTAGTGTCCCCTTGCGTGGTCTGGTCTTGGCGGAGCAGCTCTATGGCGATTCAACAGCGCGCCCCTGTGGCGATCTGGATCTGCTGGTGCGCAAATCTGAGCTCGCCCAGGTCAAGACTACATTGTACAAGCTGGGGTATCGCCTCTGCGATCGCCGTCCGGGATTTGCGCAGGCGTTCTCCTACACGTGGGAATTCTTCAAGGTTCAGCCGATCCCGATCATCATCGAACCGCACTGGAACTTGGCCTACCCGCCGTACACCGAGCAACTCGATATGGAAGCCGTCTGGCAGCGCTGTGTTCCGGGACACTGCTGTGGGATCGCTACCCTGCTCTTGAGCCCTGAAGATCAGCTGCTCAACCTCTGCTTGCATCTTGTTCATCACAATAGCGGCGCGCCATTGCTGTGGGTGTCTGAGTTGGATCAATTCATCCGCAAGTATCAAGCGACGTTGGATTGGCCCCAACTCGTCTCAACCGCTCAACAGGGGGGTGTTGGAGGGCTTGTTGCTGCGGCGCTTCAACGCGCGCGCACGGTGTGTGACACGCCGCTGCCAGATGGGATGCTTGAGCAGCTTGCGGCTCGGCAAACCGTCAGACCGTCACTCGCGAGCGCAGTGATTGATTCGGTGAACGTGCCGGGCAAGGAGAGTCTTGCGGCGTGGTTTGCGGTCAAGGGATGGCGAGCGAAATGGCGCTACGCGGTAGGGCTGTTGTTTCCCTCACCGGAGTTCATGCGCCTCCACTACGGGCTTTCAACGACATGGCAGCTGTGGCTGTGGTACCCGCGGCGCTTCCTGCGCCTCTGCCTCGAGGCTGCGCGGGGCTTCTCCCACCTGCTCATCCGGCGCATGCATGACGCTCAACGGATGTCTCGATAGACATCCTTCCGATGCTGGAGGTAATCCACGTACACCACACGTTGGGCGACGGCATAGACGATGCGGTAATCACCGACGCGATACCGGTAGTACTCATGCAGCCGCCCTTTGAGCCGTTTAATGTGGGAGCCGGCGAGTGGCTGGTCTTGCAAGGCATCGAGCCCGACCTGGATGGCCGCTTTGATGGAGGGATCGAGTCTCTTGTATTGCCTGACTGCGTGGGGTGAAAGCTGGACCTTATAGGTCACGGATCTCGTTCCAGTCGAGATAATAGTCCTTCCGGCCGCGCTGACGGGCGGTTTCGCCGGCGCGAATGGCCGCCATCGCGTGCTTATCCAGGAGCACAGAGAGGGTTTCCTCGACCCCTTCAGGATCGGAGACATATATCAGCAACCCCTTGCGCACCATGGCCGACACCGTGGTGTCATGGTCTATCGCCACGCGCTTGGCGGCCTTATAGATCGCGCGGTCAATCGTCAACGTCGTCTTGACGGTCATCGGACTGCCCTCCTTCCATACTTCCATAAAACCATATCAGGGTCGCTTTGTCAACCCTCAATCAGCAGATCAGCGGAAGCTTAACGCGCCGGTCGTCTTCAGCCGCCTGATCGTCCAGGAAAAGCTGACAAGCGCCACGGGCCATACGAGAAGGGCAAACAGGCCCAGCGTCACACAAACCCCCCACAGTTCGGCAAGCGATCTGCCCAACAACACCGCCTGCCGCAAGCCTTCGAGCGCATAGGTCAGCGGAAAAAACTTTGCCAACGTCTCAAGCCACCCGGGAAGCAGCGCCGTTGGAAAATAGACCCCGCCCACCAGCTTCATCGCTCCGCCGAGCAGCCAACTGATCGGATCAAACTCCCGAAACAACAAGACCCCGCTGACCGACAGCACCCCCAGGCTGCTCAGAGACACCACCATCAAGACAAGCAGGACGACGCTCGCCAGGAGATTCATCCGGCCAAGATGCAAGCCGAAGAGCCAGACGCCAATACCCAGATATGCCGCCACCTCAACCGTTGACCATAGAAACTCCCAGAGGACATTGCCCACTAGCATCGTCCAGATCCCTGTCGGGGTCGCCAGCATGGCCTCAAGGGTTCCCTGAAGTTGCTCTTCTCTGAGCCGTCCGGCAAAACTGGACAGGCTTGCACTGAGATAGTGCGAACAGACAAGGCCTAAGACGACGAAGGGAAAATAGGCGCCCCCGTACGGCGCGAGTCCTGTTGGGTGCTGGGGATCGATCAGCCGACTGATGAAAAAGAACATGGCGAGGGTAAAGACGATCTGCCCGATCGTGATGAGGGATCCGAACCGGTAGCTGCTGCGAATGCGCCAATCGCGGACGACAAACGCCCAGAGCTTGCGCAGTTCCTTCATCACCCACACAGTCTCTTGAGCGCGGCTTGTAACGTTTCACCGGCACTAATGTCGTCCAACGCCCCACAGGCTTTGAGAACCCCTTGATGCAGCACGGCGACTCTGCCGGCGAATCGCTCTGCCTCAGCAGCCACGTGACTCGTGAGGAAGAGGGTTTTGCCCATCCGAGCGAATCGGTCCTTGAGTAAGACGCGGACATGTTCCGCCTGAATAGGATCGAGGCTTTTCGTGGGCTCATCGAAGAACAGGATCGGCGGATCATGCAGGAGCGCTCTGGCCAGGAGCAGCCGTTGTTTCATGCCTGCTGAGCAGGCTTGGTACGGTTGATCCACAACGGCGATGTCCAACAGCTCCAGCAGTTCATCGATGCGCCGGCCGGCCTGCTTGGTTGAGAGTCCGCATAACGCGGCGAAGAACGCCAGGTTGTGCCGGCCGGTGAGCTGGTCGTAAAAGCCCGGCCGGTCGCTCGAGGCAAACCCGACCTGCGATCGAAGACGCGCACTGAAGCGCCTGACGTCCTGCCCGTCAATCAGCACCGTCCCTGACGTCGGCAAGAGCAGTCCAGCAAGGATCTTCAACACCGTCGTCTTCCCCGCTCCATTCGACCCCATGAGGCACACGAGCTCCCCGCGCTCAATCGATAGCGAGACATCGTTGAGCGCCACGACGGGCGTGCTCCGCCGCAACGGCGCTCGAAGCCAGTCGCCGAAGGCCCTGGCGGGAGAGAACACTTTAGTTAAGTGACGAATTTCGATAAGAGGCGTCTGCATGACACTGGGGACACGCCACAGCTAGTCAAGCAGGCGTGCGAACTCTTCTGGCGTGATGTTCGCGTCGCGCAGTAGCTTGCGCAACAATCCACGACCAAGCTCTCGGTGTCGTGGGATCGTCAGAGGCTTATGGGCAGGATCGTGCGGGTGAAGGAGGCGGAGATGGCTTCCTCGCTGACGAATGAGTTGATACCCTAACCGTTGAAACGCCTTGATGGCTTGGTTCCCAGAAACGACGGGAAGCTTAGACATACGTCAGGGTATGGAAAGCAAGCTCCTTGGGGTGATACTCACGCAGGCGGGCTTGATTGTCTTTCTCCTGAAGACACAACTCGATGGCCTCGTGAATATTCTTCAGGGCGTCATCGAGCGTTTTTCCTTGCGTATAACACCCTGAAAAGATCGGGCATTCCACCACATAATACCCATCTTCGTCACGCTCGACTAGAATAGGTAGCTGAACGCCTTTTCGCATGGGTTGCCCCCCTCGTTTCCAGAATACACTATAGTATAACACACTCGTGAGGTGCTTCAATGCTTCGGCAGGGACGAGGTAACCTGTTGGGGCGCTGACGATGCGACCGAGGAGAGCGCCATGCGACGGAAGATTTCGTTGACCAGCTTGAGGCTGTCATGGCGGACCAGCTCGCGTTCCGAGGCCAGATCCCGCACGATGATTTGGGCTTTGGTGACCTGTTTAAGCGTCGCTTCGTCATCCAAGCGAACGGGTTCCTGGCTTTTCTTCGCGTACTCATTGAGGGCCTCTTGAGAGAAGATGGTGTGAGAGACCAGCACTTCGTCAAGGACATCCTCACCCAGATAACGCACCACCTCCCGGATATGCTCCGCTACGGTGAACCCGGTCGTTTCCCCAGGTTTCGTCATGAGGTTACAGATATAGAGCTTGCGCGCGTGGGAGGCCCGGATGGCCTGGGGAATCCCCGTGACACACAGATTTGCGATCACGCTCGTGAACAAATCCCCGGGGCCGATCGTAATCAGATCAGCCGCCAGGATCGCGGAGAGGACATCCGGATTGGCCTGGGTTTCCGGCTCCTGCCACAGACGGGTGATCCGGACGCGCGGATCCCGATCCTGCGGGACGTCAATCCGATGCTCCCCTCGCACCACGGTCCCGTCGGCTAACTCCGCCACTAACGTGTTCGGGCTCATCGTCACCGGCAGCACGATCCCCTGGACGTTGAGGATGTCGCCCATCGCCCGCACCGCCTCCGCCATCGAGCCGGTGAGACTCGCCATCGCGGTCAGCAAGAGGTTGCCGAGATTGTGATCCGTCAATTCCCCGCTTTCTCCAAAGCGGTATTGCATGAGGTCGTTCATCAAGCCGGGCGCCGTGGCCAGCGCCACCAAGCTGCGTCGGACGTCCCCCGGCGGCAGCACCCCAAACGCCTCACGGATGCGACCGGAGGATCCCCCGTCGTCGCTCATGCTGACCACCGAGGTCAGATGGGTGCTGGGGAGGGTTTTAAGCCCAAGCAGGAGGGTATACAATCCCGTCCCACCGCCCAGGCACACCACGCGTCGCTGGCGGTGGAGCGCCGCGTACAAACAGGACAGCAACTCTCGTGGATGAAACGGCTTGATGACGCAATAGAGGATGCCGCGTTGGTACATCTGGATGAGTTGCTCGACGCCCGGCGAGGCACTCACCCACAGCACCGGCGGGTGTTGGGCCTTGAGGTAGGGCGCAAAAGCCGCGACGGGATCCTGCCGATCGGCTCGCTCATCAAGGAGGACCGCATCCACGCCTCCCTGTTCCAGCCGCGCCAGCGCCTGCGGGACGGTACTCGTCCAGATGATCCGATCCGCAAACCGCGCCAGCAAGGTGGCGAGGTGCTCGCTCAAGGAAGAGTCGGGATCCACGACGAGGATCGTGGCCATCAACGAACCTGTGGTCTGAGCCGGAGTGTGTCCGGCTGGGAAGGAACCGCTATTTCTTGCACACTGCCAGAGAAGCCGCCACGCTCAAGACGAAGCACACCTTCGCGAACTCGACGATAGCCGCCGACTCCACACCCACAATCGGCGTCAGGGTCAGGCGAGACACGATCCCCACCACTAACGCCACCACGCCCACCACCAGCGCGGTTTTCCCAAGCTGATGCATGGCGCACCTCCTGTATTTCGGTCAGTGTAGGCTATTTGCCATCGACGCGCAAGTCCTTGTCGGTGATCATCGCACGAAAATCGGATTCGTGTAGATCAGCCCTGATGGCCCTTGAAACACGGCTCGGTAGAATCCCCGTGTGGAAGGCGCGTCATCGGTCCACACCAGATCAAACTCATCCGCGGTGACTTCTTCCATATGAAGGACGGCGCCGTCCTTGATCAAGAACACGTGCGCCGGGCCGGGCTCCGGTGAGCCGCGGTGCCCGCTCACCTGGATGCGGATCGGACCGATGGGGGCAATGGACTGGCCGATGCCGGCCGTCACGTGACCGGTGAGGGCGGTCGCCTCAAAGCGATGCAGGACGGGAGCCTGTCGGCCAATGCGGAACACCACCCACATCCGACCGGTCCGCAGCGCGTGCACGACCGCGTCAGCCGTCCGCTCCGACGCCATCACCATCGTCACCATCCGATCCAGAGGACGCTCCTCGGGCTTGCGCCAATCGAGTTCTCCCAGAATCCACACCGGCTGGCGTCGCCGGCCGGTACAGTAGGCCGTTAACAGCCGGTCCCACAACCCTCCGACTTCCACAAAGGTGAGCTTATCCAGATAGGTGATCGCAAACCCGTGGTACCCACTGGTCAGTTCCAACAAGTGCGGGTACGGATCGGTGTAGTCTTCGACCGGACCGTGCTCCCCCGCATGCCCCATCTCCGGATGGGCCCAGAAGACGAGCCCGCCTTGCGCGGTCATGGCCTCGATGAATCGTTGATAGGGAGCAGCGCCGCGATTGCCCTGATACGGGTCAAACGCGTTGAGCGGCAGCGTCTGGATCGCGCGAGGATCCTCCAACCCGAACACCAGCAGATGCTGGTTCCAGCTACGGATTTGCCCTCCCCGTCGATCAAAGGGACTGCGCCGCCAGTAGTAGAACGGAGCCGCTTCCAGGCCCGGCAACACCAGCAGCTCAGGCGTGCTCAGAGGCCGCAAGGTGTCCAGGTAGCGCTTGGCCCCGAAGCTCAGCACGGAGGGCTGTTCCATGACCCGCTTGATCCAGGCGCGAGCCGGCCACACACCGTATTCCCACCGGCGCAGGGCGCTATCCGTGAAGATCACCGCATCGAGTCCGGCCTGTCTCGCGAGGGTCACGATCGCTGGAGGCTCAAGGGTTCCCGTGCTGATGGTGGAATGGAGATGCACCCCGACCTTTAATGGCCGCGGCTCGTCGGCCTGCACGAAGGTGGGAAACGTCACTAGAAGCGCGCACGCAACAGGAACAAGAGAACTCCTCATCGGGAGGCGTGGCTCCTGGCGAATCGCCTGCGATAACGCATGCGCAAGCGGAACTCGATAAACCGCAGGGTCTGCATCCCCATCAACAAGCCCATGGCGAGCAACACCAACAGCACGATCGCGTAGCGCTCCTGGATCAACACAAACATAAAGGCCACGCAGCTTAAATACCCCGAGACCAGATAGAGAAACAACACCACTTGGCGATGCGACAGCCCCATGTTGAGCAGGCGATGATGGAGGTGGTACTTATCGGCTCGAAAAATGGACCGCCGTCCCCGAAAACGCCTGAGGAGGGCCAACCACGTGTCATAGATGGGAAGGGCCAACGAGGTCAGCGGAATGAGCAGCGCGACCGCCGTCGCCGACTTATACGGAAAATCCACTAACGGCGCGGCGGCCAGGATGACCCCAAGAAATTGGCTGCCAGCGTCCCCGAGAAAGATCTTGGCTGGGAAAAAATTATAGACCAAAAACCCCGCGCAGGCTCCGCCTAACGCGGCAAACACGACGATCGACAAGAAATTCTGAGCATGGAGACCGGCCACCACCAACCCCACGGACGCGATCGCGACCACCCCCGCCGCCAACCCGTCAAGCCCATCGATGAGATTGATCGCGTTCATCATCCCCGCGACCCACAGCAACGTCACGCTGATGCTGAGCCACTCGGGAAACACGATCTCTCCCCCGAAGGGATTGGAGATCCGGTCGATCTGCACCCCCCCCAACACCAGGAGCAAGCCGATCAGAAGCTGGCCGAAGAGTTTCCATCTCCCTGACAGGTCTCGCCTATCATCCCACAGCCCCAGCAGGACGCTGCACGCCCCCGCCACGATCAGGGGCGCGCTCCTGGCGAGCAGGTCCATCTCACGAATGGCTGCCAACGTGCCGCTGACCCCCAGGGCAATCAACCAGGCCAGGAAGACCGCCACGCCTCCAAGCTTCGGAATCGGGTCCCGGTGGATCTTGCGCTGGTTGGGGCGGTCCAGCAACCGCACGGCCAGGGCCACTCGGCGCAGCCACGGCGTCAAGACGAGCGAACCGATCATGGCCACCACCATCGTGAGTCCCACGGCGAGGATGATCTTCATGATCTGACCTGCTGCCTGCTTCTTGCGAGACCCAGCTTACGCTCCACTAACCTGTCGTACAAAGTGACGATCTGCTCCACCATGGTCTGGACCGCAAAACGTCCATCGACGGCCCGTCGTGCCGCCTGACCGAGTCGGTCACGCAAGGCGGGCTGCTCATACAGACGCACCATCGCTTCAGCAAGCTGCTCCACATCTTCTGGTTCCACCAACAAACCAGTCTGTCCATCAGTAATTAAATCTGGGATCCCCCCAACACGGCTGGCAATGACGGCCTTGCCGGCGGCTTGGGCCTCGATCACCGCTCGTCCCATCCCCTCGAACAACGTGGGCAAGACGGCGACGTCGAACGCGTGAACCAGCGCAGGCACATCTGACTGGAATCCCGTAAAGACCACCCGATCCTGGATCCCGAGCGTCTGGGCTAATTGCACGAGCGACGGTCTCAAGTCTCCCTCTCCCACAATCAGCAGTCGCAAGGATGGAATCTGATTTTTCAGCCGCGCAGCCGCACGCAAGAGGATGTCGTGTCCCTTCCCGGGCCAGAGCTTCGCCACTTCTCCCACGACGAACTCGTGATCATGGAGACCCCAGGACGCCCTGACCTGGTTGCCGTCGACGGGTTGACGAAAGGCGCTCACGTCGATGCCGCTATAGATCTTGACCATCTTTTCTTTCGGAGCGATGTGTTCCTGAAGAGCCCAATCGATCAGTGGCTGGGAGATCAGGATGAGCTGGTCAGACCATGCCGCCGCCAGGCGTTCCAAGCAGCGGTAGAGGCCTCGTTTCCACCACCGTTCATAGGGATGGAACGGAAAGCCATGAACCGTGTGAATCACAACCGGAACCCGGACAAGCCGCGCCGCCAGACGACCGACAAACCCCGCTTTGGAGTTATGCGTATGGACGATCGTGTAGCGCTGTCGCTGCATCAGGCGCACCAGCTCCCACATGACCAGGACATCCTGAAGCGGATGTATCGGCCACACCATATGGTGCAGCCGTCGCACGACCATCCCCTGCCGTTCCACCAGCTCAAGCAACGGTCCGCCTGAAGCACAACCTAACTCGACTTCATAGCGGTCTTTCGGGAGCCCCTGCATGGAGAGCACGGTGTTGAGACCGGAACCGCTGATGACGGGGAGCGTATGGACATGGAGGACACGGACGGCGCGTGGGACGCGCACCAGTCCTCCAGGACGTGGCCCTTGAAGGATGGTCTTTGCGGCTTCGAGCACGAGGCGAGGGGAAAGCTGTATGAAGGGGTCATGGCCCCGGCAGGAGGTGCGATAGCATGGCGCACATCCCTCGGTATACAGAAGTTGTTGATTGACCCGATCAAGGGGATAGGGACCGTAGCGGTAGGGATCCGTAGGTCCCATGAGCGCCACAAGCGGAACATCAAGCGCA
>Ga0209515_10003794_pt1 | contig 21054 bp, 24 predicted proteins | sample Subgroupgradi54m_FD_187454 | JGI IMG/M metagenome (GOLD analysis project Ga0209515, IMG submission 187454) | Subsurface groundwater microbial communities from S. Glens Falls, New York, USA - GMW60B uncontaminated upgradient, 5.4 m (SPAdes)... ...
TCAATTTGGCCGTGATCAACGTACTCCCATTTCCCGCACTTGATGGCGGACGCCTCTTCTTCATCATTATTGAAAGTGTCATTCGCAAACCGGTTATTCCCGTGGTGCTTAATGTGTTTAATATGATCGGTTTCGCCCTGCTCATGTTTTTTATGCTCGTGGTTACCTATCACGATATTGCAACAATGTTTATAAAATAAAATTGCCACAGTAGTGGCAATTGTTTCTAAACCCGATTCGATTTTTCTTGCCGAGCTTGCTTCGATTCTTTGATGAGTTCATAAAGACCATGAATAAAGCAGATAAGTGAAAGAAGAAAGAATCCTCCCATCGCCAAAGGAATTGGTTTCTTTTGATAATAGAGGAGGAACCCCTGTACCATGCTACTCAGTGCAAATACTGCGCATTCATATTTTTTTATGATAAAGCGTTGCTCAAGGTCTTGTATGTCTCGCATTTGTCTTGAAGTAAGGCGGACGAATATGAGTTGAAAGATTACGATACAAGCAAAGAGCGCTTCGAAGGCTTGAGGATTCATTATGAATCTCCTTTTTGATTAAGGGGCAAAATGCGGTGAAGATTTTTAGTGGCGATCACTAGAGTCTTCTTTTCTTCAAAAAAATTCTTTTTCGGTAAATAACAAAAAGCGCACCCACGACAAGTAATGTTCCCAGACGGAGTTTGTCCGTATTAAACTGCGCAAAACTCATTGTCGACTCTCCTGACGTATAAAGGAGATATGTGCCGAAAAGTAATACCGCATGAACAGCAATAATACGAATTTGTCGGAAAGGTGATATTTTATTTTTTAATTCCTCAAGTTGCACTTCAAGTAATTGTTTCTTTTTAGGTGGTAGGTCGGATTTTTTCACTACCCAAGGAAGTCTTCTCATTATTTGAGAGAATCCATACATAAAAGCTATCCCTATGGTTCCGAAAAAGCAGTACCAGATGAAGAGAAACTTCATTGAGAGAAGAAATGCTCCTTCCCATGATGCATTCATAAAACTCGTATTAACGAGTGCAAGAATTATCGCAAGGGCGAGACCAATCATGATGATTTCCTTTCTTCAAAACTTTTGAGAAGAACTGCGCTTCACTGAAACTACATTGGAAGCAGCCTTGTGTCAATTTTGTTTTGGAGTGAATTATGCGACAATAGTCCCATGCGACAATCACAACTTTTTACCAAAACACGACGCGAAGCCCCAAAGGATGAAGTGGCAAAAAATGCGCAACTCTTGATCCGCGGAGGATACATCCACAAAGAAATGGCGGGTGTATACGTGCTTCTCCCCCTCGGTCTACGCGTATTTAACAAGATCGTAGGAATTATCCGTGAAGAAATGGACGCGATTGGTGGGCAAGAGTTGGTCATGACGGCGCTTCAGCAAAAAGAAACATGGGAACCAACAAATCAATGGAGCGACAAAGAAGTAGATGTTTGGTTCAAGACCAACTTAAAAAATGGGACCGAACTTGGATTGGCGGTGACTCATGAAGCTGCCCTCACGAAACTCATGAAAGACTTTATTTCTTCCCATCGTGATTTGCCGTCTTACATCTATCAGTTCCAAACAAAGTTTCGCAATGAAACACGCGCAAAGAGCGGAATCATGCGTACGCGCGAGTTTGTGATGAAGGATCTTTACTCGTTCTCACGGAATGAGCAAGAGCATAGCGTTTTTTATGAAAAAGCGACGCAGGCATATTGTAAGGTATTTAATCGTGTTGGATTGGGAGATAAGACCTATCTCACCTATGCTTCTGGTGGGATGTTTTCAAAGTACTCACACGAGTTTCAAACCATTACCGATGCGGGAGAAGATATCATATATATACCTAAAAATATCTACGGCATAGGGTTGAGTGGGGTGAGTCCAACCAGTGCAGCGGTAAACAAAGAAATATTTACCTCTGACATTAAAAAGGAATTGGGTATAGAGGGAGATTTTGAAGAAAAAAAATCGGTCGAAGTGGGCAACATCTTTACACTTGGAACAAGATTCTCAAAAGCACTCGGACTTACATTTAAGAATGAAGAGGGTGCCACGGAAGATGTATTCATGGGCTCATATGGTATCGGCCCCGCTCGTCTCATGGGAACTATTGTCGAAGTGCTTTCTGATGAAAAAGGTATCGTGTGGCCAGTGTCCGTCGCCCCGTTTCAGATTCATCTGCTGAATCTGAGCATTGATGATGAAGAGGTCAACACACTCGCTGAAACGCTTTTTTATGAACTTGAACAAAAGGGGATTGAAGTGCTTTACGATGATCGGAGCGGCGTTTCTGCGGGAGAAAAATTTAACGATAGTGACCTGCTCGGTATCCCAACGCGTATTGTCATCTCAAAGAAAACACTTGCGTCGGGAATGTATGAAACAAAGACGCGCAAGGACGGAGTGGTGTTGATGCAGACCAAAGAAGCATTACTGGGATAGGACTTACGCAAAACGGCGACCTTCACGTTTTTCTCCCAAGCGCTTCGGGAAGCAGTACTCGCACGTACAGCTTCTCCGAACGACCAAATTTTCTTGACGGTCTTCCGTCTTAGAAAATGGAAGTACTCTCCGTGGTGATCATTCGGGCGGAAAAACGCGAATCTCATCCGTTTGCGTAGGTCCTATTGGAAAATAATAAAAAACCCCTACAAATTCAGTAGGGGGGTTTCTTCCGTAGATTGGATTGCGGCACCCAAATATTCCTTAATGCTTTTGATCAATTCTTCTCCAAAGAGCGGATGTACCGCAGTGTTGCAGAGAATCATCCTGAGTATCGCTTCAAGCTCCTCAATTCCTTTAGGGAAACGGAGGCGTCTCATGTGTGCGAGTTCTCGCTCATAGGATACGAGGGCTGATTCGTTTTTGAATGGTCTCCCGGTCAACTTCGCTTTGCGAAGAGGCTCTACCTTTTCTCCAATCAAGGTGAACAATTGGCGTACCGCACTCGCGCGTTCAGCTGCTTTCATGATGAACTCCTTACAATATCTTCCCATTGGGGACTCTCTCTTTAATTTGTCATAGTTTTATTTTTTGTCAATTTTTTTGTTTTTTTACAGTGCTTTGACTATCTCAAGCCCTTCGCATAGAATGCTCTATACGAACTATGCTTGAACGATTTTACAATATGATGGGTGGCGATATCGGCATCGACTTGGGGACGGCAAATACGCTCGTCTACCTTCGCGACCACGGCATCGTCATCAACGAGCCCTCGGTGGTTGCCGTCAACCAAAAGACCAATCGCGTTGTTGCGGTAGGTACCGATGCAAAGCAGATGCTCGGGCGGACACCGGGGCATGTGGTGGCGATCCGCCCGCTCGTTGATGGTGTGATCTCTGACTTTGAAGTGACCGAAGAGATGCTTGCGCATTTTATCAATAAAGCGGTCAAGCTTTCGAAGAAGCAGGGACGTCCGCGCGTTGTTATTGGTGTCCCATCATCCATCACGAACGTTGAGACACGTGCGGTGCGTGATGCGGCAATGAATGCGGGTGCGCGTGAAGTCTATATTGTCGAGGAGCCGATGGCGGCGGCAATCGGTATTCGTCTCCCAGTGCAGGAGCCGATCGGTTCAATGATCGTCGATATCGGCGGCGGTACGACGGATATTGCCGTTATCTCGCTTTCAGGAATTGTTAATTCAAAAAATCTTAAAATCGCCGGTGATCGCTTCAATAATGATATCGTCTCGTATATTCGCGATGAATTTAAAATCTTGATCGGCGAGCGCACGGCAGAGAATGTGAAGATGGCAATCGGTTCTGCAATGAAACCGAAAGAACCAATGGAGTCGGCTATTCGCGGCCGTGATCTCTTGACCGGTCTCCCGCGCGAGGTGATCGTGACCGATGCCGATATTCGTGAGGCACTTGCATCGTCCATTTCCGTGCTTGTCGATGCGACCAAAGAAGTGCTTGAGACTACGCCACCCGAAATTCTTTCTGATGTTATGAATCGCGGTATTGTACTTGTGGGCGGCGGTGCACTCATTCATGGTATTGCGGACCTGCTTGCAGAGACGCTCAAGATTCCCGTAACGACCGCGGATGATCCTTTGACTGCGGTAGCGCGCGGTACGGGAATTGTTATTGAAAATATTGATGCATTCAAAGAGGTGCTTATTGAACACGACAACGAACTCCCTCCCCGGTAAAACTATTTTAATTGATGTACTGCTCGTCTTTCCCGATTCAGGTTCGGAGGACATAATTCTCATATGCCCTCTCGAACACTCAATCGCTCCAAGACTTCGCATTACATGCAATTTAAAAAGTTTTACTGAATAGATAGAATTAGAGATATGATTACCAGTTTTCGACATGATAAACGGCGAGTTGAGAAGCGACGCAAACTTATTGCGACGTTCCTTATTCTTGCCGTTATCATCTTTCTTGTCCGTGGCCCGCTTGAAAATGTTTTCAGTGTGGTTTTTCAAACAATCGGGCGACCGTTTTGGGTGTTCAAGAATTATTTGGGCAATAAAGAAGAAAACATGTTTGTATTATTTCAGAGTAAGGCAAGCTTAGCGGAAGAGAATGCGCTCTTACGGCAATCCATTGATCAGATGAGCCTTGAATCATATTCAGAGGAATCTTTGCGCGCCGAAAATGAAACATTGAAAACAGCGCTTGGTCGAAAGCCCGAGTCCACCCTTACGTTGGCACGCGTCTTGGCTACTCCTCCCGTTTCACCCTATGATACGCTTGTGGTCGATGGGGGAGCGGATCACGGCATTTTCCCGGGAATGGATGCATTTGTTTCCGGGGACTTCAAGGTGGGTACGGTGACGCGGGTATTTAAGCGAAGTTCAATTATTACACTCTATTCCAGTCCAGACACGGAACTCGATGTACGGATCGGGTCAAGTTCCATTCCCGCACTTGCGCATGGGGCGGGTGGTGGAAATTTGGAGATTATGCTCCCCAAAGGTGTGGCGGTTGCCAAGGGGGATCTCGTCGAAATTCCCGCACTTGCACCGCAATATGCGGGCGTGATCGAAGGGGTTATCGCTCCCGAGGGTACATCGCTCCAAACCGTTTTTACGAAATTACCGTTTAATTTATATGAGCTTCAGTGGGTTTATCTTGCGATACCGGCGGATGATCGTCACACTACTTCTCCCCATTAATATTTTCCAACATGCACTCACGTTCACGTTTATGTCTTGATGTGGTATTGATTGTTGCGGTTTTTGCACTTCCTTTTTGGTGGAGTATTTTTTTGAGTCTTATCGGACTTTTTTTCTTTACATCATATTGGGAGTGTGTCGCCGCCGCATTTATGTTTCAATTGTTGTACCAAGGCGTTCCGTTTACATCACACACCTTTCGTACAATGCTCCCATTCGTTGCGATCGGCGCAGTATTTTTTTTCGATGGGTTGCGGATGATGATCCCTGAAGGTTTTTTCAGCAAGAATTTCTCTTAGTATTTCATTGCATATGCTCAAACGCTCCCGTTTAAATACCCATAAAGATATCGACCCCGACGAGATTTTTTTGGATGATAAAAATATTCCCGACTTTGATGTGCATCAATTCGAAGGACGCATTGAAGCACCCATTCCTCGTCGCACGATTTTTTTTCTCGGTTCATTTTTTTTCTTCATCGGATTGCTTTTTCTTGTACGCGCCGGAGTATTGCAGATTAGTGAGGGAAACATCTATGCACAGAAGAGTGCGCAAAATCACCTCGACCAACAATTACTTTTTCCGGAGCGAGGATTAATCAATGATCGTTTGGGTATACCGCTTGCATGGAACGTCCCAAGCACCGAAGACCTCGGTTTCTCGTTGCGCAATTATATTACCGACCCCGGTTTTGGACATATTCTTGGTTCGCTCCATTATCCTGCGCGTGATAAATATGGGGTCTATTATCGTAAAGATTATGAAGCAAGTACGGGTATTGAGGATTCATATAATGAAGTGTTGAAGGGTACAAAGGGATTGCGTCTTATTGAAACGGATGCATTGGGAAAGGTTGTTTCTTCGAATGTTGTCGACCCTCCGAGTCATGGAACAAATATTACACTCTCGATTGATGCACGGCTTCAAAAAAAATTGTATTCAATTATTGGCACAGTGACACATGCTCAAGATTATCGCGGTGGGGCGGGTGGAGTTATGGATATCGCGACCGGCGAACTTTTGGCACTTGTATCGTATCCCGATATTGATTCCAATGTGCTTACTGATGGCGAAGATCGCGCAACGATTCAAAGTTACAATAACGATCCGCATACACCATTTTTGGATCGTGCGATTAACGGTCTCTACACCCCCGGCTCTATCGTCAAGCCGATTTTTGCAATTGCCGCACTCAACGAAGGCATCATCACCCCTGAAAAACAAATTCTCTCCATTGGGTATATCACTATTCCGAATCCTTATTTTCCCGACAAAGAAAGTCGTTTTAATGACTGGAAGAATCACGGTTGGCTTTCAATGCGTTCCGCCATCGCACAGTCCTCCGATGTTTATTTTTATGAAATAGCGGGAGGATTTAAAGATCAGAAAGGGTTGGGTATTGTTAATCTTGAAAAATATGCCCGAATGTTCGGTTATGGTACGACAACGGGAATTGATTTACCCGGAGAAGCGCAAGGTACGATCCCCAATATTGCATGGAAAGCAAAAAACTTTCCCGATGATCCGACGTGGCGTGTCGGTGATACGTATTTTACCGGCATTGGTCAGTACGGTATGCAAGTCACCTTGCTTCAGGCGCTTCGCGAAGCAGGCATCGTCGCGGCAAAGGGGGAAGTGGTAACCCCGCATCTTGTCGAAAGTACTTCCACACCTTCCACGCACTTAAATATTCCCGAGTCATATTTCACTGTTGTTCAGGAGGGTATGCGTGAAGGGGCCATCAAGGGTACCGCTTCGTTACTTAATTTTCCCAATATAAAAATTGCTGCAAAGACGGGAACGGCTGAATTGGGTATTACCAAAGCACGGGTGAATTCGTGGGTGATCGGATTCTTTCCTTACGATCATCCGCGTTATGCATTTGCGGTGATGATGGATCGGGGTGTAAAGGGAAATACGACGAACGCTGCGTATGTTGCACGTGAATTTTTCCAATGGATGAGCTCGAGTACGCCCGAGTATCTCAAATAATCAACTTAGCCTCCCGAATCTTCCAAGGTTGAACCTTGGAAATTTTAAAATAGATATTCTGAATGTCAATTATTGATTCATCAGCGTTGCGTTTGTCGAGGTTGGGGAGTCATGTTATAGTGGTACATCATGGATACACAAAAAGAATATTTGAGTAAAGAGAAACATCACGAGCTAAAGGAAGAGCTCGAATTTTTAACACACGTGCGTCGTAAGGAGATCGCTGAGGCGCTCGAAGCGGCAAAGGCCCTTGGTGATTTGTCCGAAAATGCCGAATACCATTCTGCGCGCGAAGCTCAGGCGGCAGTCGAAGAGCGTATTATGGTTTTGGAAGAGATTTTAAAAAATGCGGTGATCGTCGGCGGTAAGCACAAGACCGACGCGGTCGGCATCGGCTCGGTGGTAAGCATCAAGCGTGGTCGCGAGGAAAAAACCTACACTATTGTTGGCAGTGAGGAAACCGATGTTGCGGCGGGAAAGATTTCCAATAAGTCTCCACTTGGCGAGGCAATGATGGGAAAGAAAAAGGGTGATGATTGTACGTACACAACTCCAAGTGGTGAAATAAAGTGCGAAATAATTGAAATTAAATAAGAGGGCGCTCAGTATGAAATTAATTCATACCGCTCATGAATCATGGCTTCTCTTGAAGAAATTCGTACCGAACGTTTGCGTAAACTTGAACTCCTCAAAAAGGCTGGGATAAACCCGTACCCAAGCAGTGTTCCTCGCGACCACGCACTTTCCGAAGTGAAGTCGCACTTTGTTGAGCTCGAAGTTGCAAAAAAACCTCTCGCCCTCGCTGGGCGCGTGATGGCAATTCGTGGACAAGGAGCAATTCAGTTTGTCGTCTTGAATGACGGCACCGCTTCCTTTCAAGTCGTACTCAAACGCGATGTGTTGGGTGAGGAGCCGATGAATTTTTTTGGCGAGACTGTAGACATCGGCGACTTCATCGGAGTCTCGGGTGAACTTTTTGTCACCCAGCGCGGTGAACAAAGCATTATGGCTTCTTCATGGACAATGGCGGCGAAGTCACTGCTTCCGCTTCCCGAGAAGTGGCATGGGCTTCAAGACCCCGAAGAAAAACTCCGCAAACGCTATCTCGACATCTTGTTCGACGACGAGCTCCGCGACCTTTTTGTGAAGCGCTCGAAATTTTGGAATGCAATCCGCAGTTTTTTGCTTGCCGAAGGATTCCTCGAAGTTGAAACTCCGGTTTTGGAAAACACGACCGGCGGCGCCGATGCACGTCCTTTTGCAACACATCACAATGCACTTGATCTTGATGTGTTCTTGCGCATCTCCTGTGGAGAGCTTTGGCAGAAGCGACTCATGGTTGCCGGCTACAACAAAGTATTTGAAATTGGACGCATCTTCCGCAACGAAGGCATGAGTCCCGAGCATGCTCAAGATTACACGCAACTTGAGTTTTATTCCGCATACACCAATTACGAAGAAGGAATGAAACTTGTTGAGCGCATGTATCGCCATGTTGCCCAAGAAGCATTTGGAACACTGCAATTCACCATCCACGGATTTGATGTCGATCTGGGGAAAGAATGGGAGCGCTATGATTACGCCGAGACGATCAAAAAATTTACCGAGGTGGACATTGTGAGTGTGCAACTTTCCGATATCGAAGACGCACTCAAGCGGCTCAAAGTGGAATACGACAAAAAAGGATGGAATCGCATTCGTGCCATCGACACGCTTTGGAAGTATTGCCGCAAGAAGCTCGGTGGCCCCGGTTTTCTGATCAATGTACCCGTCGAAATGTCACCGCTTGCAAAACTCCGCGAGGGGACAAGTGTCGTTGAACAATTCCAGCCGATCATCGCCGGAAGCGAAGTGGGGAAGGGCTACAGTGAGTTGAATGATCCTGTCGATCAAGCGGCGCGTTTCCAAACACAACAAGACATGCGCGATGCGGGAGATGCCGAAGCGCAAATGTTTGACCGCGAATTTGTCGAAGCGCTCGAGCACGGCATGCCACCCACGTGCGGGTTTGGAGTCTCCGAACGCCTCTTTGCCTTTCTTGCAAACCGCCCCATCCGCGAAGCGCAGATCTTCCCACTCCTCAAACCAAAGTAGACTAATTGTTGCTCTGTTGCAATTAGGGGTCAGACCCCTCACAAAATAATATTTTATGTTATAATATTTTTATGCCAAGAAAACCTCGTAGTGATGTTGGTGGATATGTGCAACATGTTATTAATCGTGCAAATGAACGGGTAAAAATTTTTCATACAGAAAAAGATTATCAGGAGTTTGAGAGTCTCCTTGAGGAAGCATGTGAGCGTTATGAGATGCGTCTCATTGCCTATGCAGTGATGCCTAATCATTGGCATCTTGTTCTTTACCCCGAAAATGATGGGAATGTCGGAAGAATGATGCATTGGCTCACGACTACACACTCTGCTCGTGTACGGGCACGCACAAAATCAGTTGGTAATGGGCATATTTATCAAGGACGCTATAAATCTTTTCTTGTTGAGACCGATAATTATTTGCTTACATTGTTGAAATATGTGGAACGGAATCCTGTTCGCGCAAAACTTGTGCAGCATGCGGAAGACTGGAAATGGGGCAGCGCACACCGTCGAATATTTGGAACCCCAAAAACAAAAACATTGCTCTCAGCATCACCTACGCCGCTACCTCATGGATACCGTCGGTGGGTGAATACCGCAGATTCTCCACTTGAGCTTGAAGAGATTCGCAGATCGCTCAATAGAAATGTTCCTTTTGGAAGTCTAGATTGGCATATTAAGTGGAATGCATCCAAAGGCATAAAAAATAAATAAAATTATACAATATTTTTTAATTTTGTGAGGGGTCTGACCCCTATCTACTGACCCTCTACCCATTCATTTTCATGGGGAATTTTGCTTATGAGGGATGTGGATAACTCGGTTGTTGTGTTGTGGGGAGTAGTGGGATAGAATGGTAAACATGTGGGAGAAAGTGGGAAATTGAAAAAAGTTCACTTTCCGCATGAGATGAGATGGATAGTATGCCCCTGTAATGTCTGCTTGTGGGAGTGTGACAGTGCGGGGGTTCTATCTTCCTGATCACCACACAAAAATAAAAAGAAACTTTGCACTTGGCGCGTTCTTCTTCACGGTAGAGTGCGCCAAGTGGAGAGCTTCTGCCTGACAATCTCGGCTCACAATTTTAAATCAACATTATGTTCATAGGAGAATACACACATTCAATTGATGACAAAAAGCGCCTCTCGGTGCCGTCCAAGTTCCGCAAAGACTTGGGTAAAAAAGCGGTTATCACCTACGGACTCAATAAGTGTCTTGCGCTCTATCCGACAAAGGAATGGAAAAATTTTGCCGAGCGGCTTGCCAAGCTTTCCATGGGGAAGTCCGAAGACCGCGGATTCTCGCGCACCATGCTCTCAGGCGCATTTGAAGTCGAGATCGATACCATCGGTCGCATCCTTATTCCTGATACGCTTAAAGCCTTTGCGGGACTCAAAGGAAGCGTCGTGCTGACGGGTGTCTATGATCGCGTCGAGGTATGGGATGAAGAGGCATGGAAGTCATACAAAACGCAAACAGTGGCACAGGCGGACCGTATGGCGGAGGAACTTGGCGAACGCGGAGTATTTTAAATCATTCGGTCATTCGTCATTGGGGATGATGTAATCCACCCTCAATGACGAGCGACAGAAATTATGTTGCTCGAAGTTTGGAAAATATTATGTCGCACACGAGTGTTCTTTTAAATGAATCCATAGCAGCGCTCCAGCTCACGAAGGGTATGACGATCCTCGACGCCACATTTGGCGCAGGAGGGCACAGTCGTGCGATTGCCGAGATCATTGGAAAAGAAGGTCATCTTATTTCTTTTGATGCGGATCACACGGTCTTTACTCCAAGCAAAACCCAAGAGCTTGAACGTCTCACGCATTTTACTCCCGTTGTTGAAAATTTCCGTAATATTGCCGAGGTGTTCAAGCGTTTGGGAGACATCTCCCTAAACGGAGCATTGTTCGATCTTGGACTTTCAAGCACACAGCTCGAACGTTCAGGAAGAGGATTTTCGTTTCAACGTGATGAACCGCTCCAAATGACATTTGCCCATAATTTGAATGAGGGTGATGTCACTGCCGCCACAATATTGAATGAATGGAGTGCGGAGACACTTGCAACAATATTCGAAGGATTTGGTGAAGAACGTTTTGCTCGTTCCATTGCAAAAGGAATTACGGAGGCGCGAAAGGTGCGTCCGTTCACGCGGACCGGTCAACTTGTGGAAGTTATCCACAACCATACACCACACCGGTACCACTATGGACGAACGCACTTTGCCACGCGCACATTTCAGGCACTGCGTATGGCGGCAAACGATGAACTCGGTGCGATTGAGCATGGAATCAGCAGTGTGCTCCCGTTAATGAAACAAGGCGGACGTATTGCGGTGATCAGCTTTCATAGTATCGAAGATCGCGCAGTGAAGAGACTTTTTCAGAGTTTTGTCGATGATGGTCGCGCGGTACGAATTTCCAAGAAGCCGATTATCGCCACCGAAGAGGAATTGATGGCAAATCCTCGGGCACGGAGCGCCAAACTTCGCATTATTGAAAAGATATAAAACTCACACAATCCTACCGAATCAAATTTAATACTATGGTCAATGTTATCCTTGCACAATTTGAAGAATATGATCGCCGAATTTTTTGGGTACTTTTGGGACTCCTCGGTATTTTTCTTGCGGCATATGTCTATTTTCTCGGAGTTTCCGTCTATGCGGTCGTGATGCGTAAGTCTGCGGAGCAAGACGTGCAGTCGATTACTGCACATATTTCCGAACTTGAATCGCAGTATGTCGCCCTCGACAAACACATTGATCTGACCCTTGCCTATGAACGGGGCTTTGCGGATATTGCCGCTCCGCGCTATATTTCAACTATCCCTGCGGCGCAGACATTCTCGCTCCGCACGACTATTCGCCCTTAACTCAATGAGCTAGCCTCTCCCATGTTGTATGCGCGGTGATGAACGAAAACGATTGCGAATCATTGCCGTCTCTGTGCTCTTTGTCGGAGCGCTTTTTATTGCGCGCCTTTATTTTCTTCAAATTGTTCACGGAAAAGATTTTGTCAAAGAAGCCGACAGTCAGTATGTCGCAACAATCCCAAATCTTTATGAGCGGGGTACTATTTACTTTCATGAAAAAGACGGCAGGCTCGGTGCTGCGGCAACGGTTAATAGTGGTTATGTTGTTGCAATCAATCCCAAGGAAATACTCGACAAAGAGAAAACATACAAAGCAATTTTCGATATCACTCCAATCGATCATGATGAGTTTATCGCCAAAGCATCAAAGAAAGATGATCCCTATGAAGAGGTTGCACAACGTGTGCCCGATCTTGGCGCAAAGAAATTGGAAGCCCTCAAGCTTCCCGGCGTTCACCTTTTCAGACAGACGTGGCGTTATTATCCCGGCAATACACTTGCCGCGCAGACGATCGGTTTTGTCGGTTATAAAGGTGATACGCTTACGGGGCGGTATGGACTTGAGTCATATTACAATGATGTGCTCAATCGCAAAGGGCAGAATCTTTATATTAATTTTTTTGCCGAACTGTTTACGAATTTAAGCGAGACGCTCTTTGATCGAAATCAAGAAGAGGAAGGGGACCTTGTGCTGACCATTGAGCCTACCGTGCAGGCATTTCTGGAGAATGAGCTTGCGGGTGTAATGAAAGACTGGAATTCCGATCTTGCGGGCGGAATCATTATGGATCCCAAGACCGGAGCGATTTATGCAATGGCGGCGAATCCTACATTTGATCCGAATGAATATGGTAAGGTAAAAAATCCCGCTGTCTTTGGAAATCCTTCAATAGAGAATGTTTATGAAATGGGCTCGACGGTAAAGGCGCTCACGATGGCGGCTGGTCTTGACGCGGGCGTGGTGAGTGCCAACACGACCTATAATGATACGGGACATGTAACGCTCAATAATAAAACATTCGGCAATTATGACGGTCGTGGCCGTGGACCGGGTACGACAATGCAAAAAGTATTAAATGATTCGCTGAATACCGGTGTAGCATTTGTGGTGAGTAAGCTTACCAATCAGCGTTTTGCGGAATACATGCTTAAGCATTTTTATTTGGGTGATGAAACCGGCATTGATCTTCCCGGAGAACGCCAGGGTTTGGTATCGAATTTAAGCTCCAAACGTGATATCGAATATGCCACTGCATCGTTCGGTCAGGGTATTGCCATGACGCCGATCAATATCACCGCGGCACTCGCATCACTCGGCAATGGTGGCTATACGGTTTCCCCCCATGTTGTTGATGAAATCCGTTATACATCGGGAAAAGTAAAAAAGATTACTCCCAATCCTCCTGAACAAGTATTAAAAAAAGAAACATCAGATGAGATTACGCGCATGCTCGTGACGGTGGTCGACAAGGCATTACTCGGTGGCACGGTAAAAATCCCCGAATATTCCATTGCCGCAAAGACGGGCACTGCGCAGATTGCCGACCCTGCGGGGGGAGGATATTATGCAGATCGCTACCTGCACACATTCTTCGGATATTTCCCGGCATATGATCCGAAGTTTATTGTTTTTATGTATACCTATTATCCGAAAAATGGCGCAACATTTGCGTCGCATACCCTGACATTTCCATTTATTCGTATTGCAAAATTTCTTCTTCACTACTACGATGTTCCGCCCGATCGTGTTCCTGAAACCAAAGCAATATCCCTTCTCACTCACTAATATTTCCCTACATTATGCGTCATTTTTTTAAATCATTGATTGTTCGTGTCCTTACGTGGGAGGCTCGTCACGTATTGCTCCGGCGGCACCCGTTTATTATTGCAGTGACCGGAAGTGTGGGAAAGACAAGTACCAAAGATGCGATTTATCATGTGCTTCGGAATTCAACCCCCACGCGGAAGAGTCAAAAAAGTTTTAATAGCGAGCTGGGTATTCCTCTCACGGTGTTGGGTCTTTCAAATGCGTGGAATAATCCATTTGGGTGGATGGTGAATATCATTAAAGGTTTTGTGTTGAGTATATTGCCGTATACATATCCCAAATTGCTCGTACTTGAAGTGGGTGCCGATCACCCGGGTGATATCAAAAACGTTACGAAGTGGGTGAAACCCGATATTGCCGTTATCACCCGTCTTCCCGATCGTCCCGTACATGTCGAAAATTTTGCTTCCCCCGAAGAAGTTGCCAAAGAGAAAGCCGAATTAGTGAAAGCACTTTCTGCGAACGGTGTCTTTGTTGCAAATGCCGATGATCCGCTTGTGCTCGGATTGATGGGCACCACACGTGCGCGCATGTTTACGTACGGTTTTAGTGAGTCGGCACAAGTGCGAGGGAGTTATCCTCAAGTGGAATATGAAGAAAAAAACGGAGTCCGTATGCCGATCGGAATCCTTTTCCGAGTTGATTGGCAGGGAAGCAGCGTTCCGGTACGTCTCCCGGGAGTCTTGGGTATTCAGCCGTGCATGGCTGCCCTTGCAGCGCTTGCAGTGGGTATTGTGCGCGGAGAGCCACTCTTACCAATGGCGGAAGCATTGAGTACGCTCGAAACCCCGCAAGGCCGTATGCGTATTCTTGAAGGTAAAAATAACACCGTGATTATTGATGATACCTACAATGCTTCACCGGTTGCGACCGAGGCGGCATTGGATACACTTCGGACGCTTTCCGGTGGGAGAAAAATTGCCGCCTTGGGGGACATGCTTGAGTTGGGGAAATACAGCGAAGAAGAACATGAGCGCATCGGCACAGTCGCGGGGAAGTTTGTTGATGAATTGGTACTTGTTGGAAAACGCGCAAAAGGAATTGGTGAAGGTGCAAAAAACGCAGGACTCGATGCGGCGTATATTCACTATTTTGAAAATTCATTGGAGGCGGGGAAGTGGCTCGCGGGACAAATTCATGACGGAGATATCATTCTTGCAAAAGGTTCTCAAGGATCGGGTGAACAGATGATTCGTATGGAACGCGCGGTGAAGGAGCTATTGATGCATCCCGACAAAGCACCGCATCTCCTTGTCCGCCAAGAAAAGGAGTGGCTTAAGCAATATCAATAAAACCTCTTGCTTCATAAGTTTCTTATGCTAGTCTCAATTAAGGATATTGCACCTCTGAAAGGGAAGACTCATGCAGCAATTTAAGCACCCTACCAATCCGCTCGGATACTTTTTGAGTGCCGATTATGGAAGAATCGCTTTGGCAAAAACATTTCCGGAGCTTACCGCTGTGGCACTTGAGGTGCTCGCGCGGATGCCCGGTGATGTCGGTTTTGTCTGTGGTCCGATCACCACCGGCGGCCTCGGCTCATTTGAGAAAAATCTTGCTCGTTTTGCGCGCACTGTCGATTTGCTCGCCTCCCGCGGATATAACGTGTTCACTCAGGTGATTTTTCAGGCGGCACTCTCACGTCTTTATCTCGACAAAAGTTATTGCAACGGTGATATTCATCTGCTCGAAGATTTTTATACCCCGCTGTTTTCTTCGGGTATCGTGACAACGCAGTGCTTTATTCCCGGTTCGGAGAGTTCGCATGGGGCGACATGGGAGAAAAATCTCGGTCAATCGCTCGGCCTTGCTCAACTCTATTTTCACCCGGAGTACGAGTCAAAACAACCTTATGAATCTTTGTTTAAGGTATAAAAAACCGCCTCTTATAGGCGGTTTTCCATTTGAACGCAAACTTTTCTTATACTATTGTGTCACTACAGGTTTCCCAAGTGTCTGGGTGATATTCCCTGAACTGTCCATCGACTCCAGAACGTAATAGTACGTTGTGTGTGATTGGAGTCCCGTCAAAACAACATTTGCCGTTGAACCAAAGCCCGTGGTGCTCACGCTTGGTGCCGTCGTGAGAAAGAAGGGCCACGTCATTCCGTACAATACGCGACTACGCGTGACCTCATTCGTCCCCCACGTAAAACTTGCTGATGAGGGTCCGGTCGACACCATCTCTGTCGTCATAATTGGTGCACTGACATCGTCGCTTGAACTTGTCATATGTCCCGACACCATCTGATCATTGATCGATGACATGGTGAGTGGTCCGACGCGTCCTACTGCAGAAAGGTTATTCTGCGTCTGGAAACGCATGACTGCTCCTTTGGTCGCAGGCCCAAAGAATCCGGTGATTAATTTCTCAGGATACACGGTGCCATATGCGGCAAGAAACGTCTGCAATGTCGACACGTCATCACCACTCATTCCTTGCTCGAGCTCGCGGGTGAGGGTCGCGGCATGGGCGGGTGAGGGGAGCATAAATACTATTGCGCACAAGGAAATTGCAACAATTCCAATAAGGTTGAATACATCGCGTTTTGCGAGACTGGTTACATTACTCATAGTGAATGAAATTATATTGACGAGGCTCGAAAGACAAACTATGCCTCGAATGAACAAATAAGTTCCGATATAGGCGACTCTGAATCCTCCCTTGTCCATTGAACGATTCAGCTACGACCGAGTTAAATACTACATTATCAGTATATAACTTTACAAAGATAAAGCAACTATTTTAAATGTGAGCAAAAGCCACGTCATATGAGCCAAGTTGACCAGAGGGTATTATTACTCCACTCTGTATTTTGTTTGAAAAGTGTATTAGAATCTAACGATAAGACTAATAAACATTTTTATGGAAGGTTTTTCGCACCAAAAAGAACAACGGGGGTCAAAAGGAGGGGAACAGGCATGGATTGCGGGTATTCGCGGCGAATCCTTGCCACCGCTTCCTTTCGATGAGATCGTATTTCCCGACCCCGCAACACCCTATGAAGGGGACACGCGTTTTATGGATGTGACAAATGAAAATAATAAGGTTGAATCAGTCGAAGGGGACATGCCCGCTCTACACTTAATTGATTTATCTTCCTATGAAAAGTCTCCTCCGGCAATGACCGATGCGGAGATCGTTGAACAGTATCGCGAACTTGTCATCCGTTTCAATGCGACCGATGATCTTCTTGATCGTGCGGTACTCAAGGCGCAAATGGACGAACTCCGCGCAATGGAGAAGAGACTGAAACAGTAAAGAATGGGGAGAATGGTGACTGATGACCCTACAGAGAATCGAACTCTGATTTGAGGCTTGAGAAGCCTCCGTCCTAACCGTTAGACGATAGGGCCCTAAAACAAATTTTCCAAATTTGTTGGGCCTAGCACGGCTGACGCCGTCGGCCTAGTGGCGAACAATTTGTCAGGCAAATTGTTTTAGCCGAATTCCTTCCTTCGAACTTTCGTAGAATAACGAATTTTTAGACGATTGTCTAGCTTTTTTAGAAAAAATTGTCTATAGGAAAGAAAAAACCGGATAAATATTTCCGGTTTTGTTTTTTTAATCCATTGATCGTTTGTGGAAGAGGTTGAATGCACCAGATCCGATACGGTAAAAATTCCAGATTCCAACAATGAAAGACAGCAAGAAGGTTGCACCAAGGGGTGCACAGAGCACAAGCGCTACCGACCAGAGAATATTCCAATAGAATGTCGCCATTTGCCAATGAAAATGTGAGCTGATCAGGGGGTCATTTTTCACTTCCTGACGTTTTATCAAATTCACAATGAAGCCGATCACGAGCGTAATACCAAAGCAAAATATGCTTAATACTTGAAGTCCGTAAACAATCCACGCCCATTGCGTGGGGGTGAATTTCTCCGAAACATGTTGGTTCATGTGTTACTCCTGTTGCCTGTTCCTCCCATGTTTTACCCGCCTCTGCCTTCATTGTCAACATCCGCTCCTTTTTGCATAATACCTCTCTTTTCTTGCTATACTATTTATCAAGCGTTACACGCTCAATTTTAGGTGCAGTAACAGTTTATCTAATGAATTAATTTTATGAAATTATTCCGCTTAAGAAAAACAAAATCTCATTCGACAGCGAAGGGTGGCTATGTGGGGCTCATTGTCATTCTTCTCTCGGTCTCTATTATGGCATTTTTGTATACCAAATTATATCTTACCCCTCGCGATCGATCGTCTTCTCCACAGTCTGAATTCCAACCGGAAACGGCAAGCGGCACTGCTCCGCAAACAGAATATCAGGCAATGCATGCGGATGTGGATGCGGCAACGGCGATACAGACAAAGCTCAATGCCCATAATACCGAAACGAACGCACTCATTAACGAATAGGGCTTTATTACCTTTCATTCTGTGATATAGTCGAAGACATGATCGGACTTGCCCTTACCCCCGAACAATTCACCACGCTCCTGCGTATGGTCTACATTGCCAATACGGTGGCAAATGCGCATCGGGATGAAGATTTTCTCAAGGATTACGATGAGCTTGAGCAGTATATTTTTGCGCGGGCAAAAGAATCGGGTTTTCCGGGTGCAACACTGAAGCACAAAATCGGTGACGAAGCGCACCATCATCCTTCACCGATTTTTGAAAATGATGTCGAATTAAACACCTTGCTTGATGAATATGATGCCCATATTACGTTTGAGGTTTTATCGGAAAAACTTGCCGAGCGTGATGTTGAAAAGGCGCATGGTCCCAATGCGAAGAATCGGATGCCCGTAAAAGATTATGAAACATTGCTTGAGGAACGCATTGCCGAATATGAGAAGATTTTTTTGAATGACGGATTCACTCGGATTCGTGTTGAAGGAGTTGGTGAAAAAACAACCGCGGAGGGGTAATTTTGTTGCGGACTTGCAAAACCAACGAAGAGGAATACTGTGAGTAGATGGAGGGAAAATACCAAAAACGCAATGAAGCAAAAATCAAACGCGCATTTGCGCGCGCGGAGATGCGTACATGGGGCGGAGAAATGAAAGGTACCGATTCATGGCATATTTTTAAGGTTATGGCGGAATTTGTCGAAGGCTTTGATCGGCTTTCAAAAATCGGCCCCTGCGTCTCGATTTTTGGCTCCGCGCGCACCAAAGAGTCCGATCCCTATTATCAACTTGCCGAAGATATCGCCTTCAAGCTCACCAAAAGCGGTTATGGAGTTATTTCCGGCGGCGGCGGGGGAATCATGGAGGCTGCCAATAAGGGTGCGCAGCGTGCAGAAGGAAAATCCGTGGGGCTCAACATTCATCTTCCCTTTGAGCAAGTCCCGAATAAATATATTGATCATGACAAGCTCTTGAGCTATCGTTATTTTTTTGTCCGGAAGGTGATGTTCATCCGTTATGCGCAAGGATTTATCGTTCTTCCCGGGGGATATGGCACGCTTGATGAACTTTCCGAAGCGCTCACGTTGATTCAGACGATGAAGATTGCAAAATTCCCGATTGTGCTCGTTGGAAAAAAATATTGGAAGGGTTTGATTGATTGGTTTGCCACGACCATGCTTGAAGAGGGGAACATTGATAAAGAAGATTTGAAATTTTTTCATGTTGTCGACACGGCAGACGAAGCGGTTGCGATTATCAATAAGTTTTACAAAAAATATCTCCTTAAGCCGAATTTTTAAAAAACAACCAAATACTCGGATGCAAAAAAGAGCGTTACGAACGCTCTTTGTTATTTTTTCACCACCTTAAGATTGGGCGGCGGTTTATCGGGATGATGAGTGATAAAATGGTTTCGGATGACATGCATTACCGCATCCAAAAGGTTTGCCCCACCGAGGACCGGACCTGGGAGATGTGTACACATTTGACCACTGGGAAAAATGTGATTGATCAGTATTGCGTTAAGCTGACCATTTCGTGGGGTACCATCCACTATGACATCAACGATATCATCGGTGTTCAAAAACGAAAAAGAGAAAACAAAGTTCTTTATTTACGATACTCCGACGGCATAAAAACGCAACATCCCCGTGCTTGCGGACACGGGGGTGTTGTGGTGCACCTGATGTTCAATAATTATTTTAAGTTTCGACAAACAATTATTGAAATTGGCGAACATCGTCTTTCCCTGCGGGGAAGATGGATTATCATACCATATCTTCCTTGCTATCGGCAATAAAAGTTTAATAAAAAAGTGGAATCAACCTTGCCGGCGGATTCCACTATTGTGAACCTTGAGACTTATCCAAAGAGCGGTTTTGTGCCTGCGCACTTTTTTGACTGTGCAAAAAATTCTTTGGCAAACTGCTCTGCGTCTTTGATGACATGCGCCGCGGGGAAACCTTCTCGAGCAACCCACTCTACTTTCTCTTTGTGGTGTATGAATCGAAACGATGCACCCGCTCCTCTAAAGGAGAGCGTATTGCTCGTGCTTTCCATTACCGTGAACGTGGTCGAAGGACGTGACGTTGTTTCTCCCTTACTTCTTTTCTTTTTCGGCCGACTTCCCAACTCGCTTCCGATTCGTTCCTTGAGGGCTTCACGTGCCTCACCTCTTACGAGGTGTTTATCCGCGACCTCATTGAACGCGAAATCAAATGCGCTGCCCCATGTATCTTTTGGCAGATTTTTGCGTGAATATTTACCCTTCAGAAGGGCACTGACTTCATTGGCGAAGGCGACTTCGTCGATGATTGATGACATGAGAACCCCCTTTCTCTAAAAAGATCTATGATAGAGAAACTATAACATAAAATAAGAAAAATGCAAAATCTTACGAGGTCGGACCTCGTAAGATTTTTTTTGGGGTGGGGAAGAGGGGAGTTTAGCCTAAGAGCTCTTCGACAACCGCTTTGACATCTGCACCGTCAGCCGAAGTACCGCAGGCCGCTTTGACGGCACCGATGAATTTGCCCATTCCACTTTTGTCGGTAACCCCGAGCTCTGCCTGTTTTGCGATGGCGATTTTTTTGATTTCTTCACGAGTCATTGCTTGGGGGAGGAACTCTTGAATGATGGTCAGTTCCGCATCTTCTTTGTCGGCAAGTTCCGGACGTCCTCCCGCTCGGAATTGTTCCGAGGAATCCTTGCGCTGCTTCACGAGGCGCTTGAGTACGGCAATGGCTTTGTCATCTTCAAGCGACTCCT
>Ga0209515_10003797_pt1 | contig 21034 bp, 21 predicted proteins | sample Subgroupgradi54m_FD_187454 | JGI IMG/M metagenome (GOLD analysis project Ga0209515, IMG submission 187454) | Subsurface groundwater microbial communities from S. Glens Falls, New York, USA - GMW60B uncontaminated upgradient, 5.4 m (SPAdes)... ...
CGCGGATATCCGATTTCACCAGCCACAAATAATGCACCACGCCACCGACGCCGACGGCATACACGAGCCGATGCAACCGCTGCCAGTTGCGCGCGCCGAGGCGGCGAATCATGCCGTGGGTCGAGGTGACGGCGAGCGGCGTCAGCATCAGCAGACAGGCGAAGCCCAGTGTAATGAACGGACGCTTGATGACATCTTTAATGATGGCATCGACATTGAAGTACTGATCGATCCAGATCCACGACAGGAAATGCATGCACACGTAGAAATACGTAAACAGTCCCAGCATGCGCCGAAAGCGCAGCAACACGTTCCAGCCGCTCAGCCGCCGCAGCGGCGTCACGGCGAGCGTGATCAACAGGAAGCGGATCGTCCAGTCGCCGGTATAACGATTGAGCGTTTCGATCGGGTTCGCGCCCAAGTCGTTTTGAAGGACGCGATACAGCAACCACGCAAACGGAATCAGCGCCGCAACAAACACCGCCGGCTTGGCGATCCATCGAATACGTTGGTTGCGGTCCATCGTCGTGGGGCTAGTAATTTTTCTTCAGGTCCATGCCTGCATACAGCGACGCCACCTGATCGGCGTAGCCGTTAAACGGCAGCGTCTTGCGCTTAGGCGAGAATAAACCGTCCTCGCCAATGCGCCGCTCGAACGCCTGCGTCCAGCGCGGGTGGTCCACTTCCGGATTCACGTTCGAATAAAAACCATACTCGCGCGCCGCTTGCTTCTGCCAGGTGTTGAGCGGTTGCTTTTCGACAAAGCGGATCTTCACGATGGACTTGATGCTCTTGAATCCGTACTTCCACGGCACCACCAGCCGCAGCGGTGCGCCGTTTTGATTCGGCAGCACGTCGCCGTACAAACCCACAGCGAGAATCGCGAGCGGGTGCATCGCCTCATCCATGCGCAGGCCCTCGACGTACGGCCAGTCGAGGCCGGCCCCAAAAAGACCGCCCTGCCCCGGCATCTGCTTGAGATCGCGCAACGTCTGGAACTCGACGTACTTCGCGCGCGACGTGGGCTCGAAGCGCTTGATCAACTCGCCGAGCGGAAAACCGATCCACGGAATCACCATCGACCAGGCCTCGACACAGCGCAGCCGATAGATGCGCTCTTCGAGTGCGAACGGACGAACCAATTCATCGACATCGAACGTGCCGGTCTTCTTGACCTCACCTTCGATAGCCACCGTCCACGGGCGCGGCTTCAGCGTGTGCGCGTTCTTTGCCGGATCGCCCTTGTCGGTACCGAACTCGTAGAAATTGTTGTAGCCGGTGACGTTGGCATAGGTGGTGAGTTTTTCTGTGGTCGACAACGCGCTCTTCTTGAGCGGTCCAAGCTTCTGCGCCGCCTCCGCCCATTGAGGCAGGATCAGATCCGGCACCGCAATGGCGCCCGCGGCCAGCGCCGCATCACGCAGGAAGCGGCGCCGGGCACGGTAAAACTTCTCGTCGGTGATCTCGGACGATCGGATATCGGATGGACGTTTGATCAGCATAAGCGAAACCTGTTCCTTTACGACCAGCGGGATATTTACAAGTTTAGTCGTGTGTGTGACACGTACCTTACAGTAGATGGCGCGGCATGCGCGTGGTGTCAGTCCGGCAATCCGGCGAAGCGGGTGATCCATCGTGCGAAACAGTGAAATCTTCGTCCGCCCTCGGCGACTAATGATGAAAATCACCCGGGCCACGCCATGCGACACGCCGCCAACCTGTTAGGAGTCCTGATACTTGTGGGAACGTCTTTGACGTCGGCCTCCGCCGTCGCGGCGGCATGCGAAGCGAGAAGCGGAAATACCGCAGTCGCGCTCCTGGAGCTTTACACTTCCGAAGGCTGCAACAGCTGCCCACCGGCCGATCGCTGGATCGCGGAACTGCCGCAGCGCGGCATGGGCGCCGACCGCGTTGTGCCGCTCGCGTGGCACGTCGACTACTGGGATTATCTGGGATGGAACGACCCGTTTGCACAGACGCCATTCAGTCAACGTCAGCGCGAGTTTGCGCGCCGCAACAACACCCGCACGGTTTACACACCTGAATTTGCACTCAACGGTCGCGAATATCGCCATTCGTCCTTCGAGGGCCTGGCGACGGACCTCGATCGCATTAACCCCAGTCCTCCGCAAGCAGATTTAACGTTGCACCTGGCGCACGCCGATCGGACGTTGCGCGTGAGCGGCACGGCGACGCTCAAGCAACCACTGAGGCCGGCGGCGACCTACGTGGCGCTGTACGAAAACAATCTTGTCACAGCGGTACGCGCCGGCGAGAACCAGGGCCGGACATTGCGCCACGAATTTGTGGTCCGCCAACTCATCGGTCCAATTTCGTTCGATGCCGCTGGCACGGCGCGATTCACTGAAACGCTCACGCTCAACCGGGACTGGAAGCCACGCGACCTTGGAGTGGCTGCATTCGTGCAAGAGGTTAAGGGGACCGGCATCTTGCAGGCACTCGCATTGCCGATGTGTCAGGTCAATGCTGCCAAAAATAAAAACCCCGTAATGCCGTGAGGCACTACGGGTTCGAATACTCCTGCCATCACCGCTAACAGTTTATACGCGCGCCTGCTGCAAGGCGGCGATGCGCTCTTCCAGGGGTGGGTGCGACATGAACAGGCGCGCCATGCCACTGCCAACGCCGCCCGAAATACCGAAGGTCTTTATCTGGTCCGGGAGCGCTACCGGTTCATGTGCGCGGCGCAGACGCTCGAGCGCGGCAATCATCTTGTTGCGCCCGGCAAGCTTGGCGCCGCCGAAATCGGCGCGGAACTCACGCTTGCGCGAGAACCACATCACGATCATGCTCGCGAAAATCCCTAATACGATCTCCGCCACAATGGTCGCAACCCAGTAACCGATACCGTAGCCGCGCGAGTCGTCATCGCGGTCGCCACGCAGTGCGTTGTCGACAATCTGGCCGATCACGCGCGACAACACGATCACAAATGTATTGAGCACGCCCTGGATCAACGTCAGCGTCACCATGTCGCCGTTGGCGATATGGCTGATCTCGTGGCCGAGCACGGCTTCGGCCTCGTCGCGATCCATCGTCTGCAACAGACCGGCGCTCACCGCCACCAGCGAATTATCGCGACTCATGCCGGTAGCGAAGGCGTTGACCTCCGGTGCATTGAAAATCGCCACTTCCGGCATGCCGATGCCGGCCTGCTTCGCCAGCCGCCGCACGGTATCGAGCAGCCATTGCTCGGTGCCGTTACGCGGCGTTTCGATGACCTCTGCGCCACTGAACCTTTTGGCCATCCACTTGGACAGCGCCAGCGAGATGAAGGCGCCGCCAAAACCCATCACCGCGGCGATGATCAACAGCACGGTGAACTGCGATGCATCCAACCGAATACCGAAGAACGATGTCAGCAGCGGCACGGTGACGCTCAATAACAGCAACACCGCCAGATTGGTTGCCAGGAACAGGAAGATGCGTTTGACCATAAATAACGGTTAGCTCCGGAACATCGGGTTTGGGAATTCGTTAGCTGGGGCCGACTAGAGCCCGATTCAAGTCGGTAAAGCCATTTTAAAGTAAACCACCGCGCCGGTGCTATATATGATCCTACATCCTTCGTTTTCACAACGTTGCACACATTCTGAAATGAGCGCCCTCGACGAACCGCCCAAAGCACTCGACGCCGCGCAAAAGGAAGCGCTGGTGTCGCTCAGCGCGTTGCTTTTCATCGAAGAACATCGCCTCCTGCCCAAGGAAAGACTCGCCGACGCCCAGAGCAGTCTGCAGGCACTGTTCCTGCGTACCAGTGGTGAAGAAACCTTGCTGCGTAAACTGATCGATATTCTACGCACCACCCAGGGCGTGCAGCGATCGTTCGCGCAAATTGCCAACATCCTCGATGGCATCCGCGCCAGTGGCAGGTCGGTGGAAAACAAAGTCACGGCGTTGCGCGTGGTTCTGGAAACCGTACATGTCAGTGCCGAGGAACACGCCGCCTTCGTCGGACGGTTCCTGTCGTTTTCACAACTGCTGAACGACAAGATTGCCGGCTTCGTGCGCACGCTTGAGGGGTATCTCGAGGCCAAGGAAACTGAGGCCCGGCTTTCGCACATCTATCACATCGCGCGCGCGGCGCGCGATCGACTGAAACAACGACTGGCCGGCGGCCTGGGCGCCGAGACGCGCGGCAGCACGGAAACGCGCATCAAGCAGGAAGTGGTTTCGTCGTTCGACTTCAGTGAGGCCGAAATCAACCTCAAGTATGCGCGGCGCGACGCGCACAGCAAGGAACAGGACGTCAACACACAGCTCGCTGACATGAAGGCCATGTGCCAGCAGGCGATGAATCCGACGATGCGCGACAAAGACGAACTCAGCGTCAAAGCCGCAGTCGCCTATGACGACGTGTTCGCACTGTTTGCACACGCGTTGCGCAAATACCCGCGCCTGCTACAACTCAAGGATCCGGTCATCGAATTATTCAAGATGTACCAGCATGCCTACGGAATGCTGCACCTGGACTTCCAGAACCTGAACCGGTCAAGCAAGACCATGATCGACAATCCGGATGCCTACTTCGAATCCAAGGATGAAGACCTCGACCTGCGCAGCAAGCGCGAAAAACTACGCCGCATTGAAGGCCTGATTCCGCTGCTGGAGCGCAGCGCCGAATCGTTGCATGACGAGGAACTGGATAACTACGTGAAATTTTCGCGCCGCATCTCCGACGTGATTTCACAGAAGAACGCGCCCTGGGCCCACGTCTGTGAAGACTTGCTGCGCGCCAAGGTACAGGCCGAGGCGGAACTTAGTACACGGCTATGATTTTCCCCTCACCCCGTACCCTCTCCCGCAAGGGGCGAGGGGGAGTTGGCGAGAACCCATATTTCGGTCGGAAGCGGAGCTGAGTACACGCTTGTAATCATCGTGCGGCCCAGTCCGCTTCACGCGCCCGTTTCCCGACGTCAATCCTCGAGACGAAAACCGACCCGCAGCACGACCTGGGTGTGCGCCACCTTGCCGTCGGCAACCTGGCCGCGCACTTCCTTGACCTCGAACCAGTCGATGCGCCGAATCGTCTTGGAGGCGCGTGTGATGGCGTTGGAAATCGCCTGATCGGTTCCGCGCGCCGACGATCCTACCAACTCCATGATTTTGTACACATGCTCGCTCATGTTACCTGCTCCTTGCCAGTGGGGAAAAATTACACATGTCATTGTTTCTGCATTTCTTGTTTTCGTCTACCGAAACGTGCACGTAAACGCGACTCGACACATTTGGCTATACTGGAAACTGAGCTCAATACCTTGCATGGATGTCAGGGTAGTCCGAATAGCCATACCCGAGATAGCCAGCGTCCGATGCGCACGAAAATCACTGTCGAAGAATTGAAAGTGGGCATGTACGTGGCCGAGCTGGACCGGCCGTGGCGCGAGACGCCATTCATGTTCCAGGGCTTCGAGATCCGCTCGGAAGACGACCTCGAGCAACTCAAGCGTCACTGTCGCTTCGTCTACATCGCCTCCCCCGACGCCTACCAGCCGCCGGCACCGCGCGCGCCGGTACGCGTCGAACGCGGAGCATCGCCCCTGGTCATCACCCGCAACGAAGGCCCGGCGGTTCCCGCGCCGCATTTCGATCAGCAGGAGCTGTTGCAACGCGTTTCCTCGGAACGCTTTCCGGCGCTGTACAGCGACCGGACCACCCTCGAAGAAGAGATTTCCGAAATCCGCGCAGCCCACGACGAGGCCAAGGCGCTGATGCAAACCGTCATGGACGACGTGCGTCTCGGCAAAAGCCTCGACAGCCTCGGCGCCAAACGCGCCGTGGGGCAACTGGCCGAAAGCGTGCTGCGTAATCCCGATGCGCTGAGCTGCTTAATCCAGTTGAAGAAAAAAGACGAGTACACCGCCACGCACAGCCTGCGCGTGTGCATTCTCGCGCTCGCCTTCGGCCGCCATCTCGGCCTGCCGGCGGGCGAGCTGCACGTGCTCGGCATGGGCGCAATGCTGCACGACGTCGGCAAGATGAAAGTGCCGCTCGATATCCTGAACAAGCCGGGCGAGCTCACCGAGCGCGAATTCGAAATAATGAAATCGCACGTCCCGCACGGCGTGGACCTCCTGGAGCAGACCTCCGGCATTCCGCAGGCGGCGGTGCAGGTGGCGCGTTGCCACCATGAGCGCTATAGCGGCGGCGGCTACATCAACGGCTTCAAGGGCGATCAGATCGGATTGTTCGGCATGATCGGCGGCATCGTCGACTGCTACGACGCCATTACCTCCGATCGCGCCTACCACGCGGGGCTGTCGTCGCACACGACGCTGAAGCAGATGTACGAGTGGCGCGGGCGCGACTTCCACGCCGGGCTGGTGGAACAGTTCATTCAATGCATGGGCATCTATCCGATCGGCAGCGTGGTGGCATTGAACACCGGCGAAGTGGGCGTCGTCATCACCATGAATCGCATGCGCCGCCTCAAACCGCGCGTGGCGCTGGTGCGTCAGGCCGACGGCTCGGTCTACCGCAACGCCACCATTGTCGACTTGATGTCCTGCACCACACGTGACGGGAAACCGTGCGAGATCGAGCGCGTGCTCGAACCGGGGATCTACGGCATCAATCCGATCGACTATCTTCCAATTCCCGCAGTGCTGTAGCAGCGCCGCAATTCGAAATCAGATGGTAATGACCTGCGCCGCTTGTTCTTCCAGCTGACCGGCCGCCGCCGCCGTGCCGCCGTCAATGACGAACTGCACCGCCAGTGCGGCCAACACGATTCCCAGCACGCGGCTTACCACGTTGGCGCCGGTCTCACCCATGAAGGCCATGATGCGCGCCGAGAGCAGCAATGCCACCAGCGTCAGCAACAGCACCGTCGCCAGCACGGCCAGCACCGTCGCCAGCACCACCGGCTCGCGGCCCTGCTCGCCCACCATCAGCAACACCGAGGTGAGCGCACCCGGACCTGCGATCAGCGGCACGGCGAGCGGGAATACAGAGATGTCTTTCTTTTGTTGCGCTTCCTTCTGTTCCGCGACCGTGGTCGAGCGCAGCCCCGAATGGCGCGCGAACACCATGTCGACCGCGAGCAGAAACAACAATATGCCGCCCGCGATCTGAAACGCCGGCATACCGATCCCCAGACCGCGCAGCAACATATCGCCGAAGAGCGCAAACAAAACCAGCACGATCGCTGCAATCACCACGCCGCGCGTCGCCGACTTATATTGCCGCGCGCGCGATTCGCCCTGGGTCAGCGCCGAGAACATCGCCGCGACCCCGATCGGATCGACAACGACAAACAACACCACGAAGTAATTGAGAAACAATTCGAGCACGATGCAGTTCCTTTTCCCGACGACGCGAGCGCGTACTCTACCTGCGCGGGGTTTTTTTCACCACCGCATGGTCGGCGGCGCTACCCCAACCATCGTCCACGGCCGCACGCGCGTACGGTTCGAACCGGCCATCGACATTGCTGAGTGCGCCACGGCCATGGCGCACACGCGAGGAAGAAAAATCGGAATCGGACAGGGGATAAACCACCGGTCGCAACGGTGCGCCCCGCTCACCCGGAGGCAAGTCGGTGCGCGGCGCGCGTCGTTTCCGGCAACCGGTATTTCGTCGTACACGCCAGCACGATCTCGATTGCCGTCGGCAAACTGATGCGATGACCGACAGAAATAAAAAGCGGCTTCACGTCCGCGCGGCTGCGCAACACCGCGCCGATCACTTCATCGCCATCGTAGAGCGGCGTCCAGGCGCCCTTGGCGCGGCCGGGGGGACTATGTGTGCCGATCAATCGTGATTTCGCGACACCGATACTGGGAACACCGGTAAGCACCCCAAGGTGTGACGCGATGCCGATACGACGCGGGTGCGCATAACCCTGGCCGTCGCACAGGAGTAAATCCGGTCGCCGCGGCAACTTGGCAAGCGCCGCGAGCACCACTGGAATCTCGCGGAAAGACAGATAACCCGGCACGTAGGGAAAGCGCACTTTACGCCGCGCGGTTACCTGGGCGGACAGCGTCAGGTCTGGAAATTCGAACACCACCACGGCGGCGCGCACGGTTTGTCCCGCGTCGTCGAACCCGACGTCAATACCGGCGATGTATTTTATTTTTCGCAGGCGATCGCGCGTTACCACACGATGGCGCAATCGCTCCTGCAGCAGGCGTGCCTTCGGAACCGTGGTGGGCCAACGTTCCATGCGTCTTATTCCTGCGGTCACATCACCAGACTACTTCGCGGGCCGCGCCTCGGCTTGCGGCAGCATATCCAGACGTTCGCGGCGCTTGGCCTCCAGATATTCCTCTTCGTCGAGCTCGTGCAATTGGCGCGCATACGTTTCCGTCAAGCTGAACCAGCGCCGTAAGCGCCATTCGAAACGCTGCTCCTCCGGTAGTGTCAGGCTCTCGAACAGCGCCTGCAGGCCGAGGTAATAACGCATGATGTTGCGTTCCACCGCCCCGATGCGCCCTTTCACGTATATCGGATTACCCGACTTGTCGGTGCCGATGGCGCTGAAACCGATTTTATTCCGGCCCAAGGTTGCGAAATAGGTGGCACTCATCATGCGTGTAAACAAACGGTAGCGATACGAAAAACGCACGTGCGCGAACGTTTGTCCGTTGAGCGGTATCGCCTGAATGTCGAGTCGATAGTCATAGGTATCGAAGGGGCCGCCGGCCGAGGAGAACGAGGCGTGAAAAAACTCCGGGCTCGCCGCGTGCAACATATACACGAACTCGGTCTGGCGCGCCTTCTGGGGATTCTCGTAACCTTTACCGCCGCTGTAGACCTGGAGCGTGCCGTCATCGTTGTGATACGTGCAGGCCTTGATGTTGAAATGCAGCGTCAGCAACGCGCACCAGGACGATAATTGCTGCAAGTGGGTGCGCACGAGGCTAAACGGCCGCGCCAGCACACCGTATATCTCGCCGCGCAAGGTTCCGTTGCGGTCGTCGCTTTCGACGTAGATGGGTGCGTCGAATACGCTGGCGTGCAGTTTTGGTTCCTGTGCGGCGTAGCGTTCGCGCAAGGCCTCGGCGGTGTCGCTCGCCGCAGCAGGCAATGTGCCGCAAAGGACGACCGTCACCGTGAGCCCGACGCGCCACACCACTCGATGAAGTCCCGCAACGTTGATCATGGCAATGTGAGGGCCGATTCCCGGTTGATTAAATTATGCAGCGATTTTCCGTTGGCTGCGTTTATCTGATATGCACCGCGCTCGTCTCCGCGCACCCATTACTATCGCAGCGTTCAAGCCAAGGCGCTCAAATATCTTGGACCGCCCTGCACGACTCGTCCACTAAGTGAATCAGTTCGTACGGCGGGATCGACCGCAGTTCTCCGGAGCGCCGCCCGCGCGGTGAACCCAGCGCCTTTTCCCCGGTCGCAACTCTGGAACCCATCCGGCACTGCCTGCGGCCGTGCGTCCGCGCATCCCGCGATGGCAACGGAGGACCGATGCACCGCCGCCACACGCGCTCCTTGCTTGCGATTGCCCTCGTCGGCACAGGCGCGATCGCTTCCCTGGCGTACGCCGACGAGCTGATATTGGTCAACGGCGATCGCCTCACCGGCCGTCTGCTACACAAAGCCGCCGACGTGGTGACCTTCGACACCGCCCCTGCCGGACCGCTGAAAATAAAATGGAGCGACGTGGTCGCGCTCTCGACCGATCGCCCGGTCGACGTGCGGGTGGTCGGCGAGGATCGCACCATCCGCACCATCCTGAGTTCGGCCTACGACGGCAGCGTCGACTTCATCGGCAGTGAGAGCGACGTGCCGCTGGTGAAAATTTCCTACATCAATCCGACGCCGGAAGAATCGGGCGTCGGCGCCATCTATACCGGCCACGTGACTGCCACGGCAGTGCACGTGCGCGGCAATGTCGACACCGATCAGCAGTATGCCGACACCGACTTCACTGCGCGCTCGAAAGATTACCGCTATACGCTGGCCGGTAAATTCAGCGAGAACCGCGAGCGCAGACACAAAATTGCCTCGAACTGGCTGCTGACCGGCAACTACGATCGCTTCCTGAGCGAAAAGCGTTTCCTGTACCTGCGCGGCTCACGCGAGAGCGACCGCTTCAAGGGCGTCGACCGCCGTTCGACGGTGGGCGGCGGGTATGGCTTCCAGGTGATCGAGACCTTGCGCACCAATGTGGCGTTGCGCGTCGGCGCGGATTACGTCGTCCTCAACCGGTTGCCGCCCGGTGAAGACGAACGTTATCCGGCGCTCGGCTGGGGCGCGCGCGCCATACACAAGCTCACGGATCGCGGCACCGAGCTGTTTCATGAACACGACGGCTTTTTCAATCTGCAACGCACGCATCAGTTCACCGTGCGATCGCGCACCGGCGTGCGCGTGCCGCTGTTCATCGGGCTAAACGCCTCGGCGCAGTTCAATCTCGATTGGGACAGCGACCCGATCGAGGGGCGAAAGCCGCTCGACGCCACGCTGCTGCTGGGACTGGGTTATGCCTGGTGAGGTCGCGCGATGCCGCACGTCGCCTCTGCTATAGTCTTGGCTCGGTCAACGCCCTGTTTCTGAACCGCGTCGACTGACCCATCGGCTATTCGAGGTACACAGAAAAAATGAGCAAGACATCCGACAAATCCCTGGCCACCGCGATCCTCATCGCCGGCGTGTTGACCGCAAGCGCCCTCACCTACGTAGGCATGCAGTTGGCGGCAAGGCCGGACGAGGCGCGCGTGCTGGCACTGATCGAAGAGCGCCTGGCGCAGCCGGCAGCGACGGCGGCAACGGCGAATGAGGCGACGAAAGAAACGGTACGCAAGCCGGAGTTGTCGGACAAGGAATTCAACGCACGCATCGAAAAGGGAATTATCGCGTTTGTCGAAAAACAGCGGCACGCCGAACAGGACCGCCCGACACAGCTCGCCAAAAATGTCCCGGCGCCGAGCAAGACCGAGCACGTCTACGGTAATCCGGATGCGCAGGTCTCGCTCATTGAATACTCCGATTTCGAGTGTCCGTACTGCAAGACGGTGCACGCGACGGCCAAACGCCTGGTGGACGAATCGAAAGGTCAGGTGAACTGGGTGTATCGCCACTTCCCGCTCGAGATGCACAACCCCGGCGCGCAGAAACAAGCCGAGGCCTCCGAGTGCGCCGCCGAACTGGGTGGTAACGATGTGTTCTGGAAGTTCACCGACGCGATCTACACGCGCACACGTTCCGGCGGGAAGGGTTTTCCGTTAGAGAATCTCGGTCCGCTGGCAGTGGAAGTCGGGCTCGATAAAGCCGCCTTTGAACAGTGTCTCAGCAGCGGCAAGTATGCGCACAAGATTCAGCAGCACATGGAATCGGCGCTGCGGGCCGGCATCAGCGGCACACCGGGCAATGTGCTCTACGACGGCAAAACCCGCAGCGCCCTGGCCATGCACGGTGCCCAACCCTACGAGCGCTTTCGCGACGCCGCAGCCATCTTTCTCGGCAAGGCAAAACAATAACGTGTCCGTGCACAACGTTGCGGCCCACGGCCGCAACGTTGTGCGTTGTGCCGGTTAATTTTACCTCGCCCGGTATCCATCGAACTTCTTCCACCGGCACCTGCTCAAATCTTTTGTTGCCCGCCGCCATCGGCGTCCGCATTACCACGAATACGGAAAACGCCAACGCTGGAAACCATTGCAGTTGTCCTGCTGATTCTCAGATTGCTCGGCGTCATCTCGTGGTACACCATGGGCGGCTTCATTTACGTGCCGCCGGTGGTCGCGATTGCAGTCATCCTGCGTCGGGTCATTCCGGGCCGGCGGCGGCTCCGACTAAACCGCCGGCGCACGCCTCGGCGCGTCGTCAGGTCGCCACGCGCAGATAGTGCACGCTGAACATCGCATCGCGATCGGTCCAGGTTCGTTCCACCGCGTAGCCGGCGCTGTGCACGAGGGCGTAGAACTCCGCGACCGTGTATTTATATGAATTCTCTGTGTGGATCGTCTCGTCGCGCACGAAATTGAAACAGGCCCCGTCCACCCACAGGCCTTGCGTTTTGCGACTGGCGAGATGCATTTCGATGCGCCCTAACGCCTCGTTGTAAAACGCCCGATGGACGAAGGCGGAGGTCTTTACGTCCGCGCCGAGTTCGCGCCGCAGGCGCGACAGCAGATTCAGATTGAAAGCGGCCGTCACCCCGGCGGCATCGTTATAGGCCGCATGCAAAATCGCGGGTTCCTTTTTGAGGTCCACGCCGATGAGCAACGCACCATCGGCGCCGAGCAACGGCAGCCAGCCACGCAATAAGGTGCGCGCCTCGCGCGGTTCAAAATTGCCGATACTCGATCCGGGATAAAACGCGAGTCGTCGCCCGCTCGCCGGCAAACCGGAGACGGAAAACGGTTTGCATAGATCGGCACACGCGGCGTGCACCTCGAGCCAGGGGTAGTCGTACGCCAGGCGGCGCGACGTCTGCAACAGGAAGTCGCGCGAGATATCCACCGCCAGATACGCCGCCGGTCGCAGCGCCTCGAGCAGCAGCCGGACCTTGCGGCTCGACCCACTGCCCAGTTCCATCAATACCGCATCGCCGCCCGTGAGCGCTGCGATCTCGCGTGCGCTGGCGCGCAGGATCCCGACTTCCACGCGCGTGAGGTAATACTCCGGCAACTGACAGATCTCGTCGAACAGCTCGGAACCACGCCGGTCGTAGAAAAATTTTGGCGAAATACGTTTCGGCACGCCGGCCAGGCCGCGCAACACCTCTTCGCGAAAGTCCGCGATCTCCGGTGCTTCGTCGTAAAACCGCACGCTTTGCTGGGTTGTGTTCATCCGACCTCCGCCAGGCGTATCCCGCTGAACTGCCAGCGATCGGCGGGGTAGAAGAAATTACGATAGGTAGCGCGCACATGCTGCGCCGGGGTCGCGCACGAACCGCCGCGCAACACCATCTGATTGACCATGAACTTGCCGTTGTATTCGCCGAGCGCGCCCGCGGGCGAGCGGTAACCCGGATAAGCGGCATACGCACTTTGCGTCCACTCCCATACATCGCCAAAGAGCTGCACCGGTGCTTCGGCAACCGCGGCCGGCAGCGGTTGCAAAAAACCGCACTCACGAAAATTCCCGGCCACCGGGTGCGCGGCGGCGGCGACTTCCCATTCCGCTTCCGTCGGCAGGCGTTTACCGGCAAAGCGCGCGTAGGCATCGGCTTCGTAGTAGCTCACGTGACACACGGGCTCCCGCTCGTTCACCCGCCGCATGCCCGCGAGCGTGAACTGCCACCATTCGCCGTCGATACGCTGCCAGTACAGCGGCGCCTGCCAGCCATTCGCGCACGCCGTGCGCCAGCCGTCGGCGAACCAGAACGTCGGGCGCTGATAACCGCCCGCGTCCATAAATGCCAGATACTCGCCGCACGTCACCAGCCGCGAAGCGAGCGCGAACGGGCACAGGTACACACCGTGGCGCGGCGACTCGTTATCGAAAGCGAATTCGGCACTGGCATCACCGATCTCGCGCACGCCACCGGCGTAATCGACGCAGATGAGCGGCAAGGATTCGCCGGCCGGCACCACAGGCAAGTCGAGGCGATATGCGGGCCTGAGCGGATTTACCGACAGGTTGTACTTGATGTCGGTGAGCAATAACTCCTGGTGCTGCTCTTCGTGGTGACAACCGAGGAGGGTGCGCCGAACGATTTCCGCCAACGCATCGGGCGGCGCTTCTGTCAGCAGCCGGCGCATGGCGGCGTCGACGTGGGCGCGATAACGATAGACCTCTTCGGCCGTGGGTCGCGACAACAGTCCGCGCTGCGGCCGCGGATACTGTTCACCGATCGCCTGGTAATACGAATTGAAAAGATGTTCGAACTGCGGATGAAATACGTCGTAACCGCGCAGGTACGGCTTTAACAGGAATGTTTCGAAGAACCAGGTCGTGTGCGCGAGGTGCCACTTGGACGGACTGGCGTCCGGCATTGCCTGCAGTCCGTAATCGTCCGGCGCCAGCGGCTGGCACAGCGTCTCGCTGGCACGGCGCACGTCGAGGTAGCGCGACACCCGTGCCACTCGCTGCGCGGTTTCATCGAAGGTGGTGCGCGGCATTTCGGCAACCGAGGGCATCGCGAGCTTCCTGTTCCGCAGGCATCCCATTGGAGCACAGCGCTTGGCGAAAGCCAAACCTCCACGACCCGGACAAACGTTCTTTGCGCGCCGAAAAAATCAACGTAGGCCGAGCGTCATACACCCTATCTGCAATAGGGGCTTCACCGGATTGTCTGGAACGAGCCAGGTTGTAACGTGGATACCATCATGCGTTGCGACAAACCATTTACACAGTGAGGTTCATCATGTTTACCGATCGCAAATCAAAGGGATCACGTTTGGCGACCGCCGTGACGGCGGCCACATTAACGCTTTCCTCCGGCATGGCCGCGGCCCAAGGCCTGTACCTCGGCGCTGGCGGAGGCGAATCGAAACTGAAAGAGCCGAGCAAGGCATTGTCTTCCCTCAGCACGAGTGTCGATGACAAAGACAGCGCCTGGAAGGCGTTCCTCGGTTATCAGTTTCAGCAGACACCGGTGGCGCTGGAGCTCGGCTATGTCGACTTCGGAAAGTTTACCGGATCGACGCCCGTACTCGGCGTTATCGATACGTGGAAGGCCAAGGGCGCCTATCTCGATCTCGTTGGCGGCCTTCCGTTTAATAATCAGTTCAGTCTGTTTGCGAAAGTCGGCGCGCTGCGCTGGCGCGTGGAGGACACGCCGTTGGCGGGCGGTGCTTCCAGACACGACGGTACCGATCTGACGTTCGGTGCCGGCGCCCAGTTCGACTTCAACAAAAACGTCGGCGCGCGCATCGAGTGGGAGCGCTTCAAGAAAGCCGGCAACGAAAACAGCGGCGGCCGCAGCGACGTCGGCCTCGCCTCCGCGAGCCTGGTTTTCAGACTTCAGTAGCGAACGCGCGATGCAGCGAATAAAACCGGGGCCCGGCCCGGTTTTATTTTGACCGACGCAACCCAAGCCGCCGGACCCAGCTTTAGCGCCAAAAAATGCTTGATTTACCGCCGTTTGGGCAACCCGGCCTATACTTCATTGGGACGGATCAATACGGGACACGCACCGCTATGCACACCACTGTCGTCGTTCGTACGGCCCTGCAGGCGCCGCTGCGTGCCGTCGGGATCAGCTGGTTCAGTCTTATTGCTTCCATCGTTGCGTTTGTCTTCGCCACCGCGCCGCTGGTATTGATGGCACCTGCTATCGAATCCACCGACCCCCTCACACAGGCGTCACCGTTGTTGGCAAGCGCGTTGTTATACCAGGGCCGTGCCTTCGTTTTCGCCGGTGTCCTGCTCTTGATCGCCGCAGGGTTCGTTCGCAGCACCACGTCGCGCTACTGCCCGCCCGACCCCGAACACGCGCGCCAGTACCGGCGCATCCGCCACTGGAATCGTTGGGTACTGCGGATATCGGCCACCTTATGGCTGATCGGAATTATCGCGGCCTACATTGTGCCGTCGCTCGACCGCACCATCGGCGGATAGTGGCTACAGGTTTTCGATCAACACCGGCGGCAGCACGTCGGCAGCGGTAAAACCAAAAATGCGCGAGTAGAAATAAAGCTCGGCCTCAAGCGCGCGCTTGATCGTCTCGGCGCGACGAAAACCATGCGCCTCATCTTCAAACTCCAGGCAGGCAACCGGAATCCGTTTCGCCCGCAGTGCCTTCACCATCGTCTCGGTCTGGTCCGGCGGCACGACCTTGTCTTCGAGCCCCTGAAAAAAAATAACCGGACACGAAAGTTGCGGCACATGGTGAATCGGCGAGCGCGCCACGTAGAGATCGCGCCGCGCGGGATACGGGCCGATCAACTGATCGAGATAGTGTTGTTCAAACTTGTGAGTTTCTCTGGCCAGTGCCTCCAGATCGCTGACACCGTAGTACACGGCGCCGGCGCGAAACGTGTCGTGAAACGCGAGCACACACAATGTCGTGTAACCGCCGGCACTGCCGCCACGAATCGCCAGACGCGTGCTGTCCGTGTGACCACGCTCCAACACATGCCATGCCGCATGCACGCAGTCTTCGACGTCGGCGATGCCCCACTGACCGTAAAGCGCACGACGGTATGTGCGCCCGAAGCCGCTCGAACCACGATAGTTCACATCGAGCACGGCGAAGCCGCGGCTGGTCCAGTACTGCAACTTGAGATTGAGCGCCGGCGATGCCGCCGCCGTCGGCCCGCCGTGCGATAGCACCAGCAACGGCGGGCGCTCGCCCGCCGGCGCCGCAAAGTCGCGATTCGCGGGCGCGTAGAAAAATGCGTGCGCCGATTCGCCACGCGTTGTCTTGAACTCCATCGCCTCGGGCGCGGAGAGATAATCGGCGTGCGGCGTGGTCGCCGTCGAACGGCGCAGCGTTTCAAAACGGTGCTTGCTCGCATTGAAACTGACGACCGCGGGCGGCTCGCTGATTGCAGCACCGATGAACAGCGCGCGCCCGTCGCCGGCCACCAGGCTGCGGATCTCGCAATACGGACTGCTCACCTCAGTGAGTCGACCGGTATTCAGGTCGAGCAGGTTCAACGCCCACATGCCGTGGTGATTACAGGCGAGGATCGCCTCGTGAGAAGAGAGAAACGCGTACGCCGATTCGCCGAATATCCAGTGTGGCCCGCCGACCTCGGCCTCCATGGAAGCCATCGCTTCAATGCGTCCGTCGCGCCATCGGCACAGGTTCCACCAATCGCTACGATCGGAGACAAAATACAATAGGCCATCGGGACCGAACGTGGGTTGCAAGACGGATTCGTCGCGACCGCCCGCCACGCGACGCCGGTTCACCACTTCGCCGTGGTCCGTGAGGTCGGCGCACCACAGCTGCGTACCATCCCACGGCATGTCCGGATGATTCCATTCGAGCCACGCGAATCGAGCGCCATCGGGCGACAACCGCGGCGCGGCATAAAAATCGGCGCCGGCCGCGAGCGTGCGCACGGCATGCTCGCGCGTCAGATCAATCGCGACGATGGAATTTTTTACCGGTGTGCTGGTGTGGTCCTCGCACACGGCAATGAGCTGACGGCGACGCCGGTCCACGACCAGATCGGCGAAACGATGTTTGCCGTCGGGCGTGAGCGAATGCGGCAACGATCCAGGTTCCGTGCGATAAACCCGTTGATCGGCATCGTTGCAGAAATAGAGCACACCGTCGGCGACGGTATAGGCACCACCGCCGTATTCGTGCACGCGCGAGCGCGCACTGAACGGGGCCGGCAACACTTCGGCAAACCGGCCATCGCGCCAGCGCACGATGGCGTTGCGTCCGCGTTCCACTGGGCGCGTTTCGCTCCAGTACATATCGGCACCGTCGCGCACTACCTGGCCGAGGCCTTGCGAATCGGCCACGATCATGTCCGCCGTAATCGGCGACTTCCATGAACCAAACGGCGCCGAGGCGATGTGCATGCAGTAAATTCTGTCCGACAGTCGTGTTAAAACACCCGATCGCGATTACAGCACGATGGCGGGCGCCTGAATACCTGCACTAGACTGGAGGGTAAGATGAAAACAAAAACGATCTGTCTCACATTGTTACTGCTGAGCACCCTGCCGGCACACGCGGAGGCCCCAGCGCCCGGCGCGGCACCGACTGATCCGAAGTTTCAATACTCCCCGGAAGATTTTGGCGTCGGTCGCCGACACACCGGCAACACCTGGTGCAGCCGCCAGATCGACGCCCTGCTCGAAGAGACCCGTACCTGCTTCAACACCCGGCCCGCGGCCGAATGCGAAGCACTGCAGAAGAAGAATTCAAAGAAGGCCGGCAACTACATCAAGTCGCCGCGCTGTATCAAGTAGCATCGGGCGACTCCGCACGGTTACCCGCCGATGTGCGCCACCACGTGGCGCGTGCCGCCGCGGTGTCGATGTTCCCACACATAGATTCCCTGCCACGTACCGAGTGCCGGTCTGCCGCTGATGATCGGGATGGATAGCGACGTCGCCGTCAGCGCCGCCTTCACATGCGCCGGCATGTCGTCCGGCCCTTCGGCGTTTTGCGTGTAAAGCGCGTCACCTTCAGGCACCGGGCGGTTCCGCCAGGTTTCGAGATCGCGTTGCGCCGACGGATCCGCATTTTCCTGCACCAGCAGACTGGCCGAGGTATGACAAATAAATAACGTGCACAGCCCCTCGCGCACACCAGCTTCGCGCACGGCCTGCTCCACCTGCGCCGTGAATTCGTGCAATCCCTGTGATGCGGTGTTGACGCTAATGCGTTTGATCATGGCGCTCGCTTATGACATCCATACGTGTGCCATCCATATGGCCAGCCGCTCGTCTGTTCGCGCCGAGCGTACCGATCAGCGGTCGAACCATCCCCCTCGACCCCGGTCCCATTGCAGACACGCCGCATCGGACCCCCCATTCCGCTGTGAGCGTATCGAATAACCAAGCGGAGGAAATCACATGTTCGATAAATCATCTGTGCACGCGCACGCCAGTCAGAAAAACGTTTCATTGGAGCAACTCATTTTAAGCATTGGCCGCGTGCTGGTGCCAGCGTTCACGTTTTTCTTTCTTGCCTTCACCCTGCTCTACGCTGGGGCGGCCCTGGTCGAATTCCTGCGACCCATCCTGGACACGGGCGACTTCCAGGAAGGACTGGTGCGCGGGCTGCACATGGGCGTGGTCGCGTTGGCAGTGTATGAACTGGCGCAGATCGTTTACCAGGAGTACGACATGCTCGGCGCGCCCGAGAGCGCGGTGCCGCGCATCCGTCGCGGCATCATCCGCTTCGTCGCCGTCGTGTGTACCGCGCTGGTGCTGGAGTCGCTGATCATGGTGATCAAATACAACCAGAAAGATCTCGCGGGGTTCCTCCTGTATCCGGTCGCCATTATCTGCGCCACCGCCTTGTTGCTGATCGCGCTCGGCGTGTTCACCAAGCTGACCGCCGACGTCAGTGCAAAAGAACCTTAAAAAACCACGTGTTCGCGCGCCGGGCGGAAAAACCGTGGGCACGGCAAAAGCATCTGCGATATAGTGCCCGGCCTATTTTCACTCTTAAGGATACCCCGTCATGAAAGCAGCGAGCGGCATGGTCGTCACCATGCATTACACCCTGAGCGACGACAGCGGCGCAGTGCTGGATTCGAGTCAGGGCAGCGAACCGCTTGCGTATCTGCACGGGCACGGAAATATTATTCCGGGGCTGGAAAAGGCACTGGAAGGTAAAGAGGCCGGCCACAAATCGAAGGTCACGGTGGCGCCCGCCGATGGTTACGGTGAAATCAATCCGGAAGCCATCTTCGAGGCGCCGACCGAACATTTTCCGAATGATTCAAACCTGGCCGCAGGCCAGCGCGTCTACGCCGAAGGTCCGAACGGGCCGATCGTGCTCACCGTGGTGCGCATGACGGAGAAGGGGGCGGTGCTCGACGCCAACCATCCGCTGGCCGGCAAGACGCTGCACTTCGACGTCGAGATCACGACCGTCCGCAGCGCCACCGCCGAAGAGCTTACGCACGGCCACGTGCACGGCGCCGGCGGTCATCACCACGATTAGTTTAAATGCCCGGTTGCAGCGCCGACGCGCCACGCGTTCGGCGCTGCCATCGACCCGCCGTCTCAGCGCTTCCGTCTCCTCACCTCTGCAGTACGTCGGCTGGCGCTAACTGCGCGGTGTCAGTCCTCGCTGTGCTTACCCGACGTGAAAATGCGCGCGTAGCGTTGGAAGGTGAAGTACGCCCACGCCCAATCGGTAAACACGCGCAGACGGTTGCGAAAGCCGATCAAAAAGTACACATGCACCAGCAGCCAGAACAGCCAGGCAAAAAGGCCGGAAAACTTGAACGGGCCGACCACCGCCACGGCCGCGCGCCGCCCGATCGTGGCGAGCGAACCGTAGTCGTGATACCGAAACGGTTGCGTCGTCTCACCGCGAATGCGCTGCAGCAGGCCGCGTGCCGCGTGTGCGCCCATCTGCTTGGCGGCCGGACTCACGCCCGGCACCGGTTTGCCGTCGCTCTTCGCCGCCGCCAGATCACCGATCACAAATACTTCCGGGTGCCCGGCCACGGACAGATCCGGTTCGACGATGACGCGCCCGGCGCGATCGAGCGGCACACCGACCGATTTTCCAAGCGGTGAGGCGGCCACGCCGGCGGCCCAGATGATCGTGCGCGCATCGAGGCGCTGCTTCTCGCCCTCTTCATCGAGCCACACGCCTTTATCGTCGATGTCGGTGACGCGATAACCGGTGTACACGACCACGCCCAGGCGTTCGAGCTGGCGGCGCGCCTTCTCCGACAGATCCGGCGGATAGTTCGGCAACACGCGATCGGTGCCCTCGATCAATACGATGCGCGCTCGGCTCGAGTCGATGCGGCGAAATTCGTCCGGCAAGGTGTGGCGCGCGATCTCGGACAAGGCGCCGGCGAGTTCGACGCCGGTCGGGCCGGCGCCGATCACGGCGAACGTCAACCACGATTCACGCCGCGACGGACGCGTCTCGCGCTCGGCACGCTCGAAGGCGAGCAACACCCGGCGGCGTACGTCGTACGCATCATCGAGCGTTTTCAGACCCGGTGCATACTTGGCCCAATCGTCGCGCCCGAAATAGCTGTGCGTGGCGCCACTGGCGACGATCAGGTAGTCGTAGGAAATCTCGCTGGCATCATCGAGCGTCACCGCACGCCGGGCGCAATCGATGCCGGTCACGTCGGCCAGCAGCACAATGAGATTTTTCTGTTTGCGCAGGATGTGGCGAATCGGCGCCGCGATCAGCGGCGCCGACAGTCCAGCGGTCGCCACCTGGTACAACAGCGGTTGAAACAAGTGGTGGTTGGCGCGATCGATCAGCGTGATTTTCACGTCCGCCGTTGCCAGCGCGCGCGCTGCCGCGAGACCACCAAAGCCGCAGCCGATGATTACGATGTGAGGCGTCATGGATTTTTTCTTGGTCTTGGATCGGATACGAAAATTGTAACGGTTTTCACCCGACCTTGCCCATGGTTACCGGCTCCAGATCGATGACCACCGCGGCCTCGTGGCGATGCCAACCGATCAGGATGGCAAACGGGCG
>Ga0209515_10003798_pt1 | contig 21033 bp, 19 predicted proteins | sample Subgroupgradi54m_FD_187454 | JGI IMG/M metagenome (GOLD analysis project Ga0209515, IMG submission 187454) | Subsurface groundwater microbial communities from S. Glens Falls, New York, USA - GMW60B uncontaminated upgradient, 5.4 m (SPAdes)... ...
TGCCGGTAACAGAGCTCCGCTTCGGATTGATCCGGCAGGACGGCGTAGAACCGCTGCCGGGCCGGGTCATGCTGGACCGTCACGGTCAGCATCGTGGTACCGAGCCCCCCGCCTCAATCTGCCGAGCCAACGCCATATCCTTCTCCGTCAACCCGCCGGCGCTGTGCGTCGAGAGGGTCAGGATCACGCGGTTGTAGCGGATCGTGATGTCCGGATGATGGTCCGCCTGCTCCGCGAGCCCCGCGACTCGGGTCACAAATGCCATCGCCTCCATGAAATCTTTGAACGCATACTGCTTGCTCATCTGAACGCCCTTCACTGCCCACCCCGCCAGCGTCTTGAGGGCGTCCTGAATTTGCGCCTCTGTGAGTCGCGTCACCGGCATACGAGTCACCTCCTCAGAAAATCGTCGCGAACGGTCATCAGTAATTGCCCCACCGCCTGCCGCCGGTCGCGCCGGCTCAACAACCAGATCATTGTCAAGATCAGGTAGGCCGCTGCGTACCCGTAGCGCACCGTCGGCGACGGCAGGAGGAGCTGGGTCGCGAAGAGACCGAGCAGCAGCACCGCCTCCCACAGCTCGAACCGGAAATTCGCCAGCACCGAGACGGCGAAGAGGGATTGGGCCGAGGTCAACAGGATCTCCTCCAGCTGGCGGGCATCCAACGACATCGCGGCCAGCCGCCCCGCCGAGAGGCAGTAGGCCAGCGGCAGCATGCCGACGAGGAGCGTCCACTGGTTGACCTTCGAGGAAACCAGGGTGCCGAGCGACGCCCCGGCCGATCCCCGCCAGGCGAAGAGGATCGCGACGATGAACTCCGGCGACTCGGAGGCCAGCGGCGCCAGCCACTGGACCAGCACAAATTCTTCGACGCCCCAGGTCCGGCCGATCGTTAAGAGCCCTTCGGCAAATGGCTTGGCCGCGATAAAAATCGTATAGCCCGACAGCAAGAACAGACTGGTCATGGTCAGGCGGCGCCGATCCCGCGGCCAGCGCGCCATGGCAGCCGCGGGACCCGCCAGCTCCGGTTCCACATGCGCGGCCCGGCTGGCGCCCAGTAAATAGACGCTGAAAAGCCCCAGCAGGACCGCCGTATCCAGCAAGGAGAGCGTCCCCTTCCAAGGAATGATGAAGGAATAGAGAGTGGCGGCCAGCAGCGCGGCGATCTCGATCCCCTGCGCCGAGTCCAAGACAATCTGCGAACGTCGCGTCTTCAACCGGTACGCGAGGTAGACAACCGGCCACCCCAATCCGATCAACAGACGGTTGCCGCCCGTCATGTTGGCCGTGGCAAACGAGATGTAGTGGGGGTCCCGCCCGGCCGTCCAGGCAAAGTACATATCCACGGCATACTCCGGGAGCACCGCAATCAACGCGAGGATCGCCAACGCCAGGGCCTGCGGAATCTCCAGCTGCGCCAGCTCCGCGGCCCAAGAGAGCAGGAAGGCGGCGCCGAAAATCCCGAGCCCCGGCAGGAGCGCGTTCCAAGGCGTCGGCAACCCGCCTCCGATTGCGTGGCAAATCACCCACTGCCCGGCGAGAGCGAGCGCCACCACGACTCCCCAGGATTGACGCATTACCCCTCCTCAAACTGCTGCGGCCGGCAGGCCTCGCAGGAACAGAGTTGCCGCAGGTAGTCATACGCATAAATCCCCGTCGCATGGCCATCGCTCCAGGCGATGTGGAGCGCATAGCGCCCCACGGGGGTCACGCTGGTCGCGCGGATGCTTGACGAGACCGTCTGCGGCGGCACGGCCAACGGGGCCCCCATCGCCTCATAGGGCCGGCAGACGGCGCAGGGACAGTGCGCCCGCAAGAGGGGCCACGGGAGGAAACTTTCGTGCCCATCCGCCCAGACGATGCGGAGGGAGGAGTCGCCGATGCGTTCAATCGTCGTGGGGATCTCGCTCATGCGGGTCTCATTATACCGCAAGTGGTATAATAGCCTGCGTGGGAACGCCGCTGCCGCTCCATCAACTGCACCAAGCCCTGCACGCACAGCTCCGCGAGGAGGACGGTTGGGAGGTGGTGGCCGCGTATCACGACGCGCAGGCCGAGCATCGTCACGCCCGTCGGGCGGCCGGGCTCTTCGACCTCTCTCACCGGGGACGCCTCGAAATCCTCGGGCCGGACCGCGTCTCCTGGCTGCACAATCTCCTGACGAATGATATCAAAGCCCTCAAACCCGGCGGTGGGTGCGCCACCGCCCTGCTCACGCCGCAAGGCAAGGTGGTCAGCACGGCCTCGCTCTTTGCCCTGCCGGACTCGCTCCTCCTCGACTGTGAAACGTCACGCGCGCCGCTCATCTCAACGCATCTGAAGAAATATCGCATCACGGAACGGGTCGAGGTCCACGACCGGACGGCCGAGTTCGGCCTCCTTGCCCTCCAAGGCCCACAAGCCGAAACAATTGTGAGCACCTGGGCGGGGGCGGCGGCCTGCCCAAAAAACAATGGGCACCATGTCTCGTATCATATCGACGGGATGACCGTGCTGATCGCCCGGTGCAGCGTCACCGGGGATCCGGGCTTCTACTGTTTCGTCCCCACGGCCCGGTTGCCCGACCTCTGGCAACGACTCCTGGCGGCGGGACGCCCCTTCGGACTGACTCCCTGCGGGATGGACGCGCTGGAAAGTTTGCGGATTGAGGCCGGCCTGCCCAGGGCGGGACGTGACTTCGATGAAACCACCCTGCTGGCCGAAGCCGGGCTCGAGCAAACCGTCAGTCAGACGAAGGGGTGTTACGTCGGGCAGGAATTTGTCGTTAGGATTCGGGATCGCGGACAGGTGACTCGGCGGCTCGTGGCACTCGGGCTGGAGGACGCGGTGGCCGCGGCCCCGGGCGACCGGCTCCTGGCTGAGACGCGAGAGGTCGGAAAGATTACCTCAAGCGCCGTCGTCCCCACACACGCACGAGCGCTGGCACTGGGGTACGTCTCCCGCGAGTACATCACCCCAGGGACGGCGCTCACGGTACAGCGCGCTTCGGACACCTGCCGGGCCACCGTGATCACGCCCACGATTCTTCCCGTCACGGGCCCAGCGTTGGATCCCGGCGACCCTCACCCGCACGATCATCCCCACGAACACTAACGAGGGGGACGCTAGCGGCTGTGCCGCACGCCCCGCTTGGCACACCACCCCTCGACCGGGCACCGGCTACACCACGGGGAGGTGGGGTGGCACACCGTCTGGCCGAAGCTGACTAAGAGCTCGTTGTAGACCGGCCAGTAACGGCGCGGCAGTTTCGCCCGCAGGGCCATTTCCGTCTGCTCCGGGGTCACGGTTCGCACGTAGCCGAGCCGATTGGAAATCCGGTGGACGTGTGTATCGACGCAGATCCCCGGTTGCCGGAACCCCTCCACCCGCACGAGATTCGCCGTCTTGCGGCCCACCCCCGGCAGCAACAATAACTGGGCAAGTTCCGACGGCACGCGGCCGTCAAAACGCGCTGTCAGCATATCGCAAATCTGGTGGATGTGCCGGGCCTTCGTCCGGTAGAACCCGACGGGATAGATCGCACGCTCGATGGTGCGCCGCGGCAGCCGCCGCAGCGTGCGGGGGGTGTGGGCCAAGCGGAACAGGCGCGCCGAGGCCTGCGCGGTGACGGCATCCTGGGTGCGGAGACTGAGCAGACAGGCGATGAGAATCCGGAAGGGATCGCGGGACCGCTGGGCCATCTGGGTGAGCACGGGCGCGCCCCGGCGCCACGGGGTCCGGCGAATCCGCCGGAGCACTTCGTCAATCGGAATGGGGCTCAGCGCAAAACCAATTCCGTATCGGTCGCTCGGATGCCATCGAGCCGACGGATCTGGGCCACGATGACCGCGAGCTCTTCGTACGGCTCGGAGTCCACGAACGCGATCATGTCATGCGCGCCGGTCACCTGGTAGACGAACTGGACCCCGGCCATCCGGCGGATCTGCTCTTGGCAGTCGGCTTCGCGGCCTGGGTGCACCGTAATCATTACGAACGCCTTCGGCATGGTCAACCCTCCACGGGCATTATACCAAAAGCCGTCAGCACTTGCGCATGAGGCCCACGACCCGCCCCAGCACCCGGATCTCGCGGCCAGCGAGATCAGCTTCCCGGAAGACGAGGGGCTTGATCGCCGGGTTCTCCGGCTGCAGTCGAATCAACTGCCGATCACGGAAAAAGCGCTTGACGGTCGCCTCTCCTTCGATGAGGACGGCGACGATCTCGCCGTTTTGGGCGGTCGCCTGCGGGCGCACGATCACGTAATCTGCATGATGGATCCCGGCCCCCACCATGCTCTCGCCGTGCACCCGGACGACGAAACAGCCCGGCGGGGCCAGGCGACGATCGACCACCATCGATTCCTCCGGCATCTCTGCAGCTAAGATCGGCTGGCCGGCCGCGATCCGCCCAACCAACGGCAAGGCGACGACCGATCCGGCCACTGCGCGCCGACCCAATCGGATCCCCCGGGCCCGTCGATCCCGCTGCAACTGCCCTTTGCGCACGAGGGCATCCAAATGCACGGTGACTCCACGGAGCGAGCGAATCCCTAAGGCCCGGCCGATCTCCCGGATCGTCGGTGGGTATCCCTCCGTCCGGTCAAATTGCTGAATGAACTTCAGCACTTCCTGTTGGCGTGACGTCAGCATGGATTCCCTCCGTCTAACCTGAGAGTACCCGACAAATGTCTACTTGTCAAGCCCTGGCGACGATGTGGCATGCTTAATCAAGAGGGTCATATGACCCAGGATCCCGGTTACCAGGAGTTCCTTAACACCCTCCGACTCGGGTCGGTGCTGCGCAGTGGCTTTGCGGCCTTTACGCTGGCCGTCTGCCTCCTGTTGCGCAGCGCCGGGTTGCTCTCCTTCCCCCTTGTGCCGTTCCTCGGCATCGGGCTGGCAGAACTCTGGCTCAACCACTCGTGGCCGCCCATTCTCCGGCGCCTCGAGACTATTGAGCAACTCAAGCACCTCTCCCTGATCCATATCGTGCTGGACATCGCAGCAGCCAGCGCTTGTTTGTACCTCGCCGGCGGCCTGCGCGTGGCGTTCATCAACCTGGCCTACATCTTTCTCATCCTCTGGGCCGGCTTCTTCATCTCCCGACGGGCTTGCTATATCACCGCGTTCGCCAGTGCCCTGGCCTACGCCACCGTCCTCTGGCTCGAGTATCTGGAAGGATTCCAGCCGTTTGCCACCTTAGCGGCCACCCGCGCCCTGCCGGTGGGCCCGTTCTACCTGGCCGTCGGGTTGGGCCATGCCGCGGTGCTGATTCTCGTGGCCTACTTCGGAGCCAAAGCCGCCGAACTGCTCACCGCCACCCAGCAAGCCCAGCAAGCCAGCCAAACCCTGAAGTCCGACCTCGACCGAACCTTCCGCCACCTCGTGCGCTCGGAGAAACTGGCGGCCACCGGCGAGCTGGCGGCCGGGATGGCCCATGAGCTCTACAATCCACTGACGGCGATCGCCGGGCTGGCCGAGTCGGCGCTTTTGAGCCATCGAGGGGCCCCGCCGAAAATCCTGGACAGCCTCGCCATCATCAAAACACAGGCCGAGCGGGCCGGCGCCGTAGTGCGACGGCTCCTGGGGTTCGCCAGACCCGCCGAGCCCCAGCTCGTCCCCTGCCAACTCAATCAGATCGTGACCGAATCACTCGCGATGGTGCGCTACAAAGCCGATCTGCATCGGATTACGGTCGAGCTCGCCTTGGACCAGCACCTGCTTCCCATCGTCGGCGATCCCACGCAACTCCAGGAAGTCTGCGTGAACCTCTTTCTGAATGCAGTCCAGGCCATGCCCAAGGGCGGGCACCTGCGCATTGTCACACGGGCGGCCTCCCCCACGCACGTGGAGTTCCAGATCACGGACACCGGCTGCGGCATCCCGGCCAGTCACCTGGCGAGAATCTTCGACCCATTTTTCACGACCAAGCTTCCTGGAGAAAACACCGGGTTGGGGCTCTCCATCACGCACGGTATCGTCCAGCGCCACTGCGGCACGATTGACGTGCGCAGCCGAACAAACCACGGCACCACCTTCACGATCCGGCTCCCGATTGATCCAACGCACGCCGTCCAGGCCGAAGCGGGCCCCGCAGCCACGGTCATTGATCTGGCCAAGTCCATGGCAAATCCTTCGATTATGGTGGTCGATGACGATACGGCCGTCTGCGGAATGCTGGCCCAGTTCCTGGTAGACAATGGGTATCAAGTGACGATGGCTACCAGCGGCCTCGAAGCGCTCGCGCTGGCCGCCAACGATCCGCCGGACCTGGTGCTGCTTGATCTCCGGATGCCGGGGATGGATGGCGTTGAGTGTTTACGGCAGTTGAAGCAAGGGGATGCGACGCTGCCGGTGGTCATGGTGACCGCGGTGGATGACGAGGCTGTGGCAGCGCGCTGCCTGGAACTGGGGGCGACCGAGTATCTGATGAAGCCGGTCAGCTTGGAATACCTGCGGACTATTCTGACCGTGCGGCTCCGCCGTCATCGACCCCTGCGGAAGGCGCAGGGAGAGTAGCGCTAGGTCAAGCGGTTACGAGGGCCCCCGCCAGCCGGAGGGGGACGCCAGAGGATATTCCCAAAAGGACAACCCGGTTCACACGCCCGGGGATGCAGGCAGTTGGCATGGCTCACCGTAATCTCCCGACGTCCCTCATCCCATGCATACACGTTCCCGGGGCAGAATTTCGTGCAGGGGGCGTCGTAGAGCGCGTGGCACTCCTCACACACCTGGCGATCGGGAATCAGCATGTGCGCCGGCTGATCCTCTTCGTGCTGCGTCTTTGAAAGATAGACGTCCGTTCGCTTGTCGAGAATCAGCGTACCATCGGTGGAGGGGGCTGACGCTAGAGGAGATGCGGACGCCGCCGGCCGGAGCCGCTCGCGCGCCGGGTGGATCGGCAACCGCTCCGCCCAGTCTCGCCCGCCGAATGCCGCCTGTAGCTGCGTGCGGATCATCCCCGGCAGCATCCCATGTTGGAACGCCTGCCGCCAGTTCCGTGTCCGCCAGAGCTCCTGCATGATCGAGCTCCGGGCCACCGCGTCAGCATATCCTGCCAAGTGTCGATCAGCCGCCGCATGATCCGCTAGTGCCTCCACGATTGCCTCGGCCGCCAACATGCCGGAGCGCATCGCCAAGTGGATCCCCTTGAGGCGCGGGACATTGACGAGCCCGATAGCATCTCCGATCAGGAGCGCGCCGGGCGCCGCGGGAGTCGGCACGGCATAGCAGCCCCCCTCAGGAATCATGCGGGCGCCGAACTCGACGACCCGGCCCCCGCGCAGGAGGCGATGTACGACCGGGTGCAGCTTCCACTGCTGCAGCAGGAGTTGGGGATCGGTACGTGGGTCCACCCAGTCCATGCCGACGACAAACCCCACCGACAGGTACGGCCCCTGCATGCCGTAGAGAAACCCGCCGCCAAAGGTGTCGAGCGGCAACGGGTAGCCCAAGGTGTGGAGCACCTGGCCCGCCAACTGATGGTCCGGGAGCTCGATCACCTCCTTCACACCGAGGGAATACATCGGCGGGAGCGCGCGCGCCCGGAGCCCGAACTGCTGAATCACTTGCTCCGCCAAGGTTCCCTTCGGCCCCTCGCCGAATACCGTCACTTTCGCCCGGATATTGATCCCGGGTTGGAAGTTCGGTTTGCGCTGCCCCCGTTTGTCGAGACCCGCGTCGGCCGTCTGGATGCCCACGACGCGATCCTGTTCGACGAGCAGCTCGCTCGCCGCCGTCCCTGGGAGCACCTGCACCCCCGCCGCAGCCGCCTCCTCGCCCAACCAACGGGTGAGCCGGCTGACCGAGACGACAGAGCAGCCACGGTTGCGCATGGGCGGGGGAATGAGGGGGCCCGGCAGGCGGACAGTCCGACGAGCGTCCAGGAACCAGTGGACCTGCTCCGAGGTGACGGGAGATTCGAGGGGAGCCCGGGTGGCGTAGTCAGGGACGAGATCGGCTAAGGCGCTCGGATCGAGCAAGGCCCCTGAGAGGTTGTGGTTCCCGAGCTCACGTCCCTTCTCAAGGACCACGATGGTGGGGGCTGGGGTCAGGCCGCGGGCTCGGACCAGCTGGGCCAGCCGCAGGGCGCCGCTCAGTGAGGCGGGGCCACCGCCCACGAACAGGACATCCACCTCCAGCGTCTCGCGCTCAGGAGGCATGCGGGGTCAGGCGAGGGCGAGCTGATCCAAGGTGAGGGCGCGGCAGACGAGGAGGCGCTCAATCGCGTCGCCGATCACGCGGTTCGGCGTGGAGGCCCCGGCGGTCATCCCGATCGTTAATGGCCCGGTGGGCAACCATCCCTCCGTGATCACCGCATCGTGTTGACCGGCCGGCTTGTGTCGAATCTTCTCCGCGGAGATGAGACAGGCGGCATCATCGATGTGATAGGCGGCCGTGTACTGCGAGGCAATTTCACAGAGGTGATTGGTGTTGCTGGAATTGAACCCCCCAATGATGATAATCAGATCCAGCCCGCTCTTGACCAGCTGCATGATCGCATCCTGCCGGTCCTGCGTGGCGCTGCAGATGGTGTCAAAACTCCGGAAGTGTTGGGGGAGCGCCTCCACGCCGTAGCGCTGCCCGATCGCTACTTTCAACATCTCGGCGATTTCCAATGATTCGCTGGAGAGCATCGTGGTCTGATTCGCCACGCCGACCCGTTGCAAGTCCCGACAGGGGTCGAATCCCGGCGAGGTCTTGCCGGCAAATTGCTGTAGGAACGCGCTCGCTTCGCACCCATTGGTCACCGCTTGGCACACGGTCGCCGCTTCGGCCTTGTCCCACACCACCACGTACCGGCCACCGGGATATTGCGTTGCCCGCGAGACCGTTGCGCGGGTCTCCTCATGGTGGTAATTGCCATGCACCACCGCGGTAAACCCCTCGCGGGCATACTGCTCCACCCGCTTCCACACCTGGATCACGGAGCCGCAGGTCGCATCCACGAGGACACAGCCCTTGCGCTGGAGGAGCGCCATGTCCTGCACCGGCGTGCCAAACGCCGCGATGATCACCACATCCTCCGGCGTCAACTCCTCCACCTGGGTATCCCCTTCCCCGGTGCCATGGAGAAATCGGATCCCCATCTCGCGCAGCTTCGAGTTGACTCGCGGGTTGTGGATCAGCTCATTGGTGAGGAAAATCCGGCGGTCCGGAAATCGCTGTCGCGTCTCGTAGGCATAATCCACCGCTCGCTCGACGCCGTAGCAAAAGCCGAACTCTTTGGCCAGACGGATCGTGAGATCCCCGGCCCGCACCTCATCGGCTCGCTGGCGGATGGCCTCGACCAACTGGCTGCGATAGTCCGCTTCCAAATCGTTTTTGACGAGGTCCTTGAGGCCGAATCCCCGGCGGATAATAGTAGGTTCCATCACGTAACTATCATACCGAGAACTGGTTGCAAAAGCAATGGGGGGGTTGAATCATGCCGGGAGGGCCGCCACGACGGCCTGTACCTGTTCCCCCAAGTGCCGCTGAGCCACGGCCATCTCTCTCAAGAAGAGTCTCAGGCGGCCCCATCCCATAATGGAGATCACCAACCATCCAGCGTGCCAGGCCGACCACACCCCCAGCGGGCGATCGACAGAATCCAGGATCACCCGCGCAACGATCCACGGCACCCCGCGCGCCTGAGCGACGGCGGCTATCGCGGCTGATTCCAGATCGACCGCCGCCGCGCCGGTGCGCTGTCCTAGGCGCGCCTTCTGAGCCGGGGCCCCGACGAGCCCCCCAACGGTGACTAACATGCCGTCGCGCCCCCCTGTGGTCGCCCGCACCGCCTGGAGATCCAGCGGCGGACGGTACCGCAGGCCGTCGACGGCCTCCGGATCCTCGTGGAGATCCACGACCAGGTCAGGAATCACCAGATCCCCGCAGACCAGGCCTGGCTGCGTGGCTCCGGCGAACCCAGTGATCACAAGTGCCGTGCAGCGCGTCCTCTCCAAAAATTTCCCGGTGCCGACCTCGGCCCACCGCCACCCCTGGCCGAGCGCGCCGACCACCACGGGCACACCACCGAGTTGCCCAGACACCAAACCGCAACCTTGACGGCGATGCGTCAGCTTGCGGAGGATCGGCTGAAGCTCCACCGGATGGGCCGCCACAATCCCAATCATCGTGGCGGATTAGTTCGGGACGTACTGATGCTCACGGAACCAGCGGATGGCTTTCGCCAACGCCTCTTCGACCGGCCGTTGCGGGAGCCCGAGCTCCCTGACTGCTTTGCTCGCATCAAAGAACATTCGTTTGCGGGCCATCCGCACTCCTTCGAGCGGTACCGTCGGCGGCCGGTTCGTCACCCAGGCGATGCCCGTGCTGACACAGGCCACCCCGTAGGCCACGGCCCAAGGGACTTTCGTTCTCGGCACCGGCCGACCGCTGAGGGTGGCGAGAATCCCAAAAATCTCGGCGAGCGTCATGTTGCGGTACCCCAAGATATATTTCTCGCCGAGACGGCCTTTCGCCATCGCGAGGAGATGCCCGGCCGCCACATCCTCGACATCAATGAGGTTCAATCCCGTTTCAACATACCCCGGCATGCGCCCGCAAAGGAAATCCACGATCATCTGACCGGTCGGCGTCGGCTTGAGGTCCCACGACCCGACCGGCGTGCTAGGGTTGACGATCACGACCGGACAACCCGCGCGTGCCAGACGCACCGCCTCCTGTTCCGCGAGAAATTTCGATCGCTTGTAGTGTCCGACCATCATCTCCAGGGTGGCCGGCGTCTCCTCGGTGGCAGGATGCCCATTCACCGGGTAGCCGATCGCCCCCACCGTACTGGTGTAGACGATCCGCTCGACCCCCGCGGCCTGGGCGGCGGTCAACACGTGGCGGGTCCCCTCCACATTCGTTTCGTAGAGCGCCTTGGGACGGCGCGCCCAGAGCCGGTAGTCAGCCGCGACGTGGTAGACCCACCGGCAACCCCGCACCACCGCCCGTACGCTCTCTGCGTCGGTGACATCCCCGTAGGCCATCTCCACCGGCAGCCCTTCCAGGGCCGCTAGTACGCTGGTCCGACGAACGAGGATCCGCACGGCGTCACCACGAGCCACCAGTTTGCGCACGACATGACTGCCGACGAACCCGGAGGCACCGGTCACGAGCGTTCGATCGGTCATCGCCCTACCCTCGCCCACACTCGATGAGTCCCAGTCCCACCCAGAGGAGTTCCCGAGCCCGGCGGACGAGACCTAAGGCCAATCCGGCCGCCGTGCTTAACCCAAGTCCCGCGCAGACGACCGAGACGATCGCCTCACTGGCCCCCAACGAGCCAGGGATGAGGAACACCCCTGTTTTCAGCAACAACCATAACGCTTCAATCGACCAGGCGGTGGCGACGCTCACGGGAATCTGCAAGAACCGCAGGATGAGATAGACTTCGACCACCCCGGCCAACCATCCCACCAGGTGGAACATCAACGAGGCCGTCAATTGGCGCGGCGACCGACGGTAGAACGTCACGAGAGCCTGGTCCCACTCGTGGATTTTCTCAGGGATCGTCCGGAGCCACGACGGAGCCCACCGCCCCATCGCGCCGGCGCCCCGGCCAAACGGCCGGACGAATTGGACCAGGATGAAGAGGGCCACCAACAGGCTGAGGACCGGCAGGATCATCCAAACCCATCGCCAGATGGTGATCGGCAACGGCTGGGTGACGATGGTGACCAGAAGCCCAGTCAGGATGAACACCAACATGCTGAGCGTGAAGGTGGTTTTGGCAATCACCACAGAGGCCATCCCGTCCGTCATCGGCACGCCGTATCGCTTGGAGAGCAGATAGGCCTTCACCGGCTCTCCGCCCACCCAGGCCGTGGGCGTGACGTAATTGAGCGCCTCCCCGGCCAGCCGGACTTGGAAGAGCTCGGTCCAGCGAACGCGGCGCTGCGAGTCCGGACCGAGTGCCGCTCGCCAGCCCAGCGTGTCCAATCCAAAAATCACCGCATACCAGAGCAGGATGATGCCGAACCGCCACTGGAGTCTCCGTATATAACTCCAGACCACCGGCAGGTCGGCCTGGCGCAGGATCCAGACAAAGAGGCCGACGCCGATCAACACCCCGATCCACTTCATGCGGTTCATCGGACCCCCATGGTGCCTGGGACCATCTGGAGGCCACCAGCCACCATGGGACTCATCAACGGTACGAGTTTCCCTTCACGGGTGATGCGAAATTTCTGGCCACGCCACACCACGGTCTCCCCCCATAACCCCCATCCCCACATCAGCGCATCCACGAAATCCGTGAGCGGCGTGGCCCAGAGCCAGCGGAGGGCGACACGGTCATGCCGGGCGGCCGCCACCACGGCGGCCATCAGAAACCGCATTCCCCACGTCAAGCCCAGCACGCACCATCCAAACGATGATCCTCCCGTGGCCAGCACCACGCCCAAACTCGCAGGGACTCCATAGGTCCAGAGCAACCCGAGATACCCCCGAGGGCGTGACACCCGTACGCCGCGATTCCACCGCAGCTGGCGCGCGAACACTTCCCCGAGACGGTCGGATGCCACCAGATGATCCACCACATAGGTCGAGAGGAGCACGGTGGATCCCGCCCGGGCCACCTGATGTCCGAGCATGTAATCATCCGCTAAATAGTCGGCGATGGCCGGCAACCCCCCGATCGCGTCAAGCACCGTCCGTCGGACCGCGATCGTCGAGCCCAGCGCAAACGACATGCCCTCCAAGAGTCTCGCGACGAGCACTCCCGCAGAAAACGCCGCCAGGCGCAACATCTCTATCACACCGGCCACGCCGCGGCCTCTCGCGCGACAAAGACAGGTGACGGCCCCGATCGCCGGGTCGTGGAACGGACGCGCGATCCGACGGAGATAGTCGGGCCCCACGCGGATATCCCCGTCCGCGATCACCAGCAGAGCATACTGTGCTTGCTGCTCGAGCGCGATGAGATTGCTGATCTTTGGATTCCCCGAGGTGGGTGGCGGACTGATCACCAATCGGATCGCCGCCGAGGGATGCTCCCGCGCCAACCGCTGGACGATGGGGATGGACGGATCGGAGGGATTCTGCACGCCGCAGAGCACCTCGAACCGTGGGTAGATTTGGCAGCAGACAGAGAGGAGGTTCTCGTACAACTCGTCATCCATCCCGCACAACGGCTTCAAAACCGAGACGGGTGGCAGAACGTCTGACAAAGCCTCGGTGGGCTCCCGAGTCCGAACCCAGTGCCAGGTGGCGTAGAGCACCATCCCATAAAACAGGAGGGAGGTTGCAGAAATCAGGAGGCAGACATCAACAATGACCTGATGGATCACGAGAGGGCCCTCAGGAATAGCGAGCCAACTCAAACCCGTGCAGGGCCAGCGCGGCCCGGCCGGCCATCAGACTGGCACTCGTCAAGATCCCGCGTTCGTGCACCTCGAGAATGGCGCGGTTGACCCCTCGCGAGAAGCCAAAGTCACCGCCCGTGACGATGCGCGAGCGCTTCACGCCGCCTTGGGCTCGGCGCTCCGTTCCTGCGCGATAAACTTCTTGCGCTCGAAGTGCAGCTTGATGAACTGCTTGGCCTCGTGGGAGAGGCGCTGCCGCTCGCGCGAGTCCAGGATGGTCTTGCGCAGGACGCGCCAGAGCACGTGCGGCCGCAGGAAATATTCGACGTAGAACCGGTCCACCGCCTCCATCATCGCCGACCGGGGCAGCCCGGGGTACTCGATGTGCGGCAGCTGATGCCCGGTCGAGGCGGTCATTGCCGCGTCCTGGCGGAAGAAGCCGTTTTTCGTCACGTACTCGTAGAGCTCCGTCCCCGGGAAAGCATGGGCAATCGAGACCTGGATCGTCTCCGGATCCAGTTCCTTCGCAAACTCGATCGTCCGGTTGATCGTCTCGGGCGTCTCACCCGGCAGGCCGATGATGAAGTCCCCATGCACCACCATCCCCACCTTCTTGCAGTTCTTCATGAATTGCCGGTGCTGTTCGATCGTGACGCCCTTCTTAATATTCTTGAGGATCTGGGGATCGCCCGACTCGAACCCGACGATGTAGAGCCGGCAACCCGCCTCCCGCATCACCTTGATCGTCTCATAGTCCACGTGGGTCCGCGTGTTGCAGGACCAGGTGAACTTGAGCTTCTTGAACCGCTCGCAGAGGGCCAGCACACGCTCCTTCTTGATCGTGAAGGTGTCATCGTCGAAGAAAATCTCCCGCACCTGCGGAAAATTCTTGAGCGCCCACTCCACCTCCGCCACCACGTCATCAATCGAGCGCTCGCGCCATGGGTGGAGATCCATCGTCTGGGGCCACAGACAGAAGGTGCAAAGGGCCGGGCAACCGCGGGTGGTGTAGAGCGCAATGTACGGATGGAGGAGAAATGGGATGTTGTATTTGGTCACATCGAGATCCCGCTTGTAGATGGGGGTGACCCATGGGTAGTTGTCCAGCGTCGTCTCGAGCGGCCGTGGGGGATTGTGGACGAACTGTCCGTCCTTCAGGTAGCTCACCCCGGCGATCTGCTCGAGCGGCTTGCCGTTGGCGTAGTCCGTCACCGCGTAATCGAATTCCTTATCGGTGACGAAATCAATGGCGGCGCTCGCGCGCAAGCTCTGCTCCGGCAGCACACTCACCTGCGGCCCGACAATCGCGATCTTCAGCGAGGGCTTGGCCGCCTTCATCAGCTCGGCCAACCGCACGTCGCTCAGAAACCCGGTGGTGCTCGTGAACAGCACCACGAACTCATACTCGGTCGCGATCTGGACCGTCTCCTGCGGTGTCACGCCATGGGGGGCGGCATCGAGCAAGCGGCTGTTCTTGATCATGGCCGCCGGGTAGGCGAGCCACACCGGATACCAGAAGGACCAGACCTCCCGCGTGGAAGGCCATCGGGAGCTGGCGCCAGCATCAAAATTCTCGAACGACGGGGGATTCAGCAACAAGGTTTTCATAACGCCCCCGCGCCAAACGTAATGGGCGCGCTGCCGGCACGGGCCGCCATGGGGACGCCCCGCACGGGCGGGATCGGGGGCACCGCATCAAGATTGGGAGCGCCCCGGCGCCGCGGCCGGAGCAGATCCTTGCGCAACGAATGCCACATGTTCTTCAGATTGCCCGTGGCATCGTTCACCGCCGTCGCCTCGTAGCCGCAGTGGACCATGCAGTCGGCGCAGCGAGGATCCCGGCCGGTCCCATACCGCTCCCAGGGAGTCTCCTCGATCAGCTCGCGGAAGGTCTTCACATAGCCGTCCGACATCAGGTAGCAGGGCTTCTGCCAGCCGAAGATATTCCGCGTCGGATTCCCCCAGGCGGTGCACTGGTAGGTCCGCTTCCCCTGGAGGAACTCCAGGAAAAAGGTGGAGTGATTGAACTCCCACGCCGGATCGGCCTGATCCAGGATTTTCCTGAAGAGGGCCTGCGTCTGCTCCCGGTGGAGGAAATGCTGCTGATCCGGGGCTTTCTCGTAGGGATAGCCCGGCGAGACCATCATCCCATCCACGCCGAGCGTCATCAACCAATCGAAGAAAGTCCGGAACTCCTCCGGATTGGCGTCATTAAAGATCGTGGTGTTCGTCGTCACGCGGAAGCCGGCCCGCTTGGCCGCCCGGATTCCATTGACCGCGAGCTTGAACACCCCCTGCTTGCAGACCGCCTTGTCGTGCGTGGCCTCCAACCCATCGAGGTGCACGCTGAAGGTCAGATAGGGTGAGGGGGTGAACTCCTTCAGTTTCTTCTCCAGGAGGAGGGCGTTGGTGCAAAGGTAGACGAATTTCTTGTGTGCGACGAGCCGGCGAACGATCTCTCCCATCTCGGGATGCAGCAGCGGTTCCCCGCCCGGGATTGAGACCACCGGGGCCCCGCACTCCAGCGCGGCCTGCACGCACTCATCCGGGGTCAGGCGCTTCTTGAGCGTCTCCTCGGGGTATTGAATCTTGCCGCAGCCGGCGCACTCCAAGTTACACCGGAACAACGGTTCCAGCATCAGCACGAGCGGGTATTTCGCATTCCCCCGAAGCCGCTGCTGCATGATGTACCCCGCCACCGCCATGCTCTGCCGAAATGAGATTGCCATACGCCCTCCGAGATTAGCCCCCCCAGGCCTGCCTGACCTCGCTGAGGGCCAGCAGGGGGAAATAGACACTGTAGAGATGATACCGTAGATAGAACACTTTTGGAAAGCCCGTTCCTGTCCACCACCGATCAGTCCAGGCCCCCGCCGTCTCCTGGGTGCCTAAGAGATAGTCCGTCCCTCGCTGGATCGCCGGATGGCGCTCCCGTCCGAGACTGAGGAGCCCCATCAGCGCCCAGGCCGTCTGGGCCGCCGTGCTGGGGCCCTGCCCGGCGAGCGTGGGGTCATCGTAGGTGGCGATGCTCTCCCCCCACCCGCCATCCGCGTTCTGGTAAGCCAGCAGCCACTCCGCTACGCGCTGGTAGCGCGGGGCCGCGAGCGACTCGCCGACCGCTCTAAGGCCGCGAAGGACGAGCCAAGCCCCATAGATGTAGTTGACGCCCCACCGGCCGAACCAGGGGCCGCTCGCCTCCTGGCGCTCCTGCAGGAATGCCACTGCGCGGCGCACCGGCAGATCCCGCCCCGTGTAGCCATGCCGCCCGAGCAGTTCCAGGATCCGCCCGGTGATGTCGCAGGCCGAGGGATCGAGCATCGCATTGTGATCGGCAAAGGGGAAGTAGGTCAGCGGCTGGCAGTTGTTGTTCTTGTCGAAGGAGCTCCACCCGCCGTCCTGATTCTGCATGCTGAGGATCCAGGTGATCCCCCGCTGGATCGCGCGGTCGGTCGCCTCCGGATCGGTCGCGCGCGTCTCCTCCAACGCCAGCGCCGCCATCGCGGTATCGTCCACGTCCGGGTAGAGGACGTTCAGGTACTCGAACGCCCAGCCGCTGGGGGCCACCTGCGGATTCTTGACGGTCCAATCCCCGTAGCGGCGAATCTCCCGCGCCCGCAACCACCGGTTCGCACGGGCCAGCGCCGGGTGGGCCGGCGACAGCCCGGAGCGAGGCAACACGTAGGCCGCAATCGCGGTGTCCCAGACCGGCGAGAAGCAGGGCTGCAGCCGCATCGTGGTATCGTCGGAGAGCTCCAGCCGCGCCACCTCTTCGATCTGCCGCTCCAGGATGGGGTCGCCATCCTGATAGCCGAGGGCCCGCAACGCAAAGACCGCGTTGATCATCGCCGGATAGATCGCTCCCAGCCCATCCGAGTCCACGAGCCGGTCCAGGATCCACCGCTCCGCCTGGTACAGCGCCCGCCGACGCAGCGGGGTCCAGCCGGTCCGCTCCCACCACTTCAAGACGGCATCCGCCGCCAGGAAGAACCGCTGCCACCCCGCCCCCGTTGGCGGCCGATTCGTGACGACGCTCACCTTTCGTGCCGGATCGGGCCAGAGCTCATCCAGTTCGCACCCGGGCGGGACCTGCACCACCGGGCGTTTCGCGTAGAGCACGGTCAGCGGCACCAAAATCGTCCGCGACCAGTAGGAGACTTCGTAAATGTTGAAGGGGAACCAGGGTGGCAGGAGGATGATCTCCGGTGGCAACGCCGGCACCTGATCCCACGGATACTGGCCAAACATCGCCAGATACATCTTCTCAAAGCTGTTCACGCGGCCCAGACCCCCGAGCCGCAGGATCACCTCGCGGGCGTTGGCCAGGACCGGCTCGTCGGCCCGATGCCCGGCCAGCTTCAACGCGACGTAGGCCTTCACGGTGGCGTTCAGCTCCGAGGGACCCCCCTCATAAATGTTCCATCCACCATCGGGGAGCTGCTTGCGGAGGATCTGCGCGACGAGTTTCCGCTCGCGCACCGGATCGACGCGCCCAAGCCAGTGCCAGAATTTGATCGTGTCGGACTCGAGGGTGGTGTCCGCCTCCAGCTCACCGCACCAGTCGCCGGCCGAGTGCTGGTGGGCCAGGAGGGCGGCTTGGGCACGGGTGATCGCCGCGTCCAGCGGGGCGGCGGCAGGTGGAGAAGAAGCTACGGGGAGTGCGGCGGCAAGATCGGGCATCAGGGCTTAAACCGAGTGCAGCAACGGCACAGCGGCGACCGCGGCCTTCACCTGGGCCACGATCCCTTTCGAGGTCAGCCCCGCCTGGTCGAGGAGGAGCTCCCGCTTGCCATGCTCGAAGAATCGATCGGGCAGCCCCATCACCTGCATGCGGACACGATTAATCCCTTTGGATTCGAGATATTCGAGGACGGCGCTGCCAAAGCCGCCGCGCGTGACCCCTTCCTCAACGGTGATGAGCACTTTGTGCCGGGCGACCAACTCGTCAATCAACTCTGTGTCGAGCGGCTTGGCCCAGCGGGCGTTCGCCACCGATGGGCGGATGCCGTCCTGCTGGAGCAGGGCCGCGGCCTCGAGCGCTGGGTACACCATCGAGCCGAGCGCCAAGATCGCCACGTCGCTGCCCTCCACGAGCAACTCCCCCTTGCCCAACGCAATCGGGGTCTTGGGATCGGTGAACTCGACGATCGGCAGATCAAGATTGCGCGGGGTACCGCCGCGCGGATAGCGCATGGCGATCGGCCCGGCCGTGTAGCGCGTGGCAAACCGCAGCATCGCTTCAAATTCATCGAGATCTTTCGGTGCCATCAGGACGAGGTTCGGCAGCGGGGTCAGATACGCGATATCAAACAGGCCGTGGTGCGTAATCCCGTCATCCCCGACCAAGCCCCCGCGGTCCATGCAGAAGATCACCGGCAGCCGCTGGATGCAGACATCATGGATTACCTGATCGTAGGCGCGCTGGAGGAAGGTGGAGTAGATTGCGGCCACCGGCTTCATGCCGGCGCGCGCCAGCCCCGCGGCGAACGCCACGGCATGCTGTTCGCACATCCCGACGTCGTAGAACCGCTCGGGGAATCGCTTGGAGTACTCGACGAGCCCCGTGCCGTCGGGCATCGCCGCGGTGATCGCCACGACGGCCGGATCCTGCTCCGCCAGCGCGATCAGCGTCTTGCCGAACCGCTGGGTAAAGGTTTCTGCTGAGGGCTTCTTGAAAAACTCCCCCGTCGCGGGATCAAAGGGGACGACGCCGTGGTACTTCCACTGCTCTTTCTCGGCGAGCTCGTACCCCTTCCCTTTCACCGTGACGACGTGCAGGATCTTCGGCCCGGGTAGGTCCTTGATGTTGCGCAGCGTCGGCACGAGCTGGTCGAGATTGTGCCCATCTACCGGTCCGAAGTAACGGAACCCGAGCTCCTCGAAAATCAACCCCGGCGTCAGGTAGCTCTTCAGATGCTCTTCCATCTGCCGGGCCAAGCGCAGGATCCGGAAGCCCAGCTTCGGCACCCGCTGGATGCGGTCCTGCAGCTTGCGCCGCACACGATTGTAGAGGGGATCGGTGATGATGCGATTGAGCGTGCGGGAGAGGGCTCCGGTGGCCGGCGCGATCGCCATGTTGTTGTCATTGAGGATGATGAGGAAATTCGTGTTGGAATGGCCGGCGTTGTTGAGCGCCTCGAGGGCCATGCCGCCGGGCAGCGACCCGTCGCCGATGATCGCGACCACTCGGTGGGACTTCCCCTGATGATCGCGCGCGCGGGCCAGCCCGTAACCGGTGCCGATCGAGGTGCAGCCGTGGCCGATGGTGAAGAGATCGTACAACGGGCTCTCATCGCGGTGGGGGAACCCGCTGATCCCGCCCAACTGCCGCAGGGTCTTGAACCGGTCGCGCCGCCCGGTGATCAGCTTGTGCGCGTAAGCCTGGTACCCGACGTCCCAGCAAAGCTGATCCTCAGGGGTGTTGTACACATAATGGAGCGCCAACACCAGCTCGACCGCCCCCATCGGCCCGGCAAAGTGCCCGCCCGTCTGAGAGACCGTGTCAATGATCGTCTGGCGAATCTCCTGCGCCACCTGGGGCAGCTGCTCCGGCGCCAAGGTGCGCAGGTCGTGCGGGCTATTGATCTGGTCGAGCAACTGTCCCATCAGAGCTCCCGGGTCAACAAGAAGTCGGCCAGCGCCCGCAGGGGCTCCGCCTTGGGGCCGAAGGTGGCCAGCGCCGTCTTGGCCTGGGCGGTCAGATGCTCCGCCTTCTGCCGGGTGGCCAGTTCCCCCCACGCCACGGCCACCCCATCGTGATCCAAGAGATCGTCCACGAGCTGGAAAACGAGGCCGACACACTCGCCGTACCGCGTCAGCTTCGCCAGGGCGGATTTGCTCGCCCCCCCGGCCAGCCCGCCCATCCGGACGGCGGCGGTGATGAGGGCGCCGGTCTTGTGGGCGAGGATGTACTCGAGCGCCCTCGCCTCCGGCTTGATGTCCACCACCTGCCCGCCGATCATACCGAAGGTGCCCGCGGCATCGGCCAGCTCGTCGGCAATCTGCAGCCAGACGCCTGGGCGACGGCGCTGGCGGGCCAGCAGTTGGAAGCTGAGGGTCAGCAGTGCGTCCCCGGCCAGCACGCCGATCGCCTCGCCGAACTGTTTGTGGGTCGAGGGGCGGCCGCGGCGCAGGTCATCGTCGTCCATCGCCGGCAGGTCATCGTGCACGAGGGAGTAGGCGTGAATCAGCTCGATGGCGCAGGCCGCCGGCAGCGCATCCTCGAGCGCCCCGCCGACCGCCTCGCAGGCGGCCAGGGTGAGGACCGGCCGAATCCGTTTCCCCTCCCCGAGCACACTGTACCGCATCGCCTCGTGGATGACCGGCGGATAGGCCTTCGGGGACGGCAGCACCCGCTCCAGCGCCCGATTGACGAGCGCCTGCCGCTGCTTGAGATACGAACTCAACGAGAAACGTGTCGTGCCAGTGTGGCTCATGGGATTGGTGTGACGGAAAGAGTGTAGTATAGCGCGGTTAGAGGAGCGCGGCAACCATTTTCGAGGCGGCGGCGTGGCCGCTCGCCACGGCGCTTTCGATCGTGGCGGGGAGGCCGGTGGCGGTCCAGTCGCCGGCCATGTAGAGGTTGGGCCAGGCGGTGGTCGGGCCCGGGCGCCAGGCGTCACTGCCCGGCGGCAGGGTCACGGTGGCATGATGCTCCCGCACCACCTGCGAGCGGAGGAGCTGGGCCTGGCGGACCGCCGGGACGCAGGCCCGGAGATCTTCGAGCGCCATCGCGACAAGCACGTCATTCGACTGCTCGACG
>Ga0209515_10003799_pt1 | contig 21030 bp, 18 predicted proteins | sample Subgroupgradi54m_FD_187454 | JGI IMG/M metagenome (GOLD analysis project Ga0209515, IMG submission 187454) | Subsurface groundwater microbial communities from S. Glens Falls, New York, USA - GMW60B uncontaminated upgradient, 5.4 m (SPAdes)... ...
GTGGACCTGACCCGGTCCGAGCGGTACATCCTCATCGACGTCAGCAGCAAGGTGACCAGCGAGGTGCACGTCATCTCCGCCGCCACACCGCTGGTCGCCCCGCAAGTGATCGCGGCGCGCCGGCAGGGCGTGGAGTACTCGGTGGAGCACCACGGCGACCGCTTCCTGATCCTGCACAACGACGGCGCCGAGGACTTCGCGCTGGCGTCGACACCGGTGCAGCAACCCGGCGCCACGGCCGCGGAGTGGACGTCGCTGCTGGCGCACGAGGCGGGTACCCGGCTGCTGGACGTTGACGCGTTTGCCCGGCACCTGGTGGTGTCGCTGCGCCGCGACGGGCTGACCGGGCTGCGGGTACTGCCGCTGGACGGGGCTGCCCCGTACGACATCACGTTCCCGGAGCCGCTGTACTCGGTGGGGCCGGACTCCAACCCGGAGTACGACACGGTGTCGTTCCGGCTGCACTACGCCTCGTTGGTGACGCCCGACTCGGTCTACGACGCGCACCTGCACACCGGCGAGTTGACCCTGCGCAAGCAGCGGCCGGTCCTCGGCGGCTTCGACCCGGCGCAGTACGAGCAGCACCGCGAATGGGCGCTCGCCGACGACGGCACCCGGGTGCCGGTATCGCTGGTGTGCCGCCGCGGCACCCCACGCGACGGCAGTGCCCCGTGCGTCCTCTACGGCTACGGCTCCTACGAGACGTCGCTGGACCCGTGGTTCTCCATCCCCCGACTGTCCCTGGTGGACCGTGGGGTGATCTTCGCGGTCGCACACGTGCGCGGCGGCGGCGAGCTGGGCCGGCGCTGGTACGACGACGGCAAGCTGCTGGCCAAGAAGAACACCTTCACCGACTTCGTGGCCTGCGCCGAGCAGCTGACGAAGGCCGGCTGGACGGCGCCCGAACGGCTGGTGGCCCGGGGCGGCTCGGCCGGCGGACTGCTGATGGGCGCGGTGGCGAACCTGGCGCCCGCGGCGTTCACCGGAATCGTGGCGCAGGTGCCTTTCGTCGACGCGCTCAACACGATCCTCGATCCGTCGCTGCCGCTCACCGTCATCGAGTGGGAGGAGTGGGGCAACCCGCTCGCCGACCCGGACGTGTACGCGTACATGAAGTCGTACACGCCGTACGAGAACGTCACCGAGGTGGAGTACCCGGCCATCCTCGCGGTGACGAGCCTCAACGACACCCGGGTGCTCTACCACGAACCGGCGAAGTGGGTGGCCCGGCTGCGGGCCGTCGCGCCGTCGGTTCCGGTGCTGCTGAAGACCGAGATGGGCGCCGGGCACGGCGGGCCGAGTGGGCGCTACGACGCCTGGAAGGAAGAGGCGTTCGTGATGGCCTGGATCCTGGACCGATTGGGTCTGCACCGGCTCGGCCTGGACGGGCTCGACCCCGCTTAACGCTCGAGGTGCCCGCCGGCGCGGCGCCAGTCCCGTCGGCGGCGCATGTCGTAGGTGTGGTCCGGCACCCGTCCGGGCCAGTGCGACTTCTCAAGGTCGTACCAATGTGCCCACCATGCGCCCGACCAGTCCTTGGCCTCATGCACCGGGCGCACGTCGAGGTGGGCCGGAAAGTGCCGGTCACCCTCATCCCGCAGGTCATCATCGGGGTACGGCGGCACGACGACGCCGGCGACGGCATCGACGACAAGCAGTGCGCCCCCCGCCGCATCGATCAACCGTTCAACGGTGCGCAGCCGTGGGTCACCGGTCGCTCCGGACTCGATCCGGGCGAGCGTGGCGTGCGGCACCGCGGCCAGATCTGCCAACTCCCGCTGGCTGAGGTCGGCCCCATGCCGCAGCGAACGCAAGAGGTTCCCCAACCGGATCCACGGGTACGAGGCCATGGTGCCAGCCTGCCGGCCGCGCCCGGAGCAGACAATGCCTCAGCATCAGCCTGTGGACAACAGGGCCTGCCTATGGATAGACAGCGGGGGCGGGGGCGGGGGCCGGGGCCGGGGCCGGGGCCGGGGCCGGCATAGTCCCCATCGGGTCCTATGAGCCTGCTGTCGTAAACGGAGCAGCACGAGAACCTGCTGTCGTGGATGGAGCAGGCTCATAGGACCGGACGCAGGCAAGACCCGCCCATCAGGGGTGCAGCTGCGCCTGCGGGCTGCGGCGACGTCCGCCCGTCCATGCAACCCGGTACCGGCGTGAACCGGTCGCCAGGTAGCCTGACACCCGTCGGGCCGCTAGCTCAATGGCAGAGCTGCGGGCTTTTAACCCGTAGGTTCAGGGTTCGAGTCCCTGGCGGCCCACCAATTCCCAGACCAGCGAGCCGAACGTGGGTGGCACCATCGAGCGCCTTGTAGGCTGCTCGGACCGGCTCGGGATGCGGTCGGGCGACCGCGGGAGCCGGCATGTCGATTCGAACGGGACCACCGAAGCCCGCGCGCGCGGAGCGCGGTGCCGACGTGTCGCGCGGTGCAGCGGCTGGGCGGGTGCTGGCACAGCTCCGCGCGTACCGCGCCCGGGCGGCGACCGCAGCGCTGGTGGCGCTCGCCGCGGCCGGGCTCTTCCTGGCGTACCTGCGCCTCTCCCGCACGATGCCGACCACCGCCGACGGATCGAGCAACGCCGTGCAGGCCTGGGACATGCTGCACGGCAACGTACTCCTGCACGGCTGGACCGTCTCCGACGTCTCGTTCTACACGACCGAACTGCCGCAGTACGCCCTCGTGGAGCTGGTCGTCGGGTACCACGCGGATGTGGTCCACGTCGCCGCGGCGATGACGTACACCCTGCTCGTCGCGCTGGCGGCGTTGCTGGCCAAGGGGCGGGCCACCGGAGTCAGCGGCGCGGTCCGGATGGCGGTCGCGGTCGCCCTGATGCTGGCGCCGGAGCCCGGAGCCGGCGCCGAGACCGTGCTCTCCTCACCCGACCACACCGGCACCGGAGTTCCACTGCTGTTCACCTGGCTGGTGCTGGATCGGGCACTCACCGGGCGGGACGGCCGGGCGCACGACCGGGCCCGGCGTTGGCTGCCTTTCGCGATGGCGGCTCTGCTGGCCTGGGGCCAGATCGCGGATCCGCTGGTGACGTACATCGGTGCGCTGCCGCTGGTCCTGGTCAGCGCCTGGCGCCTGGTGCGCAGCAGCCAGCGGGGGGCGCAGCGGTGGTACGGACTCGACGCGCGGCTGCTTGCCGCCGGTGCACTGTCACCGCTGCTCGCGCATGGCTTCCTGGCTGCGGTACGCCACGCCGGCGGCTTCTACGCCCACCCGGCAGCCCTGCTGCTGACCCCGCTCTCGCAGCTCGCCGACCGGGTGTCCATCACCGGGGACCTGATCGCCGTCATCTTTGGCGGGTACCTGCCGCAAATGCAGGGTCCGCTGGCGGTCGGCTGGGGACTGCTCCACCTGGTCGGCGTACCGGTGGTGCTCGGCGCTTTCGCGGTCGTGGTCTTCCGCGCACTGCGCCGGCCGCTCCCCCAGGACGACAAATCGGAGAACGTCGGCCGCCCGGCCGGCCGCACCGGGGGGCGCGATGGCAACCCGATGACCGGCGGTCGCGACCGGGTCGCCGAGATCCTGGCCGTGGCCATCGCGGTCAACCTCGGTGCGTACGTGGTCTCCATGCTCCCGTCGGACCTGCTCGGAGCGCGAGAGATCATCGGAGTACTGCCGATGGGGGCGGCGCTGGCCGGACGGATCGTGGGCCCCCGGCTGGGTTCGGTGCGCTTGCGGGCGGCTCTGGTCGCGGTACTTGTCGTGTTCAGCGGCGCGCTGGTCACCTCCGCGGCGGTGCCCTCCGTACCCGCGGCCAGCCAGGACGCCGCGCAGTGGCTGGAATCGCAGCACCTGACGTACGGCATCGGCAGCTACTGGGGCGCCAACAGCGTCACCCTGACCACCGGTGGCCGGGTCCAGGTCGCGCCGCTGATCGGCTCCGGACCGATCCTGGCGTACCGCTGGGAGTCCAGGGCTGACTGGTACGACCCCGCCCGCCACGATGCCCGCTTCCTCATCCTGGACCTCCAGGATGCGACCTACGGTTCGATGGAACCGGCGATCGCCCAGTTCGGCCCACCCGCCGCAGAGCCCCGCTACTTCGGCCGGTTCGCGGTCCTGCTCTACGACCACAACCTGCTCGTCGGCCTGTCCGCACTGTGCGGACCCGACGTCGCACCCAGCATGGCCCAGTGCCGATAAACGGAGCAGCTATTTCATCCCGATGCTGACGGGTGCGCCACCGTCGATCAGCTCGGTCATCCGGTGGACCTCGACGTCGCCTTCCTCAGCAACATAATCGTGGGGCGAAGTCGCGTCGTATCCGTTCGGGACTCCAATAACGCGCAGGATGACAGTACCCACACCAACGATGACGAGATTAACCGCCAAAGCCACCAAACCCACATACACCGTCTGCTTCGACCCCAACCCGAACTGCGACAACGGGTACGACGAACCACCGAAATGCGCCTTGACGGTGCCGTCAAGGTACCTACCCGGGATCCGGTACAACATGACCACACCCGTGACCAACCCACCGAGCAACCCGGCGATCAACGCCCAACGATGCATCCAACCCCAGTACAAACCGATACCGACCGCCGGCAGGATCTGCAACACGATCACCCCACCGATCGTGTGGAAATCGATCGAGAACTGTGGGGAAAGCCCGACGATGACCAACACAGCGCCACCCTTGACCAGCAGCGAGAACAACTTACTGGCCATCGTCTCCTCAGCCGCGGACGCGTTCGGACGCACATACACCCGGTAAATGCTGCGGGTGAACAGATTCGCCGCGCCGATCGCCATGATCGCGGCGGGTACCAGGGCACCGATCCCGATCGCGGCGAACGCCAACCCCGCACACCACGGCGGGAAAACCTTGTCGAACAGGGCCGGCACCACAGTGTTACGGTCCCCGTCAACCGGCACGATGCCCTGCGAGATAGCCACGAAACCCAGCAACGCCATAATGGCCAACACCATCGTGTACACCGGTAACCCGGCCACGTTACGTTTGATCACCCGCCGGTTCTTCGCCGCCAACACCCCGGTCTGCACATGCGGGTACAGGAACACCCCCAACGCCGAACCCACCACCAGGCTGACGTAACTGAGCTGCCCGCCCGCCGGCAAAGTCAACCCGTCCGACGGCGACGGCGTCGCAGCGAACGCCGCACCCGCGTTGCGGAACACCCCCGTCCAGCCCCCGGAGAGCATCGAAACCAGCACCACCACAGCCAGGACGCTCCACAACATCAACGCATCCTTGACAATGGAGATCAACGCCGGGGCCCGCAGACCGGACTTGAAGGTAAACAACGCGAGCACCAGGAACGCCACCCACAACGGCCAGTTCCCCTTGATGCCCATCACCTTGAGCACCGCCTCCAACCCCACCAACTGCAACGCAATGTAGGGCAACACCGCGACGATCGCGGTCGCCGCGACCAACGCCGCCAACGCCGGGGAACCGAACCGGGCCCGCACGAACTCCGACGGCGTCACGAACCCATGCACATGCGCCACCGACCACAACCGGGTCAACGCCAGGTACACCATCGGATACGTGACCACCGCGAACGGCACAGCGTAGAACCCGGCAGCACCCACCGAGTACACCAACGCCGGCACCGCCACGAACGTGTAAGCAGTGTAAATATCACCACCCAGCAGGAACCAGGTCACGAAATTCCCGAACGCCCGCCCACCCAACCCCCACTGCTCAAGATCCTCAGGTACGTCCGGGCGCCGCCACCGCGCCGCCACGAAACCCAACACAGCCACCCCGAGGAACAACACCACGAAAACCCCGAACTGCACCCGGTGCGCAGCGAACGTGTCGTTCATGGCTGCCTCCGCCGCTTCGTCACCTGGTACACCACCGCGATCAAACCGATCTCGATGGGGATGAAAACCATCTGGAACCAGTAGAAGAACGGAAACCCGAACAACATCGGCTCAACCCGGTTGTACACCGGCACCAACAACGGCACCACAATCACCAACCACAACACCATGTGCCAGGAACGACGACCCGACCCCTGCGACCCACCACCCCGAAAACTCCCACCCTCAAAGCCCACCGGGGGGCCACCACCAACACCCGACCCGGGCAACGCATCCCAACCACGGTCCTCGGGCACCCCAGCCAGGTCCCCCTTCGCAACCACCTGACGCGAGGGAAGCGTCGGAGGTGCAACGCCAGCACTCCGCGCGCTCCGCCAAGCGATCTGAGCGCCGGAATCGGCACCCGGGGGACCCGTCCCCCAGGCGCTCGGGCCGACTGGTCCGTCCTGATTCATCGCCCCTCCTTCGGTGGTGTGGCCGGTTGACCGGTTCAGCGGGGTTGGTCGTAGTGGTGGAATCCCTGACCGGTCTTCTTACCGAGCAACCCGGCGTCGACCATACGCAACAACAACGGAGGCGGCGAGAACAACGGCTCCCGGAACTCCTCATACAACGAATCAGCGATCGCCTTCGTGGTATCCAAACCGATCAGATCCGCCAGGTGTAACGGCCCCATCGGATGCGCACAACCCAGCACCATGCCCTGGTCGATGTCGGCCGCCGACGCGAACCCCGACTCCAACATCCGCACCGCCGACAACAGGTACGGCACCAGCAACGCGTTGACAATAAACCCGGCCCGGTCCCGGGCCCGGATCGTGGTCTTGTTCAACTGATTCACCGCGAACCGCTCCGCACTCTGCACCGTCTCATCAGCGGTCAACAACGACGCCACCACCTCAACCAACGGCAGCACCGGAACCGGATTGAAGAAATGCAAACCCAGCACATGCTCGGGACGCGACGTCACCATCGCCAACTTCATGATCGGAATAGCTGACGTGTTAGAAGCGAACAACGCATCCGGCGCTGTCACAATCTTGTCGAGCCTCGCGAACACCTGCGCCTTCGCCGACTCGTCCTCCACCACCGCTTCCAACACCAACTCGCGATCGGCCATCACCTCCAGATCAGTACTGAAGGTCAACCGGGACAGCGCACCATCACGCTCGGCCGGGTCCAACTTGCCCCGACCTGCCGCCCGGTCCAACGACCGGATCACCCGCTCACGCCCCGCACTCAGCGCCTTGTCGTTGCTCTCCACGACCACGACCTGAATCCCGGCGCGCGCACACACCTCGGCGATACCCGAGCCCATGAGCCCACAGCCCACCACCCCAACCCGGGTGATCCCGTCCATTCCAGGCCTTTCACCATCATCCCCGTCGAATACCCGGGCAGCAATTTCCTCAAAGCTCAACATAGCTGGCCGGATGCAGCACGCCAAGATCACCTGAGTGCAGCCGGTGGGAAGTGGAGCGCCGGCCGGCCCACTGGACCGGCCGCCGAACCAGCGCCTACTGCACCACCTGCACGTCGAGCGCGCCGACAGCGTACTGGTGCCGGATGACCTTCTTGTCGAACTTGCCGACCGAGGTCTTCGGCACCTCGGCCACGTACGCCCAACGCTCGGGCAGCTGCCAGCGGGCCACCCGCTCGCCGAGGAACTCCCGCAGCTCGGCAAAGGTGACCTGGTGACCGTCGTTGACCACCACGGTGGCCAGCGGCCGCTCACCCCACCGCTCGTCGATCACCGCGATCACGGCGGCCTCACGCACTGCCGGGTGGGCCATCAGGTGGTTCTCCAGCTCGAGCGAAGAGATCCACTCGCCACCGGACTTGATCACGTCCTTGGCCCGGTCGGTCAGGGTCAGGTAGCCGTCGGCGCTGATCACGCCGACGTCACCGGTACGCAGCCAGCCGTCGTGGAACTTCTCCGCATCGTCGATCCGGTAGTAGCGGCCGGTGATCCACGGACCGCGTACTTCGAGCTCGCCGACGCTGTGCCCGTCGTGCGGCAGGTACGACCCGTCCGGGCCCACCAGGCGCGCCTCGACCGAAGCGGCGAAACGTCCCTGGGAGAGCCGGGCGCGCAGGGACTCCGCGGCATCGGCGCCGGCCGGAGGCCGGGCGACAGTACCCAGAGGAGACATCTCGGTCATGCCCCAGGCGTGCACCAGGTCGATGCCGTGCCGCTGTTCGAAGGCCTCCAGCAAAGCCGCCGGGAGGGCGGAGCCGCCGACGATCGCCTCCTTCAGTGACGAGATGTCCGCGTCCGGGTCGGTGTCCACGTGCCGCAGCAGGCCCTGCCAGATCGTGGGTACACCCGCCGCCCGGTTCGGTCGCGCCGCGGCGATGAACGTGGCGAGCGGCTCCGGAGCCAGGAACTGGTCCGGCATGGCCAGCGAGGCGCCGGTCAGGAAAGCGGTGTACGGCAGACCCCAGGAGAGTACGTGGAACTGCGGCACGACGGCCAGGATGGTGTCCCGCGAGGAGAGGTCGAACGCGTCGGGCACCGCCAGGTTCAGGGCGTGCAGGTAGATCGAGCGGTGGCTGTAGACGACGCCCTTCGGGTCACCGGTGGTGCCGGACGTGTAGCACATCGCAGCGGCCTGGCGCTCGTCGACGTCGGGCCACGGGTACGTCGGCGACTGTCCGCCGATGAGTTGGGCGTAGTCGTGGACGGGGATGGTGATGCCGTCGAGCAGGCTGGGGTCCACCGGGCCGTTGATCACCAGGTGGGCGACGGTCTTCAGCGCCGGCAGCACCTTGGCGAAGACCGGCAGCAACGAGGCGTCGACGATGACCACGCGGTCCTCGGCGTGGTTGGCGATGTAGGCGACCTGCTCGGCGGGGAGTCGGATGTTCAGCGGGTGCAGCACGGCACCCATGCACGGCACGGCGAAGTACGCCTCAACGTGCTCCTGGTTGTTCCACATGAAGGTACCCACCCGATCGTCCGGCTGGATCCCGAGAGCGTGCAGGGCGTGCGCGAGGCGCGCGGCGTTCACACCGATCTGGGCGTACGTGGCGTGCCGGTACCCGCCCGGCACTGCCGTAATGACCCGGCTCGCGCTGTGCAGCGAAGTACCGTGCTCGAACAGTCGTCGGATCTGCAGCGGGACATCTTGCATCGTGCTGAGCATGGAGTGGCTCCTGTTGTGTTACCGGCCGGAGCGGCTCCGGCGCACTGGGGGGACCTTGGCGATGCTCAGCTTGCCGGGGTCCGCCGCGGCGATCTTCTTCTGGTCGACCAGGTGGTCGATACCGTTGATCATTTCAACATCGTACGTCGAGCACCTCCTACCTGACCATCGCCGAGTACGCCCGCAGCGGCCGGGAGGCGATCAGCGCGGCACAGCGGTTCCGCCCGGATGTGGTCCTGGTCGACCTGCGGCTGCCGGACATGCTGGCGCCCGAGACCATTCGGGGAATGCTGACCGTGGCCCCCACGGTGAAGGTCATCATCTTCACCGCGTACCCCGAACATGCCGCGCTGCAGGCCGCGCTGGCCGCGGGCGCGCACGGGGTGGTCGTCAAGGACACCGAACGGGCCGATCTCGTCGACGCAATCCGTCGGGTTGCGGTCGGCGAACGGGTCGTCTTCGCCGACATCGGCGGTGACGGCGGAGTCGTGCTCAACCGCAAGCTCCGCGAGCACGGCTTGACCCGGCAGCGCACGATGGAGAAGCTCGGCGCGCACAACCGGGTGGAGGCAGTCGCCCGGGCAAACCAGCTCGGCATCCTGTAGGCAGGCCCACCGGACGGCTGGACGGGCGTTCCGCGCCTGAACGGTGCCCGACCTATGCGGCGACGCCGGTCAGTGGCGGCAGCGGACAGTGCACCAGGGCGCAGATCGTCCGCAGCAGCTCGATCTCGGTCACCGTCATCACGCCGTCATCGCCGATCACAGCGACCGCGGCGGCCACCAGGAGCTCCTTGTCCTGCGGCCGCAGCCCGTCGACCAGCGGCCACACCGCCTCGAGCTCCACCACGCCCCGGGCCGGCGGGATGTACGGCAGGCGCTGCTGCGGGTACACCCGGCCCGTGCCCGCCTGAAAGGCCCGTTCGGCGGCCCCCTGGTCGGGGGTTCCGGCCTGCGCCAGCGCCGCCAGCAACGTGGTCACCGCCGCCTGGCTGCCGGCGAGCGTGCGCCGTTCGGCGCCCCAGCGGGGCTTGGGCTGCATGGACTCGCGCAGTTCGCTGTACAGCAGCCGGGACAGGCAGTACTCGAAGGCAGTGATCAGGCCGTCGGCGTGGATGAGTGCGAACACCCCGCCCAGCAGGGCATCCCGCTCCGCCGGCGAGCGGTGCCGCAGCGCCGGGAAGGCGAGCTCGGCCAGCGGCAGGCGCAGCAGGGGGTGCAGTCCGGCGAGGGTGTTCGCCTCCGCGAAGGCGGCGTCGGCCAGGGCCTGGCCGTAGCGATCGGCCAGCAGTGCGTGCTGGCGGGACCGGGTCTGCTGGTCGGTGGCGAGCAGCAGGCCGAAGACGAGAGGTACCACCGTGTCGACCCGCCGCGCCCGGACCAGCAGCGGTTCCGGGAGCTGACTCAGGATCGCCGCGGCGCGGTCGTACGCCGAGGCGGACGGGGCAGCGACCGCAGCGATCATGTCGGCTGGCGCCACCGTTGCCCGGGCGTCGACCGCGGGCAACGCCAGGGCTGCGGACGCCCGACCCCTGGGCGCTTGGCCCGTGGGCGCCTGGCCTGCGGGCGCCTCGCCCCGGCCGACCAGACCGAGCGCGAGATCCTCCCGCATCCCCGAGGGCGGCGCCGCGGACCAGCGCTGGCTCAACTGCCCCAGCTCCGCGGGGTTGAACGACGGTTCCAGTACTTTGATGCGCCGCTCCAACGGCGGATGCGTGGAGAACAGCGAGCTGAACCCCATCCCCGCACCGAAGAGCATGTGGCCCACCTCGTCGGTCTTCGGGCTGGCCAACTTCGAGCCGTCAGCCAGCCCACCGATCTTCTTCAACGCGCCGGCAATGCCCTTCGTCTGGCGGGTGAACTGCACCGCGGAGGCGTCGGCAAGATACTCCCGCTGCCGGGAAACCGAGGCCTGGATGAGGCGGCCCATGAACACACCGATGAAACCCGCCACGACCATCGCCAACCCGAGCAACGGCAGCGGATTGCTGCTCCGGTCACGCCCACGTCCACCGCCGAAGTACAGCAGCGTCCGGCCGATGACCGTCAGGAACAGAATGCCGAAGAGCAGCCCCATCAGCCGGATGTTCAGCCGCATGTCGCCGTTGACGACGTGGCTGAACTCATGGGCGATCACACCCTGCAATTCGTCCCGGTTCAGCCGCTCCAGCGCACCCCGGGTCACCGCCACCGCGGCGTCCGACGTCGACCAGCCGGCGGCGAAGGCGTTGATTCCGGGCTCGTCCTCCAGCACGTACACCTCGGGCACCGGCACCCCCGAGGCGATGGCGATCTCCTCCACGACGTTGCGCAATCGACGGAGCTGCGGATCCCTGGTGTCCTGCGGCACCTCGATGCCACCCAGCTCCCGGGCGACCCGCCCGCCGCCGCCGCGCAGCCCGACCATCCGGAACAGCGCGGCCAACCCGATCGCCGTGCCGGTGGCGGCACTGGCCACCAGCACCGTCCCGAGGAGCTGGGCCGGCGGCTGGCGCCACCCGCGGAACACGAACACGACGGCCAGGTCGACGGCGGCCACAATGCCGAACACGGCGATGGCGAAGAGCAGGACCAGGCGTCGGGACAGCCGTCGTACCTGGCGCTGGCGTTCGAAGAAGTTCATCGGGGCGACCTTCGCTCCTCGGGGGTCGGTCCGTCAGAACTGAACCTTCGGCGCCTGCCGCTGCTGCGGGTCCTCGGTCTCGAAGAGCGCGGCGGGCCCGAAGGAGAACATGTTCGCGATGATGCTCGACGGGAAGACCTCGCGCTTGTTGCTGTACGCCATGACGGAGTCGTTGTATGCCTGACGCGCGAAGGCGACCCGGTTCTCGGTGGAGGTGAGCTCCTCGGAGAGCTGCATCATGTTCTGGTTCGCCTTGAGGTCGGGGTACGCCTCAGCCAGGGCGAAGAGCCGCCCGAGCGACTGGGTCAGCACGTTCTCCGCGCCGGCGAGCTGCTGCATGGCCCCAGGGTCCCCTGGGTTGGCCGAGGCGGCCGGCTGGGCGTTCACCGCGGCAGTGCGGGCGGCGGTGACGGCCTCCAGCGTCTCCCGCTCGTGCTTGATGTACCCCTTGGCGACCTCGACCAGGTTCGGAATCAGGTCGTGTCGGCGGGTGAGCTGGACGTCGATCTGGGCGAAGCCGTTCTTGTAGGCGTTACGTGCGGTGACGAGCCCGTTGTACAAGGCCACGCCGAAGCCGAGCACGGCCACGACGATGAGCGCCGGGCAGACGAGTCCGAACAGGTACCCCACAGCTGCTCCTCGATTCGCGATGGCTTCGGCCGACGGCCGGAGAACATTGAAGATCGCTTCAGCATATGCCCGATCGTCAAACGGCTGCGCCCCCGTACCAGCGGCGGCTGGCGGTCGGCTATCCCGGTGCTGACCGGCTGAGGGCACGCCAAGCCTGGACCGCGGTGACTGCTCGGCGATAGCATCGCGCCGCGGGGGCAGCAGCACGCCCGCCCGCCCCGTCCCCCCGGAGTGGCCCCGATGGTAAGGATCTTCACGGTCCACGCCCGCCCGCTGACCCGCTACGGGGTGGCGCAGGCGCTGATCGGCGCGCCCGACTTCGAGCTTGTCGGCCAGACCGCGTCGGCGGCCGAAGCCCTTCGCGTGGCGGTGGCACTCGAACCCGACGCGATCACGGTGGACCACCGGTTGCCCGACGGCGACGGCATCGAACTCGCCGCCCAGCTGAGGGCGGCCAGGCCCGGACTCGGCACGGTGGTACTGGGCCCGGCCCGGGATCGCCAGCTCATCCTGCGTACGGCCGCCTGCGGGCTCTCCGCGTACCTGCCGGAGACCGCCGCCGCCGAGGAGCTGGTCGCGGCCGTGCGCCATTCGGTGACCTCGGGGAACGGCTTCTCCGCCCGCTTCCTGGCTGCGGCCCTGCGCCGCGGCGGCCGGTCAGCCGGCGACGGCACGCTCAGCGGCCGGGAGCAGCAGGTGCTCCACCTGGTCCAGCAGGGGCTGGGCCCGCGCGAGATCGCTGACCGGCTGGAGTTGGGCGAGTCGACGGTGAAGACCTACCTGAGCCGGATCCAGGCGAAGCTGCGGGTGGGCAGCCGGGCCGGCCTGCGCACCCCGGGGTAGCGGCCGGGCTCAGCGCCGGGCGAAGACCCCGATCAGGTTGATCATGCCGGGGCCGAGCACCACGACGAAGATCGCCGGGAAGAGGCACAGGATCATCGGGAAGAGGATCTTCACGGGTACCTTCTGGGCCTGCTCCTCCGCGCGCTGCCGCCGCCGCAGCCGCATCTCGGCCGCCTGCTGGCGCAGCACCTTGGCGATCGAGACGCCCAGCGTGGTCGCCTGCACCACCGCGGACGAGAACGCCTTCAGCTCGGTGACCGTGGTCCGCACGCCCATCTCGCGCAACGCGTCAGTGCGCGCCCGGCCGATCTGCATCTCATGCAGGACCCGGGCGAACTCCCCCACCACCGGTCCATCGGCGTTCGCGACCACCTGCGCCAACGCCGCCTCGAAGCCCAGACCCGCCTCGACGCTCACCACCAGGGTGTCCAGGATGTCCGGCAGGGTGTTGCGGACCTCGGTCTGCCGGTTGTACGCCAGGTGCGACAGGAGCGCGTTCGGGGCGTAGAAACCGATCCCGGCACATGCCAGCACGAACAGCACCGTGATGGCCGGCCCGCCCGTGATCAATCCGAGCAGGAAGCCGAGCAGGCCACCGACGACGAGCAGCACGCCCTTGTACTCGAGCACGGTCTGGACATTGAGCCACGACGGATTGCCGGCCTGGTCGAGCTTTGCCGCGATCCGCTCCCGACTGGCGGACGGGGTCAGCCCGCGGGCGAGGCCGGCGGCGCGATGCATCACCGGTCCGACGACCCGGCCGCTGCCGCCTTCGGCACGCAGCTCCCCGGCCGCCACCCGGTACCCCTTGCCGACGACCTCCAGAGTGCGCACGATGCCGGTACGCGCCTGGCTCATGGTGATCAGCACGAAAGACGCGATGAGGATCGCACAGAACAGGGTGGCCAGCCCGACCAACTGAAGTACCAGGCTCATGCCCCTACACCTCGACCTTCACCCAGCGCGACATCCAGAAGGCGCCGACAACAACGAGCGCCACCGCAGTGCCCAGCATCGCCAGCCCGATCGTCGTGGTCCACAGTGGACGCATGTAGTCCCGGCGAAGGAAGAACATCCACAGCCCCAGCAGGATCGGCAACCCGACGAGGATGTACGCCGACAGCCGCCCCTCGGCCGACAGCGCGCGAACCTGGCGGCGCAGCCGGTCGCGTTCGCGGATCGTCTCCACGGTCGCCTCCAGCACCTCCGCGAGGTTGCCGCCGGTCTCCCGCTGGATGCGCATCGCCATCACCGCCCAGCGGAGATCCGAGTTGCGGGTCCGCTGGGCAACCCGCTCCAGGGCGTCGGGGATATCCGAGCCGATCCGGGTCTCGGCCACCGCACGACCGAACTCGAGGGTCACCGGTCCCGGTGTGGCGTCCTTGGTCACCGCGTCGACCGACTGCTGCAGCGAGAACCCGGAGCGCAGCGATCCAATGATCATCTGTAGTGCGTCCGGGAGCTGGTCGGAGAAGGCGCGGGTACGCCGGCTCGTCCGTACGTTGCGGTAGACCCCGGCGAGGAGCCAGCCGGCGATCGCACCCACCACGATGCCGATCCAGCCCATCCCCAGGAAACCCAGCAACGCACCGCCGATAGTGGTGCCACTGCGGATCGCGGTCCACTCGGCCGGACTCAGCGAAATTCCGGCACGTTCGAGCTTGACCGCAACCCGGCTCTCCGCCCCCCGCGACTGCATCATCCGGTCGGAGAGCCCGAGCACGACCTGAGTGATTCCCCCCTCGTGGGCAGGCTCAGCAGGCGCCGCAACGACGACCCCGGTCCGCTTCGTCGCCCGGGCGCTCAGCCCGAACTTCGCCACCTGGGTCAGCCGCTTGCGGCGATCGCGTCCCACCAGCGGTGCCAGCACCAGCAGCGACAACGCCAACAGCACCACGAAGACCCCGGCGGCGACGACGAGCGGCGATACCGAGAATCCCGGCCCAACCGCGGTGAACGTCGCGCCGGAGTTGGGCGCCAGTTCGGCGAAGGTTACGGCGACTGTCGCACTGCTCCGGCTGAGCCCGGAGGTCATGGTGACGACCAGCTCCCCCGACTTGCCGGCAAGCCCGGGCGGCACGCTCACCGCGATCGCCAACCGGAGCTGGTAGGAGTCGGCCGCCGTCTTGAACGCGGTGGCGAGCGCCGCCGTGTTCGCCGCCTGGTACACGGTGCCGCCGGCTGCCGCGGTGAGCTGGCGCATCCGCGCCAGGTCGGTCGGCGCGACCTGCAGGGCGACCACGTCCACCGGGATCTTCGCCCCGGCCAGGGTCGAGATCACCCCGTCCAGGGTCGTCTTCGACACGGTGTCGGCGCCATCGGTGAGCAGCAGCAGCCGCTTCTCCGGGTAGCCCTTGAGCAGGTCGGCTGCCTGGCTCAGCCCGTCGTACAGGGCGGTCTCCCCGGCGGCCTGCAGGGTACCGATCGCGTTGCGCACAGCCGCGCGGTCCGGCGTCGGGTTCACCAGCACCCGCGGGGTGTCGGAGAACGCGATCAGACCGATCTCCAGGTCCGCCGGGACGGTACCCACGAAGTCCAGCGCCGCGTCACGGGCGGCCTGAATCCGCGCACCCTCCATCGAGCCGCTGGTGTCGATCACGACGACGACGGCCCGGGCCACGGCTACGGCCTTCTGCGTCGAGCCCTGCACCTGCTCGACCGACGCCGTAAGTGGGGTGTCGCCGAACCGCACAGCGACCGCCGGAAGATCCTTGGCCGACGTCGCCGGGACCGAGGCGAGCAGGTGCACGGTGCCACCTTCGACACTGGCCACGCTGACCGTCAGGACGTCATCGGCGAACGCCGGTGCCGCCGGACCGGGCAGCGCAGCCAGCACCGCCACAGCCGCCACCGCAAGCCGATGAAGCCTCCTCGCGCTCACTTTTGGCCGCCGAAGAGTTCGATCGGTACCTGGATGCCTTTTTCCGCCAGGGTGTCGACCAGGCGCGGCCGCAGGCCGGTCGGGCGCAGGGTACCGCGGGCCCGGCCGTACTCGTCGTAGCCCGCCCGGAAGTCGAAAAGGAACAGATCCTGCATGCTGACCACCTCGCCCTCCATGCCGACCACCTCGGAGACCTGGGTGATGCGCCTCGTGCCGTCCCGCAGCCGGGCCTGGTGGACGATGACATCCACCGCGGACGCGATCTGCTCCCGGACCGCGCGCATCGGCAGATCCATCCCGGCCATCAGCGCCATCGTCTCCAGCCGCGCGATGGAGTCCCGCGCGCTGTTGGCGTGCACCGTACTGAGTGAGCCGTCGTGACCGGTGTTCATCGCCTGGAGCAGGTCGAGCGCTGCCCGGTCGCGTACCTCGCCGATGACAATGCGGTCGGGGCGCATCCGCAGTGCGTTGCGGACCAGATCCCGGATGGTCACCTCACCGCGCCCCTCGATGTTGGGCGGCCGGGCCTCCAGCCTCAGTACGTGCCGCTGGTTGAGCTGCAGCTCGGCGGCGTCCTCGATGGTGATGATCCGCTCGTCGTTGGGCAGGAAGCTGGAGATCACGTTGAGCGTGGTGGTCTTCCCGGAGCCGGTACCCCCACTGATCATGATGTCCATCCGGCCCTGGACGCAGGCCGCGAGCAGCTCCGCCACCTGCGGCGTCATCGTGCCGAACCCGACAAGATCCTTTGCCGTGAACGGGTCGCTGGGGAACTTCCGGATGGTCAGCATCGAACCGTTGATCGCGATCGGCGGCACCACGGCATTGACCCGGCTGCCGTCGGGCAGGCGGGCGTCCACCATCGGGCTGGACTCGTCGACCCGGCGCCCCACCCGGGAGACGATGCGGTCGATCACCCGGCGCAGGTGCTGCTCATCCACGAACGAGGTGTCGACCGGGAACAACTTGCCGTTGCGCTCGACGAAGATCTCGTCGGGGCCGTTCACCATGATCTCGCTGATCTCCGGATCGAGCAGCAGCGGCTCGATCGGGCCGTGGCCGAGGATCTCGTCGACGAGATCCTGGGCGATCTTGGCCCGGTCGGTACCGGTGAGCGGGGTATCCTCGCGGGCCAGTACCTCGTTGATGGTGTCGCGGACCTTCTGCTCCAGCTCCTCGTCCGCAGTGCGGTTGTCGTAGAGCTTGGGGCCGAGAATGTCCAGCAGTTCGCGGTGCAGGCGTAGCCGGATCGCGGCGAGCGGGCCGCGCTTGGGCGGGGACCCGGCAGAGCCGGACCGGGCGCTCTGCAGCGGGATGGTGCCGGCGGGACCGCGCTGAGCGATCCGGTCGGAGAGACTCATGCGATCACCTCACGCCGCTCGCTGCTGCGCCCGGTCATGACTTGTCCGTGCGGGAGATCCGGCCACGCAGGCCACGACCGGACTTCGGTGCCGTCGCCCGGGTCAACCGGCCGAGCGCCAGTTCCCGGATCGCCTTGCTCACCGGATGGCTGGGCTTGTCGACGACGATCGGTACCCCCCGGTTGATCGAGACCGGCACGTCCCGGCTGGACGGTACGTGGGCACTGATCGGTACCTGGATCACGTGATCGATGTCGTTGCCGGTCAACCCGACCCGGGCGTCCGAGCGGTTGAGCACCACGACCCGGTTCTCCCTGGACATGCCGAGCAGGTCGAACATGTCCAGCGCGAGCCGCAGGTTCTTCAGGGCCGGGATGTCCGGGGTGGTGACCAGCACGTACAGGTCGGACATGTCGAGGGCGGTCAGGACGTGGTCGGTGAAGTGCGGTGGCGTGTCGATCACCACGTAGTCGGCGACGGTCCGCGCCGCGACGAGCAGCCGGGCCATCAGCTCCTTGGTGATCCGCTCCGCCTCCGCCGGGCCCACCGGAGCCTGCAGCACATCGAGCCCGGGCGCGTACGGCGTCAGCAACGCCCGCAGCAGCGTCGCGTCGATCTCGTCCCGCCCGTCGACCACGTCAGCGATCCCCCGGTCCGGGGTGAGCTGCAGCATGATCCCCACGTCGCCGAAGGCGAGGTCGAGGTCGACCAGGCAGACCCGACGCCGGCCGCCCTCGGCGAGTGCGACGGCCAGGTTGGTGGCCATGGTGGTCTTGCCGCAGCCCCCCTTCGCCGCGAACACGGTGATCACCTTGGCCGTAGCTTCGGTCGGCGCCGGCTTGACGGTGGTACCGACCAACTGCTCGGAGATGCTCATCGACCGGGCGCAGGCGTCAACCACCGCCCGGACATCGTTGGCCGGCACGACCTCGCGAACACCGGAGCGCAGGGCGTGGCCGAGGGTGGCCACGTCCAGTTCGTCGCGGAGCAGGATCACCCCGATGGCCGGCCGGGCGACCCGCTGCTGGGCCGCGAAGCCGAACGAATCCCGCACATCGGTACCGGGTCCGAACAGGACCAGCAGCTCCTGGGGATGCTCGGTGAGCATGCGGTCCAGTTCGTCGAGGCTGCCCACGACCTGGAAGCTGCCACCGAGTCGCGTCCCCAGGTGCTGGGCCCATTGCTGGAGCGGCTCAAAAAGGATCGGCATCGTGTACCTACTTGCTTAAAAGACCGTGCGGTTGTCAACACCGTTGTCCGGCTTGACGTTGGAGTCGTCCGAGAGCAGAGCAACGTTGATCTCTCCCTCAAGCGCCACGGCGTGGGCGAGCCGCTCGGCGTCGAGCTGGGTCACCGCGAACGTGATGACCACCTCGTCGCCGCCACCACCGGATGCGCTACCACCCGAGGTGGACCTGCTGGTCGTGTCCTGCTTGGTGGTGACCACGGCAAGCACCTCGACGTTGGCCAGCAGCAGCCGGGTCACGCTGTTGACCGCGCGGCCCTGGTCCACACCTCCGGCGGCGATGACGGTGCGGTGCGCGTCGTCCAGCGGGGTGTACGTGAGGAAGACCGCCACCCGCGAACCTGCCCGGATCTGGCCGGGGCCGAACGCATCGTTCTTCACCCGGGCCGCGATCGCGACCATCCCTTCCGGGATACGCAGCCCGCCGGTGCCCGCAGTCTGCGAGCCGAACATCGCCCGCAGTAGCAGCTGCCCCTTCTGCACGTCGGCGGTGACCACCAGGTTGTCGAGGTCGGCATTGACCTGGTCCAACGCGTCGTCCGGCACGGTCGCCGCGGGCATCGACACGGTACGCAGGTAACCGCCGGTGCGGATCAACTTACCGGTGGTGCCGGCCGGGATGCGCTTGTCGGCGACCAGGACCGTCCGCGCCTTCTGACCCGCGATGGCCCGCTGATCGGCGTTGTGGACGTACAGGTAGACCGCGCCGGTGCCGACCGTGGCCAGCACTATAGCGATCATCACCGCGAGGATGCGTCGGGACATATGCGTATTTCCCTGGGGGTGTCGAGGGGTGGTGGGTGCTTCAGCCGATGAGCGCGACCACGTTCGCGCCGAGCTCAGGGCCGCCGATGGTGGCGGTACCGGGGACGAGGGTCTGGGTGTAGTAGCCGTAGATGCAGGTGCCCCGCAGGGCGGCGGTGTCGCAGTAGTCGGTGCCGGTCAGGGTGGAGGAGCTGACGAACCCGGGCAGGTTCCAGCCGGTGACCACGAAGGCAGCGATGCCCATGATTCTGAATCTGGTGCCGCTGCCGCTGCCGGTGACCTGGTCGTAGATCGGCATCAGTACCGGCTCCCCGCTGTCGCGCAGCGCGTTCAGCAGACTCCGGCAGGCGCTCGACGGGGAGTTGTTCGTCCGGATCCGGTAGGACCCGCCCACCGATACCGGGGTCCGGCAGGTGCCGCTGGTGTCCCGCAGCCAGGAGTAGCCCTCCGGGATGGTCGGACCGCCGCCCGGCTGGCAGGTGCCGACTCCACTGCTACCCCGCAGCCGGATGACCCGGTCCACCGCCGGGTTCGGGAAGGACGCGCCGTTGTTCGTGTAGCCGTTCCACTCACAGATGCTCTGGGTGATCGAGAGCCGGGCCGAGGCGGGCGGCCCCCAGGCGGCGCGGGCGCAGGCCTGGACGGTGGAGCCCGAGTAGCCGCTCACCAGTGACTGGGCGAAGGCCGGCGGCAGGACGGTGGTGCCGTCGGACTGTTGGGTCTGGGTCCGCACCTCGACGTAGTTGCCGGTGCCCGGGGCGGGATTGACGCAGTCGACCAGGCCGGCCGCCGGGGCGGGGCACGAATTGAGCGAACCGCCCCGGCCACAGACCACACTGACCCCGGAGACGCCGTCGCTGGCGTTGGCATTGGCATAGCCGGCAGCATCCGCGGCGGCATTGCCCGGCGTGCAGGCGGAGCTGTCCAGCGCACAGTCCTGGGCCACCTTGAACGCGGCCGCGTCGGCGCCGCTCTGCAGTTGCCCGCGTTCCGCGTACAGGTTGCCCACGTCGATCACGAGCGCGCCCATGCCGAGCAGTACCCCGGAGGCGAGCAGGATCGTCACGAGTACCGCGACGGCGCCACGGTCGTCGCGGCGGCGCAGCCGGAGCGCCCGGTGCAGCCTGAGCACCCGGCGCAGCTGGTCCAGGCTCAGGCCAGGCATGTCATGACCCCGGTGCTGGTGACGTTGATCGGGCCGCCGAAGCCACCACCCCACAGCCCGGCGAGCGCCCCCACCGGAGTGATGAAGTCGAACTGGTAGGTCACGGTGACCCGCGCCTCCTTCGACGGGTCCAGCGGGGAGGGGCAGGCTCGATCCACGGTGACATTGACCGTGCCCAGGCTGCCCGCCGCGGAGCCGGCCCGGGCGGTCGGGTCGGCGGCGAGCGACTCCGCCCGGGCCCCCTCGCGGGCTGCCTGGGTGACGGTGATCTGAGCGTTGAGCAGCCGGCCGAAATCGATGAGGCCGAAGACAATGAACAGCAATATCGGCAGCACGAGGGCGGCCTCCACGGCCGCGGCGCCGCGGTCGCCGCGATGACGGCGGCGGTGCTCGCTACGCGGGTGCCGCCGCTCCTGCTGGCCGACCAGGGAAGTCGACCAGCATGAACCGGGCACCCGCCGGATGAGCCGCCTGGCCATCACGGGCAGCTACCGCCTGGGAAACTGTCGCAGGCGGACTGGTACAGGTTGCGGACCACGTTGCCGAACGACATGACGGCAAAGA
>Ga0209515_10003801_pt1 | contig 21012 bp, 22 predicted proteins | sample Subgroupgradi54m_FD_187454 | JGI IMG/M metagenome (GOLD analysis project Ga0209515, IMG submission 187454) | Subsurface groundwater microbial communities from S. Glens Falls, New York, USA - GMW60B uncontaminated upgradient, 5.4 m (SPAdes)... ...
ATCTTGGGTCCAGACAATCCCGTTTACAGAGCGCGCGGTGGCAAGGACAATACTGTCGGCCATGGGCAGCTTGAGTTCAACGCTAATCTGGGCAGCCGCCAGAGCCAGGGTAGCATCTAAAGGAATAACCAAGCCCTGGTTCATCAGACCGATGGCCTGGAGGGCGTCATGTTCTCCGCGCTCTTGGAAGGTTTTCTTGAAGACCTCGTAAAGACAGATCACGGGGACCGCGAGCTGTTTGGTGTTTTCAATAGCAGGGGCAAAGTGTTTTGCGTTCGCGTTATTCGTGAAGTATTCCAACCAGGCGGAGGTGTCTACGACGTTCATTTGCGGTCACGCTCCCGCTGAAAAGAGGCGTTCATTTTCTTAAGGAAACCGCGCATGGTCTTCATTTTGTGGACAGGTAAAAGTTCGATGCGGTCCTTGAAAGAAATGACCTGGAGTTTTTCGCCCGGATCGATCGCAAAATCTTTACGCATTTGAGCGGGGATAACAATTTGGTATTTTGGGGATACGGTCACAGTTGTCATACGATTCTCCTATCGATAGTATATTTGTAGTACGATGAAAGTATACCACCTCTCTTTTGTTAGTCAAGGTCTTTTAGGGGTTCATTATGATTTAAACTGCTTTTAAAAGAACTTGTTCCAATCGAACAAACAGGTGTGGCATACCATCAATTTCAGCGTATTTTTTATCCCATTTATACTTTTGAATCATATCTCTTACCGTACGATCCGATCTTTCTAAAAACCAACATGCTTCAGATACCGGGATCCATAAAGGGCTGCTTAAAATACTATTATCGATTTCAAATTTTTTCATGTTTTTATGATAAATATGGGAGATTGGGGTGTCAACAAAAGTTCGCAATTTTTCAAATATCAATTTATTATTGATATTTATACGTATCGAGAATACGGCCAAATTTTATTTTTGGGTTACTCAATTCCCAGATAAATAATGGTTTAAAAAGGAACTCAATGGTGACCGGCCCCCAATATCGCGAGTCCCAACTATACGGTGAATAGTTGCTTAAAAGCAAGTACTCCCCTGGGCCCAAAATACCAAAATTTCCATGATAGAAAGGCCTTAAAGGCCTTCCGGAGGGATCTTTTTGACTCATTTGGTATCTTTGCCCACCTAGCTCAAAAAAGCCGTTTTGGACGCTATACCGGTCCCCAGGAACCCCCCTTATGATCTTCAGGATAGGGATTATGCCTGTCCTACTGTATCCTTTCCCCAAATATCCTCTATTGCGGCCGTAATTGGCTATTTCTTGAGTGAGAAAGCTTGATGCATAATCCCCCGCCCTTGGGACGCCGTTTATTCTAAGATAAATGCCGTAAGGCAAAGAATGCGAGAAAAGATTTAAAAAAAGAACCTTTGTAGTCGTCAACAAGCTCCCGATCAATATGAGTATAATGATCAAAATGTTTTTTATCTTATTCCTCATTTTATATTCCTGGCGTATCTATTGCTTTGGGCTCTTCCTTGAGATCTTCTGGGCGCTCCTGTTTTTCAAATTTTTCTTTATATGAAGATGTTTTAGAACCCCTTTTTCGATAATTTGTAGATTCAATAGACAACGGAAATTTCTTTGTGCATTCAATGCTATCGCTTTTTTCTATACACCCTTTTTCTGCCATTTGCATAAAATTAGGGATCTTATAATAAAAAGTTTTCTTACCGTATATCGGCCTTTCATTCTCGATAAAAACCAGCATGTCTGATTTTGGTAATCGCAATACTTCGTCCGATGTAAGCAAAGGCCTGTTGACTTCAGATATTCCCTGGTTTGAGCTGCCTGGATTATTGCCTGAGATAGATTTCGTTAGTTTATATACTGTTGAACTGCCCAGATATTCGGTGAGACATCGAGCGGTATTATGCGAATTCGGCGCGAAAGCAATTTTTATCTTACACAAGCCCATAAAAGGGTTGTTATTCCCGTAAAGGCTATTAAGCTGGTCCAGGTCCTGGATAATCATAAAGACCCTTATCCCATAGCCGGCCATAAAGGACAGATCTCTTTTAATTACCTCCATTCTTCCTAAGGAGGTAAACTCATCGAGCATAAATAAAAGTCGGTGCCTGTTTTTTTGTAAATTTCCTTTAAAATCTGAAATGTTTCCCATGACCCTTGAACAAATCAAACTGATCATTAACCTGGTCAGAGGTTCTAAGCGTTCTTTGTCATCGTTGGGGATTATAATGTAAAGGGTCACCGGGCGGTCAGCTTTTATTATGTCGGATATTGCAAAATCGCTTTTTTCAGTGTTTCTTGCAACGTTGGGTTCCAGATATAATTTTAAGATGGTTGTTGCTGTTGAAACAACGCCGGACAACTCTTCATCGTGACGGTCTAAAAGTCCCCTTGCGATTTTGGCTATTTCTGGATGGATTTGTATCTTTTTTCCCGTTTCGTTGTCGATCCACCCAAGCTCTCCGGTTGGGTCATGGTGGGTGTTTAGCATTGCCTGTAGGGACTCCCTTATTCTTCTGGACGGATCGCTTAAGAATGACAAAACCCCGCGCAATGTTTTGTCTTTTCGCGAATAAAGCACATGCAAAATAACACCGGTGAGCAAGAATTCTGCTGAATCGTTCCAATGTGTGTTTGTGATCCCTTCTTTTGTGTTAACAAGAATTCTTGCCATTGTTTGCGCGTCCTTGACTTCGTAGGTTCCCATTCTTATTTCATTTAATGGGTTGAATCGCGCGTATCCCCCCTGATATAACCTAAATATTGTGATGATCTTCTCATGGTCTTCCGGGAACGTCTTTTCGATCTCTTTCTCAATTTCCTGGATGTTTCTTTTAATCAGCCCTTTGTTCTCAGTAATTTTTTCAAGCCAGCCTTTCTTGATGAAAACATCAAAGATCAAGTCCCCATCCAGTTTTTCATTTTTTAGGATTTCTTTTTCAATTGTTCCATCGTTAGGGAGCCCGGGGTTAAAAGCGAAAACATAGTTATTGAGGTTTTTTTTGCGATATCCTGAAGTCAAAACAAAATTTTCCCCCTTAATGTCATATACAATTAGGCTTCCCTCCCACGTCAGAACATTTGGTATAACGATACTGGTCCCCTTTCCTGAACGGGTTGGGGCTATGGCGATAGCGTGGGAATCGGTGTTATCGATGAGCAGTTCAACGGCTTTCTTTTTTTCGTTGTGCCATCCCCCTACATAGAGACCTTCGCGGGTTTTTTTAAATTCTTCGGATTTGTTTAAAATCCACGAAATTTTTAAACCAAAACTTTTTGATAAAAACGCTAAAATGCTAAAAAAATAAACCATAAATTTCGAGCGTTCATTCATTAGGAGACCGGCTTTAACCAGGTCTTCTCTTTCGGCCCATTTAGCCGAACCATGGGTGTCTGTTTGTTCAACCTTGCTTGCCCACGAGAATTTTAAAAGAAAAAGCAATAGCGAAAAAACAAGCATCGACAGCATTGTTAATTGAAAACCAGAAATGAAAACATCATCGGGCAACCCCCTGACCTTGGCCTTAATAAACCAAAGAAGGCCGTCAAAGGGAGCATGCAAGCCGAAAAACTCACCTAATCCCCAGCGTCCTAGCTTATAGGCGATATATTCTGTTCCCACGGAAAAGCTCAAGATCATTGAAATAAAAAACAGGATCTGAACTGTGGGGAGTTTGAACCCTAGTTTCGGTTTTGAAAGTCGAATTTGTTCACTCATGGAAGATTATTTGATCCCTAGTTTTCTTTTCAGATACTGGCCTAAACTTTCATTGTCATTAAAAATATTATCCATAGCTCAAATTTTTCTCAAAGTTTCATTATAAAGGCAAGGGCGTAATACGGCGGGACATGGGAATCCGCGGTGATGGTATGCGTATGGCCCTGGTCTCCCCCCAGAGTATTTGTAGAATAAGGTTTTAAACTATGGACTCCGACCGTTTCCGGGTAACGCGTTCCCCCAGATGTTGTTGCGTCATTTATCATAACGTCAAAGTGATGTGAGGGCATTTCTGCAATTGTTAATTGATGGGCCCCTGTTTGTCCGGCGTGGTTGTGGGTTGTGGATCCGCCTGTTTGTAACAGTGAACCCATGATATTTGAGACCGCTTTGCCGGCTAAATCTTGTCGTGCTCCCACAATAAATTTATCTCTTAAATCTGGCGTTCCATTAGCCCCATCACATAAAGCCCAGCCTGAAGGGATGCTCGCAACTGTTCCGGACCAAGCAGCGATAATACCTGAGGCGATGCTGTTATTTAATGACTTATCCGGCGTTGACACACTGCTTGATACGCTGGTTCCGGCAGTTGTTCCTGTGGGCAGACTTGAAGAGAGAACCCCCTGGATTCCGTCTTGCACGGTTGTTGTAACCGTAAAAAGACTGGGGACCGAAGAAATAGTGTAGAGGTTTTTCCATGGGTTTTTGCCGTCCCACGTGGAAGGTAGGTAACCACCATTTTGCAAGTCCGGCAAAGCCGCTGGCCAGAGTTTATTATCGATATAATAAGCCCGGGCGGCGTCCTCGATGGTGCTCATGTCCAGGGCGGTTTTTTGGGCAGCCTTAACAAGGTATTCTCTTTTCCATGATGGCACGGCCGCGCTTAAAACGACAGTCATTATTGACACTACCAGTGTCAATTCCAGAAGACTGAACGCCTTATTGTCGGTAAACGTATTTTTTATCATAAAAAAGCCTTCCGTCGAATTCGTGTGAGACCCGTTTGGTTATCGTTATTTTGTCTGTGCCCACGCCAGTTTCTTTCTGAAACAATGATCCCCACCTGGTATCATCATTGATATAACCGCTAGGCACCGTCGTTGAAACGCTTACTTTATTATTTGTACAATCTATAAGATAACTGCCCCCAAAGGGACTTGAAGTGATAGCCGCATAGGTGTAATCTGGCGCCAGATCGTTGGTGCTTTGAGGACAATTGCCTTTATTCTTAATGTAGCTTAATGACGCCAAGGCTATTGAGCTCATCTCTCTGGTTGTCTTTTGAACCTTCCCCCTATTTAAAAAGTAACCGGATCGAAGGCACACAGAACCAGCCAATATTGACACCACAGCGATGACGGCTATCACTTCAAGCAAGGACATGCCTGTTTTAGTACGTGATGGTGAGCGTTTGGCTCGGTGAGTCATAGGACGTTGCCTCGGCGGATTTATTTAAAGCCGCGATAAGCTTTGTGCTGGCGGCAGACGGGACCTTGGTCAACTTAACATCAACTTTGGTCGGGTCAGCATTTACCGTGGCGGTGATGTCGCCGCCGAAAGCGTTGGCCCCAGTTCCGGTGAACGTCGCCGGCAAATATTTACCAGACGCAGCTAAAGCCGCGGCCGTAACACCGGTAAACGTACTGTTGTCCGTGTAATAGCCTGCCGCAGCAGTTTGAACGGATTTAAGCGTGTCCATGGTCGAAGTGACCTTTCCGTTGTCTCCGGCATTTTTGACCGCTGGTATAACGGCAGCAAAAAGAATTGCCGCCACAGCGATCACAGCCACAAGTTCGATGAGCGTGAATCCGTTTTTGTTGTTCAACTTGCCCTTGTTGTGTTTTCTCATTTTCCTCTCCTTTTTGTTGGTTTTTATTTGTAAATACTATCTGCCATGCTTCCTAATCCCCCGTATAGGGGAACAAAAAAGGTTAAAACAATAAACCCAAGCATGGATATTGCCAGGGCCAATAGCAACGGATTAATAAGATCAATTGCCGCATTGATCGCGTCCTTTGACTTCATGTCGTAATATTGATAGATCTGATGAAAATATTCCGACAGGTCGCCCTGCAACTCCCCCTTCTTTATATTGTGGTGAATAAAAGACGGGAAGAATTTATCCTTTTGAAAAGCTTCCCACAAGGAAGATCCTTCAATAACACTGTTTCTGATCTTATATAACCTATCTGATATATAACTTTCCTGGGCGCTATGCAGGTTAGATATCCCTTCTATGACCGGAATCCCGCTTCGTTCATAAACGTAAAGGCCAAGAAAACAGTTTGTCAGCTCTAGCTCTTTTGCTAAATCCCCCATCACAGGGATCTTATAAATATGTATCATCAATTCTTCTTTATGGTCTTTCCAAAGATATTGGACAACAAAAAACAAAGCCACCGGAATTAAAGCAACAATCCACCAAAAATCCTGCATAAATGAGGCATAATTCATGATTATTTTTGTGGAAAGCTTTTGCGTTGCTTCTTCCGGCAATATGGCCCCTAGCTGGGGAATTAATTTTGTTGAAATGATGATCGTTGTAGCCGTTAACGCACACATAACCGCAATGGGATAGGCCATTGCTTTAAGGACCCTTTTCTTGTTTTCGTTTATAAATTTAAAGTAATCTCCAAGAATTTTCATCACCTCGGGAACGTTCCCGCTGCGCTCGGCCGCATCGAGAGATATGCAGGCAAACTTCGGGAAAACCCCCGTATTCTCAAAAGCATTTCTTAGTGTTAAGCCATCATTGATCGCATTGGAGATTCTTCTTAAGGCATCTTTAAGCAGGAGATCTGAAGTCGTATCTGACAGGGACGTTGCGACCTCATTTATAGACATCCCGATTTGGTACATTTGGGCAAAGTCTTTAAAAAACAAAGAAAGGACCGAAGACGATAATTTTTTTCTTTTGAACAGCTCTTCCAGAAACTTGTGGTAGTCAGGAGAAATGTCCACAACGGTAAGATTGTTGTTTTCAAGCTGAAAGACAACATCCTCTTTTTTGCCTGGGTAAGACCCAAACACTTCTTTTCCGGTCTTTGTTAAACCAAAATATTTCCAGTACATTTTTACCCCAATATCCTTATGATTTCATCCAGTGAGGTTACGCCATCCTTAAGAAGTTCGTTGGCGTTATCCATCATGGTTTTGTAATTTTTTCTTTCTTTCAGAACAGTAAAAATCCCACCAATGTCATTTTTGCCGATCAATTTTTTGATCTCTTCATCAATCAAAAGCACTTCAGCAATGACAGTCCGTCCCCAATAGCCATTGATGCATTTCGGACAACCACAGGCTTTATAAATAACCTTGGATTCTTCGTTGATATACTTTCTTTCTATTACGTCACATTTGTCTCTGAAAATTCGAATTGGGGACTTGCAGTATTTACACAATTTTCTTACAAGCCTTTGGGAAATGACCGCGACCAAACTGCTCGATATATTGGTTCCATCAACCCCCAGGTCCATAAGCCTTAAAAGGGCGCTAATGTTGTCGTTTGTGTGCATGGTTGAGAATATTTGATGCCCCGTAATGGCGGCACGAACACTTTCCTGTGCTGTCTCAGCGTCACGAATCTCCCCCACAAGGATCACATCAGGATCATGTCGTAAAAAGCCCCTGATAGCGTTACTGAAAGTAATGTCCTGTTTTGGGTTCACCTGGACCTGTGTAATTAATGAGTGCGTCATTTCAACAGGATCCTCGATCGTAAGAATCTTTTTCTCGATCGTTTTTAAATAGTTGAGCATGGAGTAAAGAGTTGTCGACTTCCCGCATCCGGTAGGGCCGGTGACCAAAATAATGCCGTAAGGCGCCCGGATGGCCTGGTTGATAAGGGCCCAGCTATACTCGGAATATCCTAAATTCTTTAAAGAAAACGAGGCCCGGGCCTTGTCTAAAAGACGAAGAACGATCGATGGGCCGTGCATGGTTGGGATTTGGGAAAAGCGAATATCGACTATTCTGTTTAAATAGGAGTGTTCAAACCGGCCATCATGGATCTTATTAAACTCGCTGGGATTGCTCTGACACCTGGCAAGGATAATATTTGAAATAGGATTAATAAGGTCTTTTTTTACGCAACAGGCAAAAACTAGAATTCCGTCAGTCCTAAACCTAATTTCCGTGGCTTTGTGGCTCGGTTCAATATGAATATCGGTTGAGCGATGCATGATCGCCAAATTTATAATGTTGTCCATCCAGCCGGTAAGAAAATCAAACCCCTTTTCGGAGTCAATTTCGATGAGCTTAGACCCCATTTTCTTACGGTTTTCTTCCAAAATAACCAGGTCTAAAGCGTTTCTAATCTCAGATTCAACCCCTACACGAAACAAGGCATTTTCGAATTCCTGATGAGCCCTGATAACATCCGTTACATCCACATCATCGATGAAAGCTAAAACGAAAATTGGAGTATTCCCTTCCTTAAGCGGGTAAATTTGATGTTCAGTCAGGAACTCAATATCAACTTTCTTCAAAACTTCCAGATTTGGCACATATTCACCCTTATACAGCGGCCAGCCAACCTGTTCGGAGATCATTTCGGCAATCTTTAGATCATCGATAAAGTTAAAGTGCCTTAAAATTGCCCCGATGCGGTCTTTTGCGTTGATTTTCTGAATATCAACGCAAAGGCTCAGCTCTTCCTCTGAGATCAATTTATTTTCCACTAACATTTTGCCAATTTGTAAAGGCATGATTTATTCCAGTCTGTATGAATAATCTTCGGTCTTGTCAGCCGCAATCTTAATTCTTACCCGAACGTCCCTGTTGGTAATCGAAACTATTTTTAAACTGGCCAACGGCCGGTCGTTCTCTTTTACAGAATAATTTGTTCCGTTAATGGTCAAAATTGCCTCTTTTTCGGAATTACTTAAACCAATATATAAAACCTTAACGTCGGGCAGTCCCCCCTCATTTATGCCCGAGGAATCTTTCACATTGCCGGCATTTTCCTTGTGGAGTTTATTTATTTCCGACAAGGCCTTCTCTCTTTCAAACTGCAGCCGGATTTGCTCAAGCTCCAAATTGAGCATTTTGATTTTCTTTTGTTGCTCGCGTTCCCGGTCCATTTGTTCATGCATTTCCTTGACATTGATGATCTCGTTTTCATCCTCGTCGGCTTTGGTCTTATCTACCTTCGCTCTACTCAGAGGGGGCATTTTCTGCTCATTGGCGGCCGGCGGCGTGACTGAAGTCACATTAAGTTCGCCATAAGCCACCGGCTTGTTTGACTTGTCCCCAAATATTGAGAACAAATTTTTCAGAGAAACTAACGCGGCCAGAATGATCACCGCCAGGATAACAACGGTTCTTTTGTTTTTTAGAATATTAGATTCCATATAACTCTCCTTTGACGGTCAAATTTGCATCTTCCTTGCTGATCTCCGTGACCTTAAAATCGGTCCTTTTTTCCAGCAAATAAACGGCATTTAAGACAGACCCAACCTCTGTTTCTTTAGAGAACTTGTTAATGCTGATAATCAAGGGAAGTCCGTTTACGCCTCTAAATTCGGTCTTTTTGTAGTAATTTTCCAGACTGTCCCGGTCTTTCCCTTGAGAAAAAACAATATCCATCGTTGTTCCCGTGTATGTTTCTAAAAACCCCATTTGGTTGACCAGAAAATTAAAGGCTTTTGACATTTCCAAGGGCTTTGTTTGCTTAAGGGACCTTTTGTATTCGATTTCTTGAGTTTTAAGAGCATTGTTATCTTCCAATGCTAGTTTGTCTGCCCTCATAGCCATCGCTTGCCCGTGGGCAGAGATCCCCAAATGGAACAATGATGCGGCGACAATCAGCGATATCAACACAAGAAGTTTTCTCATAGCTCAATTTTTATGAATTTTCCCGGACGGTTTTTAACAAAATAGTCCTTAATGTGCATGTTCTTTAATATTTTAGATCGCGGGATCTCTTCGTATGTTTCACCGTCCTTGGCGTAAACATAGACCTCCATGGACCATTTCTGGTTTTTTTCCCTGAAATTTATGGAATCAACCGAATAGGAGTACGGAAGAATGTTGGACAGCACGAAATAGATTGTCCCATAGTCCAGGGTCTTGAGCCGGCGCAGAGCGTCGTGATAAACAACCGGGTCCAATTGACTCAACTGCATTTCAAGCTGTTTTGACCGGGCTTCCGTTTTTTCAAAATCCCGTTTTAAAAGATTTAATTCCAGCTGGTTGATTCCATAAAAAAGAAAGCCGGACGCGAAAATCCCCGCCGAAAGCGTGTAGTTTAAAATTCTGGATCGAAGTTCTTTTTCTTTCCTTTTGCGGATTATTTCTTCGGGCAGTTTATACTTAATCTGGAAGCTCCCGTTTCTTAAAGCCTCCAAGGCAGGGTATTTATTTTCAATTAAAATAACCTCTGGTTCCTCTTCCCTCTTGGAAAGAGAATCGGCCCAGACCTTGTTGTTTGTAACGATGCTGAATTTGTCGGAGTTCTTTTCCTGCAGATATCGTTCAAATTTCTTCTTAAAGCTGATTTGAGTTCTTTTTAATTCAGGAAATATGACTTCAATATCTGATGTTAATAAATGGCGTGTTTTGCTGAACTTTAACCCCTCAAAAACGGTTATCAGCGCTTCTTCATCTAGATCGTCTAGAAAAACAATTATTTTTTTATGATCTATCTTCTTTTGGTCCAGGATATGCCTGATTGCCAAAGAATAAGGAATAAAGGTTGAAACCTTATCGCTGGGAACCTGGGCATAAATCTCGCGAACCCGTTCAGTTCTAATGCCGATAACCTGAAAAAGGTTGCTCTCGATGCGCTCATCTTGAATGAGATAATCTCCGCTGTAGTAATGGGAGAATTCCCGCGCCAAAAGGCTATCTTTGGTCTCAATGTTGGTTTCGGGCGCCGGAGAAATTTGAACATCAAAATCAACGACACAAATTTGCGCCTCATCGATTCCACTTAAAACAGCACTAAGATCGGCGTCTTTTTTAAACCTCTTGACCTCATCGTCATGGGCGATAATTATGTCGTTGTCGAACAATATTTGATGCATTTTGTATACCCTTGTGGGGCGGGTCCGCCTACGCAGACCCGCCCAAATACCTTTTAAACGGCCGCAGCTGCAGCCCGCTCAGTCACGGGACTCTTTTTTGTTTTGCCCGCGTTCTCTTCGATCCACTGCATTGTCTTTAAATCAGACACAATGACGCCTTCGTTGGGATTCTTGGAACTGGCAAACCCCAGATAATGCATTTTCCCAACCACTATCCTCAAAAAGTGTCCTTCACTCTTTGTCTTTTTGATCATTTTCCAGGTACCATGCTTTTGCATTTCAATTACCTCCTTTTTTTGACTTTACTTCTTAAAATATCGGCTAGGCAGGATTTGACCCGCATCGGGATTGCGATCCGATTGAGGGAACCAACGGGTATTTCATGTTCCCGTCCTTTGGCCCTTATTTACGCAATCTGCGCTTATCGCACTACTAGCCAATAAATCATTTAAACGGGTACGGCCGGTCACAATCATCACTTGCCTGAACCCCCATGACGAATACAGGGTTTGCGCTCATCTTTCCACTGCCCCAGGGCCAACTTAATTTTTCAGCTTTTTTTCTCATTTATAACGCCTTATTGGTTATGACTGGCTTTTTTAGGCGTAATGACTATGACCAGTTCTGATTTATTGTTGGTTTTTGCTTTATACTTAAAAGCTCCCCCAAAGAAAGGAATTCTGGAAAGGACGGGGATGCCTTGGTTCGAATTCTTATTGGTTGTGCTTATCAGACCGCCGATGATCAGGCTCTTGCCTTCTTTAACCCCAACGTTTGTTGTTATGCTTTTGTTTGAAACCTGTGGAGTCTGGATGGTAACATTGCCAGAGGTGATGTTGTTTATTGAGTCAATCGTAGTGACCGAGGCCGACAGGTTAAGGATCGTATCTTTGTTTTTATCTCCTATCTTTGCGACAATTCGAAGCGTCAATCCTTCGCTGACCTGGCTTGTTTGCACGCCAGTTGAAACAACATTGTTGTTAAATATTTGTCCGCTTCCCGAAATATAAGTTTTATTGGTCCCTGCCTGAAGGATGCACGGGATCATATTAGAAACCGTGATGTTGGGCCGGGAAATAACCTCGATATGACCCTGCTGTTCCAAGGCCTTTATGATCAACGAGATCCCCCCGCTGTTTTTTCCGCTATCTGAACGCGGCCCCGTAGCCGCCAAACTAAACAACTGACCGCCCGCAAAACCAGCATTGGCAAAATTGGTAACGCTTGTTATATTGCTTAGGCTAGCGATGTTTTTAGCCACCGCAGACCAATCGATGCCCATTTCTGACTGGTTATTTAAGGCCACCTCAATGATCTGGATTTCAAAGTTTTCCTGTTTCCTTAGATTTTCATTGATGGTGGCCACCAATTCGCCTATTCGATCCAGAGTCCCGGGCATATCCGTGACAATAATGTTCCCGCTTACCCTATTTAATGAAAAGCTTCCGGTAGGTGAAACCATCATTTTTATGTTGTTTTCAAGATCATTCCAAAGCGAAAGAACAGGGGATTTATTTTCCAACATGATTTTCGTTCCAACGCGCACGTCCTGACTGACAGTATTGTTATTGCTGGTGGCCGATCCCCCGGACCCGTTTTGGTTTAATGTAAAAGATTCATTGGAAGTCAAATCAGAGAAGCTTTGCTCGACAGCCGGAATTGCCACATCGTAAACACGAGTTTCTGAGGTGGATATGATCAAATCGTCCTTGCTTACCTTAAATCCGTAGGATAAAGGGTACAAAAGAGACTTTAAAGCCCGCCAAACTTCGATGTTTTCAAGGGAGACGGAGACTTTTTTTTCTTCAACGTCGGGCGTCGCAATCACGTTATAACCAGTCGCGTTTCCAATCGTTCGTAAAAACACCTTCAGCGGTAATGCATTCCCCCTTAATGTTACCTTTCGATTCAACTCTGCCGGAAGAGCCAAATCAGAAGCAACCTCCATTTTTTCTTCTTTGGTTACCGTTTCTTTTAATTCATTGTTTGTTGCGGATTTTGTAAGAGTATTTTGCTGCAGGTTGTGTTGCGGGATGTCTTGCGGCTTGTCGTCGATCAGCACGTCCGGCAGAATAGCTTTTTTGACGTTGATTGTTTTCTCGTCTTCTTTTCTGGTTTTTTCAGAAGCCTGGTTGACCAAATTGTCCGTCAAAACGTCCACGTTTTTTATGGCCTGGCCAATAGGCAAGATTTCAACCTTAGTATAAAAGTCCTCCGGTCCATTGCCCTGCAAAAATCTTAAAACATATTCCTCATTTGATACGCCGCTGACTGTCACCTCGGCCGGTTCTGATCCGGCCGGCATCAACTCAAGAATCTTGGGGTTAGAGCCCCTTCTTTCAATCACATAGCTGTCGGCCCCGTATCCTCTGACCACTCCTTTAATGACCTCAGGAAAGATGACCGTGGTCTTATGATCTTTTAAGGTACGGATGTAAATTTCCTGCCCATCGTAGACTACCTCTTTAATGGACGCGTGGGCACTGGACCAAGCAACAAAAACCAAGGAAAGGAGCAAAAGAAGGGGTTTCATAAATTCTCGCTTTTTAATTTTTAGAAACTATTTGGTCGATGAGCGGATCCGGGTCAAAAAAGCATTTTCTTCTTGCCCCACGCTCTATAACCTCTAATATAAGATCTACGTGGGTGCGGACCATTCCAGAGAGCCGGCAGGTGTGGATGCGGCCGTTTACGTTTCTCTGAAGGACTATCACGTGCCTAAACATTTCCGGCTCCTTTTAATTAGAAAGAATAAAGGCCGGGAACTGATCCCCAGGAGCAGGATCAGCCGGATCGGTAAAGTAAATAGGCCCTCTGTTATAGTGAACAAGCCTCTTTTTCTGGTTTAAATTGACGCCATGGCCGGTTCTTTCTTTTAAGGCGTTTTTCAGGTCTCTGATCATGTTGTGCATTTCGCTCCTCCTTTTATGTCCCACCTCAACCTAATGAAAGCATAACATATAAAAGTGCTTTTAGCAAGTTTGCATAGTGTAAATGTTCTCTAACGGAAGTCATTTATTTCCAAATAGATACATGAATATCACGATTTCATTGTAAAAACAGTTTTTTTGCATGTAGCAAATGCACTTTTTTTGATTGACTTTTTCCAGTTTTGTTTTACAATTGTTTTAGGAGATTTGAGATGAAAATAAACCAGAAAATTCAGCAACGAATGAAGGAAATGGGGATTGAATCTATAGCCCAGTTGCACCGGGAGATTCAGAATCTATATGAGGGCGTGGCCATTACAAGGCCTAATTTATATAGAATCATGAATAACCTGACCAAGCAGCCCCGGCTTAAGCTTATCTCACAAATAGCAACCATTCTTGAGTGCCCGATCTCTGATTTTTATGAAGGAAAGCCTCAAGAAAGCAGGAACGTTTACCATTATAATGATCTGGCCCAGTTGGTGAATTTAAACTATGATCTTCCAATAAAACCCCAGAAGATCCTGCTTAAAATGGGAGGCAAGACCAACATTATTCAAGAGAAGGACAATCTTTACACGTGGGTTCTTGTGTATTTAGGGGAGGTAGTTTTACACTTAATGAAACAAACCAAAGAAGAAAAGATCAGGCTTTCAACCACGCAACACTATTGTTTTGATGGAACTATTCCGCATTTTTATGAGTCTCATGCCAGAAGCGGCGGGCGCCTCGTTTGCGTCACTTTCCCAATGAATCAATGATGATGACGCAGGTAGAGTTTGTGGTAACCAACGTCAACGTCGGTATCGGCACAGCTGGACCAAAAAAAGGGACACCATACCTGCCTGCCGGCAGGCAGAAAGTGTCCCTTTTTTGGGATAAGAAACCGGTTCCCTTGCCCCCTAACGCATTTCAAACATAACTGGGCACGTATTTGTCATACTCACTGCGCGTATTGCAGCGGACCGAATTCAGGTAAATGAGGGTCGTGTCCACAAAGACATGGCGCAGTTGCTCCTTGATGGTGTAGATCCCGGCTCCGCGCATGAGCATATTGACCGCCAGGGTATGGCGCAACAGCTGGGGGTACACCCTTTTGGTCATGGCTGACCTTAAGCCCAGCGTTTTGATGAGTTTTCGCAAAGCGCCCCCATCGTATTTATTGTTGTGTTCTAAGGTCGTAAACAGATACTCATCCATGGGGCGCGGATGCTCTGCCAAGTATTGCATCAGGACCTTGGTCGCGTCCCCGGAAATGCACACGATCCCGTCCTTGACCCCTTTCCCTGAAATGACCCTGACCGTGTTATTGCCAAAGTCAATGTCACGGACCTTAAGATTACACAACTCCTTGTTGCGGACCCCTGAATAGGCCAATAATGTCACAAGGGCTGTTTCCCTGATATTGGCGCAGTTAAAGATGAGTTTGGTCACTTCCCCTTCGGTGAGCGTGTCTTTGATCAAAGACCTTGGCTTTTTCTGGCGGCCTAAGCGGATGGGGTCTTCAATGAACTCCATATAGCGTTCAAGACCTATACTGGTATTGGCCACATGGCTGTAGGAATACCCTCCCCTATAAAAGCGGGCCACGTAGTCCTCCACCTGGGCATGGGTGGGATAATTCGTTCCCACTGCCTCGAGGAATTTCCTGGCTGATTTGCAATAACTCTCGATGGTCGCCGGCTGTAACCCTTTGCGCACCAGCAAAAACTGTTCAAAACCATAGATGTCTTTACCTGTTGTCATGGTTGCTGTAAAAATAGGCCTACCCTCCGTCTCTGATATTAGTGGTTAAGTCAAGATTCACATTAAGGAGTGATGCGCCTGCCACATGGCGCGATCGAGGAGGGCTTCTACTTCTAAGGTTACCGTCTGGTATTGATCCAGTTGGGCTTTGCCACGGGCTTTTTATACACCACATGCAGCGGATAGAATTCAAAATAGTCCTTCTCATCAAACCAGGCGCATTTGAAATGATACAGCCGCAATCCGGTCAATCTTGAGAGCGCCATGTTTCAACCGGCCGGTGTTGGGCTTGGGGTGTGGGTGTACCTGCTGGGTTTTTCGACCTGTTGGGGTATTTGGTAGAGGAAATCGGCGGGAGATGAGGGCGCGACATTATGTGAACATCTCTCGAGTTTGAGGAGAATTGGACGGGTTTAGGGGATACGACGGGGCCAGGCCTTTAGATTTTAATGTAAAAATACCTTGCCATTGCTGAGTAAAACCCCGATGGGCTTGCGGTCAGGGGTAAAAACAGTCCTTCCCTCAATGATCACGTCCTTGGCATTAAAGTCCAACGGGCCAAAAAGTCCCACCAGGGTATAATGCGGGTCATGTTCCGTAGCACTGCTGCCGCCGGATATATACCCGCTAAGGTGAGAAGTAATGCCCAGGAATTCATCCCCGGCCCGGTATTTGCGGACCTTGCCGGTGGTCAAATCTAACCCCACCAGGGATTTCAAAGGGATATGCTCCTCATTCTCCAAATACTGCGAATAACCGGATCCGGCGAACAAATGGATCTGCGGCGGGGCCTGTTTGTCAGCATGAGATAAAACCGAAACACTTGAAAATACCGCGAACAGCAATACGGTCAATGTTCTCATTTGCTTTCCTCCTGGCTTTGCCGCCATTGCTCCAGCGCTTCGAGCTTTGCCTTTAACCGGGTGTTTTCCTGTTCCGACCTGTCTACCCGCGCTTTGATCCCGATATTTTCCGCTTTAAGGTCTTTGTTTTCCTTTTCCAATTCCCGCACTTTCAAGTCCATTTCCTTGATCCCGGCAATGGCATAGGGGATCATGTTGGAGGAATTGAGATATAGCAGGCCTCCGGTTTCGGTCACGCTGTCGGGAAAGACCTTTTGATACTCTTGAGCGATAAAGTTGTAATAGTCCGTGTCTTTAACACTGGGATGGGCCGCCAAGAATTTGGGGGTATAGTGGAACTTGACCGGCCGGAGCTTGCGGATCATGTCCAAAGCATTGTCTATACTTTGGACCCTGGTCTTGATCCTGGCATCTGACCCGGTTTGCCAGGTAGTAGTGGTCAATTTTCTGGCCGTATCGGTCGAAAGATCCAGTTGCGCGCCTGGATTCGTGGTGCCAATACCGACGTTGCCGTTGTTAGCAATCGTCATTTTCACCGTTGCTGATCCACCGGAAGCGGTTGTGTAAAAGCCCAAACTTCCATCATCATAATTATTGCCGCGTAAGGCTAGAATCGAGCCAATCTCGGTGTCAGTGCCAGAGCCGTTATTGTCAGAAAATGAAACTGCGGCAACGTTGTCACCGGCATTGCTTCGCCGACCAAAGAGCGTGAGGGCGGCATTATTTGCCGCGGCATCCACCGCCGCAACTTGCAATTCTCTGTTGTAACCTTTGGCACTGGGAAGGGTGTTACCGGAAATACCGACATTTCCTCCAACCACATGCAAAAGTTTGGCTGGCACCGTCGTGCCGATGCCGACGTTGCCAGAGGTAACAGACGTATTCCCACGAACATCGAGAAGATTAACGCCGTTGGTCGTCCCAATACCTACGTTTGTTCCGTTAAAAGAAAAGGTCTGTTCTTTTCCGGCAAAGGTCCCCACCGGTGAGTTGTATTCCACCGCGTTAAGACCGCCGCCCGGAGGGGTCGCGGGGGCCACAGCGCCGATCGCCATCCAGGTGCCCACGCCGACGGTATTTGATACGAGGACGCCGCCGCTTACGGGGCTGTTGTTCATCTTAAATGACTGGACTTCTCCGGTGCCGGCAACGTATAAGGACTGCGGGACTGTGGCAGTCCCTATGCCCACGTTGCCCTGGCGGACGATCAGAGAATTGGACGCGGTCCAGGTGCCGATGCCCACATTGCCCGTGGATACTACAAACTGTGCCTGCGGGGTGCTGGTGCCGATCCCGACATTGGTGCCGTCATCAAACAAAATGGATGAGCCGCTGACCGTGGGGCCGGTGGCCGCGTATTTGGCCACCTGATTAATGGTCCCGGCGTTGACCTGCCCGCTGGCCAAGGTGCCGGCGGCCATCCAGGTGCCTACCCCCACTGAACTGGAGGTCAAGACGTATCCAGCCACAGCGTTCTGATTGAGTTTGAACCCCTGGGCTTCCGCGGTGCCGGCGACGTATAGAGATTGCGGTACTGTGGCAGTCCCTATGCCCACATTGCCCTGGCGGACGATCAAAGAATTGGTTGCGGTCCACGTCCCGATGCCGACGTTGCCGCTCAACACGATCAATTTATCCTGCGGGGTAGTGGTGCCGATGCCGACGTTGCCGCCTGAAAGAACGTTGAACAGCCGGTTGACATCCAATAACGATAAGGGAACGGATGTTCCGATCCCGACATTGGTAGCGTCATCGAATAAGATGGATGAGCCGCTCACCGTAGAGCCGGTGGCCGCGTATTTTGCAACCTGGTTGATCGTTCCGGTGTTGACCCCAAATGTACTGGGGGCCATCCATGTGCCTACCCCCACTGAATTGGACGTTAAAACATTCCCGGCGGCTGCGGTTTGATTCAGCTTGAAGCCCTGGAATTCTCCGGTGCCGGCAACGTATAAAAATTGCGGGGCTACTGAAGTTCCTATGCCTAAATTTCCACTGAATATCCTCTCGTTCCCTTGAACGTCCAGCTTGGCGCCGGGAGATGCTGATCCGATTCCGACATTGGCAGTGTTGGTGATCCGCATCACCTCGGCAGAGTTGGTCAAAAACTTGACGTCAGGGGTTGTCGTCGCCGATGCCGCGATGGATGCCAGATTATCGTCTCCGAAAAAATGAGAATTCGTACCACGAGAGCGGATATTCCCCGCGATATCAAGGGGTTGACCTGGATTGATGGAACCAATGCCAACGTTACCACCGGAAAGAACGTTAAATTTACGGTTGACATCGAATAAGGTGGATGGGCCTGCGGTCCCAATGCCCACATTGGTCGCATCGCTGTAGAGAATGGTTTGATCGCTGACCACTGTACCGGTTGACGCGTAAATAGCAAATCGGTTAATCGTTCCGCTGTTGACACTCCCGCTGGCCAAGGTGCTGGCAGGCATCCAGGTGCCGACACCGACACTGGTGGAAGTCAGTACATAACCTGCCGAAGCGTTTTGATTGAGCTTGAACGCCTGGGCCTCGGCGGTGCCGGCTACATATAAAGACTGGGGCACTGTCGCAGTGCCGATGCCGACATTGCCCTGCCTGACGATCAGAGAGTTTGACGCACTCCAAGTGCCGATTCCCACATTGCCGTTGGTCACCACAAAGGCATCCTGGGGAGTTATGGTGCCGACGCCAATATTCCCCCCTGTAAATAATGCCGAATTCGTCGCATTGCTAAACGTCGGTGTTCCCGTGAATGTATTGGCGCTGGTCCCGCTTTGAGTGTAGCCACCGCTGGTTATTATCCCGGTGCTGGCTGAGATCGCGCCGGCCGCAGTGACGGTCAATGCATTGGCTCCGATGGCCAATGCCGCGGTCGGTGCCCATGTTCCGATACCGACATTGCCGTTGGTGACGGTGAATGCGCCTTGCGGGGTGAAGGTACCAATACCGATATTGCCGCCGGAAAGGACATTAAACTTACGATTGACATCCAGTAACGATAAGGGAACGGCGGTGCCGATCCCGACATTGGTGGCATCATCGAATAAGATGGATGAGCCGCTGACCACAGCGCCGGTGGCCGCGTATTTAGCGACCTGATTAATTGTCCCGCTGTTGACGCTCCCGCTGGATAATGTGCCGGCAGCCATCCATGTGCCTACCCCCACTGAATTAGAGGTCAAGACATATCCGGCGGAAGGATTTTGATTGAGTTTGAACCCCTGGGCCTCTGCTGTGCCGGCGACGTATAAGGACTGCGGCACTGTTGATGTTCCTATGCCAACATTGCCCTGCCGGACGATGAGAGAATTGGTCGCGGTCCATGTTCCTATGCCGACATTGCCATTGGTCACGACAAACGCGGATTGTGGGGTGCTGGTGCCGACACCGACATTGGTGGCGTCATCGAATAAAATGGATGAGCCGCTGACCGAGGGCCCGGTGGCCGCGTATTTGGCGACCTGATTGATCGTTCCGCTGGCGACACTCCCGCTGGCCAAGGTGCCGGCGGCCATCCATGTGCCTACCCCCACCGAGTTGGATGTCAAGACGTATCCGGCCACAGGGTTTTGATTAAGTTTGAATGCCTGGGCCTCGGCGGTGCCAGCGACGTATAGGGACTGCGGCACTATGGCTGTTCCGATGCCGACATTGCCCTGGCGGACAATGAGAGAGTTGGATGCGGTCCATGTCCCGATGCCGACATTGCCGCCCAACACGATCAATTTATCCTGCGGGGTGGTGGTTCCTAGCCCAAGGTTGCCCAGGGAATTGATACGGGCTTTCTCGGTGAGGGCGGAATCCTGGATGGACAAGGCGGCGGAACCGGCGGTGTCGTCCAACTGAAGTTGCACGTCAGCGGCAAAGGCAATGCCCCCACTCATGGCGAGGCAAAGGGCGGCGATCAGCAGGGCTAAGACGGATGATTTTTTTAACCGCACCAATCCCGCCGATGGTAGGGGCAGGCCTGCCTGCCGGCAGGCAGGTTTCTTATACTGCTTTCCATGGGGGTCAAAAACAAGCAGTTCCCCCACCTTGAGCCCTGTCATCAGGCAGAGTTTCTTTAAGGTCTGCCAGGAAGGGTGTTTGCAGGGCTTTTGGGTAAACCAGCAAGAGACGAGCGAATCGCTTAACTTAAGCTCTTCGGCCAAGCGCCGCTGGTCTAGGTGTTTGGACTTCATCCATCTTTTAAGTTGAGGGCTAACCCGAAAGGCGCCGTTACTTATGGCCATAAGCACCTCTGCCAGCCCGGCCTTGGGCGGGGCCAGCCGCCTGGGGGACCCGTGTGCCCACACACACATTCCGGGCACCCGTCGGATAAACCGCGCCGGGGCCCGTGGTTCGATCCCAGACGGTTGTTTTGATGCCGATATTGCCATGTACGTCAGTATTAAAAGATAAAGAAGTAGCGTGGGATATGTTAGGAGAGAAAAAAAGACAAAAAAATACGGGATAAAATGAAAGGTTGAAAATTAAAAAGGAATGGGGATTTGTTACGCGACTACTGGGAGTATAATAAAAATGCCTGCCTGCCTGCCTGCCTGCCTGCCTGCCTGCCTGCCTGCCTGCCTGCCTGCCTGCCTGCCTGCCTGCCTGCCTGCCTGCCTGGGATTGGATCAGGAAGGTTCAAACCCTGCGGATGGTTTGGAAAACCGGAAGTATTTATAGATGATAGAAGCAAAGACATAAAATTATTTATTTTCAATCATTTATCTTTGAATGAATTATAACAAACCTATATCTTTTG
>Ga0209515_10003802_pt1 | contig 21012 bp, 20 predicted proteins | sample Subgroupgradi54m_FD_187454 | JGI IMG/M metagenome (GOLD analysis project Ga0209515, IMG submission 187454) | Subsurface groundwater microbial communities from S. Glens Falls, New York, USA - GMW60B uncontaminated upgradient, 5.4 m (SPAdes)... ...
TCCAACCGCTGAAATACTAATCCGGTGACAAACGCAATCAGCAGCGACGCCACCACAATCACCAACCCACGTATCCCAAACAGACTTAGCAGAATGAAGGTCAACGACAGACTCGCCCACGGGCTAGCGAGCAAGAAACTGATCACGGCCGGAATGGACGCGCCTTTGCGATAGAGCTCCAAACTTAACGCTAAACACCCGTGACTGCAACTCGACGCGAGAAATCCCAAACCCGTGGCCCGCGCAATCACCCGCGTGCGCGGCCCTGAGAGCAGCGCCACGATGTACGTTTTCGGCACGAAATAGTCCACCAGCCCCCCGAGGAACAACCCCAACGCCAATGGTAGGCCGATGTGCAGCACGTACTCGAGGTAGATCGCGCTGGCCACGGAAGCCGTCGACCACACCAACCCCAATCCGACAAACAGCGCTCCCGAACACGGCACCCACACCCACGGATCGCGCCACCAGCGTCTCGAAATTGGGGACGGTTCTCTGGTTTTGCAAGTCGCCGAAAAATGAGAACCGTCCCCTTTTTGGCGTCGTTCAAACGCCTCGGCGCAACGCTCGCTGCAAAACCACTGGCCGTGGCGCTCAAGAACGCCTGCCATCCCGCAAATAGGATCGCGAGATGTTATGCGCGTTGAGGAATCCATGCGGCGCGGCCTTCTCGCATTTCAAATTTCCATTTCCATACAAAGTAAATCGCCGGATACACCAAGAGCTCCAAGAAAAACGACGTCCCGAGCCCGCCGACCATCGGAGCCGCGATGCGTTTCATCATGTCCGCTCCGGCACCGGTTGACCACATGATCGGCAATAACCCCATAAACGCCGCCATCACCGTCATCATCTTCGGGCGCACGCGCTTGACCGCGCCGTGCACGATCGCTTCCTCCAAATCGCGTTTGGTGCGCATCGCGCCTTTGTGCACCGCGTCGTGATACGACAGATCTAAAAATAAGAGCATGAACACGCCGGTTTCCGCATCCAGCCCCATCAAGGCGATCATGCCGACCCACACCGCAATGGAGATGTTGTACCCCAGCGCCCACAGCAGCCACACCGCGCCGATCAGCGAAAACGGAACGGCCAGCATCACGATGCCAGTTTTCACCATGGACTTGGTATTCATGTACAGCAGCATGCAGATGAGAAACAGCGTCAGGGGCAGCACGACTTTGAGCCGCTCTTTCACGCGCAGCATGTTTTCATACTGGCCGCTCCAGGTCAGCGCGTAGCCTGTTGGCAAGGTCACTTCCTTCTCCACTTTCTGCTTGGCTTCCGCGACATAACTTCCGATATCGCGCCCGGCCATGTCCACGTAGACATAGCCCGCCAACAACCCGTTTTCATCACGAATCATCGATGGACCAGACACTAAGCGGATGTCGGCCAATTGCACGAGGGGGATTTGCTGTCCGGCCATCGTCGGCACCAGCACGCGCTTGAGCTGTTCCACATCCTCCCGAAACTCGCGAGGATAGCGGACGTTCACCGGATACCGCTCGCGTCCCTCAACGGTGGTGGTGACGTTCTCGCCTCCGATCGCCGACATGATGACCGTTTGCACATCCGCGACCGACAACCCGTAGCGGGCGATCGCCTCGCGGTTCAGATCAAAATCCACGAAATAGCCGCCAGCCACCCGTTCGGCATACACGCTGCGCGTGCCCGGCACATCTTTGAGGAGCATCTCCAGATGCGCGCCGATGCCTTCGATCGTCTTCAGATCCGCGCCGAAGATTTTGATGCCAATAGGCGTCCGCACGCCGGTGGAGAGCATATCGATCCGGTTTTTAATCGGCATCGTCCACGCATTGGTGGTCCCGGGAATCTTCAGGCTCTGATCCATGTGCTCAATCAATTGCTCATAGGACAGACGGTCGGGCCAAAAGGATCGAAACGGGCCTTTAGCCCACTCCGGCCATCCACTGTACCAACGCGGCACGGGACGCCACTCAGATTCCGGTTTCAAGACGACGACGGTTTCCATCATCGAAAACGGCGCGGGATCGGTGGAACTCTCGATCCGACCAGCCTTGCCAAACACCCGCTCCACTTCCGGGAATGTTTTGAGGATGCGATCCTGCTGCTGCAGAAGCTCTTGGGCTTTGGTGACGGAAATCCCCGGCAGCGTCGTGGGCATGTAGAGCAGGCTGCCTTCGCGCAGCGGCGGCATGAACTCAGAACCCAAGCGCAAATACACCGGAATCGTCGTCAGCACGAGCGCAATCGCCGTCAGGATCGTCGCCATGCGATGGCGCAACACGAACCGGCACGCGGGCTCGTACACGCGGAAGAGCACTCGGCTCACCGGATGGCGTTCTTCTCGGTAATAGGTGCCGACGGCCAGTGTCGTAGCGACTTTCGACCCTGCTCGCTCTACCCAACCTTGGGGATCGGTCTGACGGCGCCATGGCCAGCGAACGTGAATCGGCTCCATGCGCGTAAACAACATCCGCATGGCCGGATCAAGCGTGACCGCCAAGATTGCGGCGATCGCCATCGCTAAGTTTTTGGCCCATGCCAACGGCTTAAAGAGCCGCCCTTCTTGATCCACGAGCGTGAAGATCGGCATGAACGCGACCGCGATCACCAACAACGAAAAGAAGACCGACGGCCCGACTTCTTTGAGCGCCTTGAGCCGAATCGCGTGATAATCGCCCTGGCGGCCTCCTTCGATCCACTGCTCCAACCGTTTGTACGCATTCTCGACTTCCACGATGGCTCCGTCGACCAGCACTCCGATGGAGATCGCCATCCCGGAGAGCGACATGATGTTGGATGTGAGATGCATCCCGAAGAGCGGGATGAACGACAACACCACAGAGATGGGAATCGTAACAATCGGAATGACCGCCGAGGGGAAATGCCACAGAAAAATCAGAATCACGATGCTGACGATGATCATCTCTTCGATGAGCTTGTGCTTCAAGTTCTCGATGGCCTTGAGAATGAGCTCGGAGCGATCGTACGTCACCACCAGTTTCACGCCTGGCGGGAACGAGGATTCGATGTCCTTCAGCTTCGCCTTGACGCGCGTGATGACGGTCAGCGCATTTTCTCCGTAACGCATGATCACGGTCCCGCCGACCGCGTCCCCTCGTCCATCCAAATCGATGATGCCACGGCGGATCTCCGGCCCAAGCGCAACGGCCCCCACATGTTTCACGAGAATCGGCGTGCCGGCCTGATCAACGCCGACGGCGATGTTCTCCAAATCCTGCACCGATTTGGCGTACCCATGCCCGCGCACCATATACTCCGCACCTGAAAATTCCAGCAGCCGCCCGCCCACTTCCTCATTCCCTTGGCGCACGGCCTCCACCACTTTGGTCAACGGCAGATTGTAGGCCAGCAACCGATTGGGATCGACGGTGATTTGATACTGCTTCACGAACCCGCCGATGGACGCCACCTCCGCGACCCCCGGCACGCTTTGGAGGTAATACCGCAAATACCAATCCTGAAAACTGCGCAACTCCTGCAGATTATGCTGGCCGGTTTCATCCACCAGCGCATATTGAAACACCCAGCCCACGCCGGTGGCATCCGGGCCCAGCTCAGTTTTCACCCCTTCTGGCAGGCGTGGGATGATTTTGCTCAAATACTCCAGCGTCCGCGACCGCGCCCAATACAAATCGGTCCCGTCTTGAAAAATCACATAGACGTACGAATAGCCAAAATCCGAGAACCCGCGAATCGCCTTCACGCGAGGCGCACCGAGCATCGCCGCAATGATCGGATACGTCACTTGGTCCTCGAGGACGTCCGGGCTGCGATCCCAGCGCGAGTAGATGATCACCTGCGTATCGGAGAGGTCTGGAATGGCATCAAGCGGAATGTGGCGCATGGCCCACACCGCGCCGATCATCGCCGCGGTGACGAAGAGCAGAACGAGAAATTTATTATGGGCGGAAAATTCGATGATCCGCTCGACGAATCCTCCCTGCCGCAACACCGGTTCCTGACCGGCTCCTGAAGTCGACGGTGCGTTATTGGCCATGGCGGTGTCCGGGCTCGCTCATCCCTTCCAGGGCGGCCTTCAATCGGCTTTCAGAATCGATCAAGAAATTCCCGCTGGTCACCACGCGCTCGCCTTCCGTTACGCCCTGTTTGACTTCGGCGAATCCCTCGGCTTTCAGGCCCAGGACGACGTCGCGCGGCTCAAACAGACCCTCGCCTTTATCGACGAACAGAATCTGTTTGGTTCCGGTATTAAAGATGGCCCCCTCCGGCACCGCCAGGACATCTCCAGTCATCACGCCGATGGCCACATCGACAAACATTTCCGGCTTCAGGCGCTTGCTGACATCCGCGAGCACCGCCCGCACTCGGGCCGTGCGGGTCGCCGGATCCAACACCGGATCAATCGCGCGAATCGCGCCTTGGAAGGACTCGCCTTGGAGCGAGGGCGCCGTCACCATGAGCGTTTGTCCGACCTGAACGAGCGGCAACTCAAATTCATAGATCGAGGCGTAGACCCACACTTCGCCGTCGGGGTTGGTCAACAAGAGACGCTGATCCGGGCCGGACCACCCGGTCATCTCCTGAATCAGATCAGGACTTAAACCCAAGACTTGCAGACGCGTGCGGCTTGCCTGTACCAATTGTTCGGCCTGCGTGCGCATCTCCGGCTGCTGCGCGGTTTGCGCATGGAGAAATGCGCCGAGGGCTTGCAGATACTCAGCCTCCGCTTGGTACAGCGCGGGATCGTACGCGATGCGGCCTGCCGCGCGGATGGTTTTGGTCAGCGTCCGAGTCTGCGCGGGCGCAGTCGTCACGCCGATCAATTGCTGTTTCTGCGGCGTCAGGAGCACCGGCGCGTAGCCTACCGGCCCCATCCCAGTGCCCATCGCGGATGATTCGGCCGTCTCGTACACGGGCACTAAGTCCATCCCCATAGGCGACTTGCCAGGCGCGTTGGATTTGTAGCCGGGAATCATCGGGTCGGTCCAATACAGAATGCGCCGCGGGGTCGAGGCGTTGCCCTCGGTGATATGCTGCTTACAAATCGGACACGTCACCGACTCTCCGGATTTCGCGACGACCAACATGGGACATGGCTGGCCCGCATGGACCATCGGGCAGGTATGGAGGTAGCAAACGTCTTTGGCGGTCCTGGTGTTCTGCGATGACGATGGCGCGGTGGCTGCGTCCCGTTTTACCAACCGCATCTGACAAATGGGACAATCGCCGGGTCGATCGCTGGTGTACGTCGGATGCATCGGGCAATAGTATGTCGCCTGTTGCGTCCGATGACTCACCGTGAACATCCCGCTTCGCATCGCTAGCACCATGCCTCCCGCGACCAGCAGGGCCAGACCAGCGACCATCAACAGCTTCGTGTGACGTTTCATCAGCGCGCGCCTCCCTCACTCGGAATAGGCTCCGGGATGACCGTGCCGTGCAGCGACATCCCAACGGCTTGTTCCAACATCACGACGTGCTGCTCAAATTGCACCACATGCTCGGCGTACGTCCGCTGCCGCTCGCTCCACATGCGCAAACTCTCCAGCACGTCGCTATACGGCGCGCGGCCCCCTTGATACGCCGCCAACGAGGACGCGACCCCCTGTTCCGACAATTTGATCAGTCCATCTTCACAGAGTTTCGCCGTCTCATAGGAAGCCTGCGCTTCGTGCCAATGTTCATGGATGCGGCGCGCAATTTCATTTTGCATCGCCTGATACGCGGCGTGCGCCGAGGCCTGGTCATAGATCGCCGCCTTCACACCGTATTTGAGTTTCGTCCAAAACCAAAACGGCAGCACGAGCGCCAACGACAAATCCCACGGCCCAAACGGTCCCATCGCCGGATCGCGCAGCTCCACCATCGTTTCCAGATCCGGCAGCAATTCGCGCTTGGCGAGTTTGAGCGCAGCGTCGGCGCGCTCCGCGGAGAACTGAAACGCCAATAGCTCCGGCTGACGATCCTGCGCGATCAAGATCAGCTCCTCCGGCGTCAACGGAATCGGCTGCAGGTGAAATGGGGCGGGCTGACCAATCTCATGATGCGCGGGATGATTCAAGAGATGATTCAGATGCGCGGCCATCGCGAGCCGTCGATGCTGCAGCACACCCAACGCGTTGATCGCTTCCATGAGCTGCCCTTGCGCCATCAGCACCTCGGCCTGCGTGCCGGTTCCACTCGCATACCGAGCCTGGGCGGTCGCAGAAGCCTGCGCAAACCACAACCGCTCTTGCTGGGTCGCATCAAGCTCGCGGTCCAGTAAAAATAATTCGTAATAGATTGCTTTCACTTGCGTGACGATGTCCCATTCGGCTTGCTTAAACGCGGTGGCGGCAATCTGCGCGTCTTTCACCGCCACACGGTGCTTCGCGGAAAGCTTGCCGGGAAATGGCAGGGATTGGATCAGCTGATACATCAGCTCAGCCTGATTGAACTTGACGCTGCCGCGAGGAATGTTTTCCCATTCCACGCCAATCCTCGGCGCGGGGAGACCTTTGGAGAGCGGAATTTTCTGCTGCGCGGCTTGCCAGCGCGTGCGCGCTGAGACCAGCTCGGGATTATTGGCGAGGGCTTCCGCAATCAGTGCGTTGAGCTCCAGCTGATTCGATGGCTGGGTGGCAGAAAGCGACGCGGCCCACCCCGCCTCAACAGGACCGAGCGAGAGCTGCAACAATCCGATGGTCAGAAATCCGCATAAGACACGCATGTGATCACACCCCCTTGTACACCACAACGACGCCAAGAACAAGAGGTGAAGCGATCACAGACGAAGCGGAAGCGAGGAGAGAGACACCCAGGCAGGAGGCGCGGGACTACGAGCCAGTTCCCACACGAGCTGATCCGTCGGTGGCATGACACGATAAGTCTGCGCCATGCGAACCGACGCCCCAGCGAACCCATGATGCAATCCGCCTAATGGAACCGGCGCGCTGGTCACCTCGAGGATTGCCACGCGGTCGGGCGCTGATGCGACACACGTTGGGACGGACGGACAACACGCGTCAGAGATCGCGAGAACGGCTGTGGGATGCTCGCAGCAACAACCGTTCTGCGCCGCCACCGCTGGCGCGCATACGCTTACACCCATGAGGAAGAGTAACAATCGTCGCGTCATTTTATAAATTGGTGGATCGTCGTCATCAACTCGGAGACTTTCGCGGACCCATTCTTTGAGCGGACCGCGTCCGACACGCACGACTCCACGTGCCGGCGCATCACCGACAGCGCTACCTGCTCCATCGCCCGGCGGGCCGCAGTGATCTGCTGGATGATGTCGATGCAATAGCGGCCCTCTTCGACCATGCGCTGAACGCCTTTGACCTGGCCTTCGATGCGCTTAAGCCGCTTCAGATGTTCTGTGTGACTGGGATAGGTCGTCATCATATACACCCTATACTGGTATGGAGTATACAGGGCTCGCGATCGACTTGTCAAGTTCCAATAAAAAACGCGGCACCCAAATTGGGTGCCGCGCGAAACACAGCGTTCCCCGCTAGCTGCTGACCACGTCACCGGTCACCGGCTCAACTTTGACGCCTTTACGCTCGAGAAACGCGACCGCTTTTTTTAGATTCTCTTCGGTCCCCTCAAGCTCCAGGGTCACCTCGCCGACTTGCTCGGTAACTTTGGCCCGCCGGATATTCGGCATAATGTCGCACTCTTTCGACATCGAGTAGACGACGGGCTCCTTGATGAGATGCTGCGGGAAAATCAACGTCACCTGCTTTCGAGCCATTGGACGCCTCCTGTTCTTGTTACGCCTTTAGCATACCTGATGGCATACGGGTAATGCGTCGTAGAATGCTGGCTGCTGAATGCTCGGGGCCTGCCCGCACACCGCACAGGAGGAGTCGCGTCGAACCGCCACGGTTCGAAAGCGGCTCTGCATCCCGTTGAACACCAGCAAGCGATCCGTCAACGGCTTGCCAATGCCAAGGATGAGCTTCAGCGCTTCATGCGCCATCAACGTCCCGATCACGCCGGCTGCCGATCCCAACACGCCGGCTTCCTGACAACTCGGAATTGCGCCTTCTGCCGGCGGTTCCGGAAATACGCAGCGCAAACACGCGCTCTGCCCAGGACGAATCGTCAGGACCTGCCCCCCAAATCCGATGGCGCCACCGTACACCAAAGATTTATTGGCGAGCACGCACGCGTCGTTGACCAGGTAGCGGGTGGGGAAATTATCGGAACCATCCAGCACGACGTCAAATGGCGCAATGCGTACGACAACGTTGCTTGGTTCCAGTTGCTCCTGAAACGCGAGAACGTGGATGGTGGGATTCAGTGCAGACAGACGGCTTTTTGCGGATTCGCTCTTGGGACGTCCCACCGCATCGGTGTCATGCAAGATCTGTCGATGGAGATTGCTGAGCGCCACTGCCTCGCGATCCACCAAGCCGATCGTGCCGACTCCGGCGGCGGCGAGATAGAGCGCGGCCGGGCTCCCCAATCCTCCGGCCCCGACCAGCAGCACCGACGCGCGGCGCAGCCGTTCCTGCCCCTGCACGCCAATCTCCGGCAGGATCAGCTGCCGGCTATACCGCGCCACGTCGTCCTTGGTCAGCGCCATCGCTCAATGGTTCTCCGGGACTTAACACCCGCCGGCGATCGCGGGAATGATCGACACCTCGTCCCCATCCTTGACCTTGGTCTGATCGCCCTGCAAGAAGCGGATGTCCTCTTCGTTGACGAAAATATTCACAAACCGACGGAGCTTGCCCTGCTCGTCGCACAAGCGTTCTTTGATCCCGGGATAGCGTTTTTCCAAATCCGCGAGCAACTCAGTGACCGAGGTCCCGGTACACTGCACTTCCCCCTGGCCACTAGTCAAGCGCTGCAATGGCGTGGGAATCCGAACGGTAACAGGCATGGCGTCCTCCTGAATGTCGTTAACGACCGCGCGTTTCCGCGTCGGCCAACTGTGCGGCGAGCTCCGATTCAAACGCGGCCAGCGACGGCTTGATGCGCGCGGCCTGGCCCAACCGGTTCATCAACGGTTCTTGCGTCTTCAGCCCGTTGCCGGTGATGCACAACACGATCGACTCATCGCGCGGAATGGTGCCTTGCTCGATGAGTTTCTTCGCCGAGGCCACCGTCACGCCGCCGGCGGTTTCCGTGAACACGCCTTCGGTCTCGGCCAGCAGCTTCATGGCGTCGACGATTTCCTCATCCGTCGCCGATTCGGCCCATCCGCCGGAATCCAGCACGGTCTTGGTGGCGTAGTAGCCGTCCGCGGGATTGCCGATGGCCAGCGACTTGGCAATCGTGTTCGGCTTGACCGGCTTCACGATTTCCGAGCGGGCTTTGATCGTATTGACGATAGGCGCGCAGCCGGTGGCTTGCGCGGCGTAGAATTTGGTCTTGGAGTCGCTGGGAATGAAGCCGAGGAGTTTAAATTCCTTGATGGATTTGCTGATTTTTGTAATCAGCGACCCGCCCGCAGCCGGAATCACGATGTGTTGCGGCGCGCGCCAGCTAAACTGTTCTAAAATTTCAAACCCGTAGGTCTTGGACCCTTCCGCATAGTAGGGACGAATGTTGATGTTCACAAACGCCCACGGATATTTGGAGCCGATCTCAGCGCACAACCGATTGACCTCATCGTAATTGCCTTCGACTGCCACCAGCGTCGGCTTGAAGATGAGCGAAGCCACGATCTTGCCCATCTCCAAATCCGCCGGGATGAAAATGTAGCTCTTCAGGCCCGCTTTCGCGGCATGCGCCGAGACGGAGTTGGCCAGATTCCCGGTTGAAGCGCACGCGACCGTGTCAAACCCGAGTTCTTTCGCGCGGGTTAATGCGACCGACACGACGCGATCTTTAAACGACAGCGTCGGATGCGACACGGAGTCGTCTTTAATGTAGAGCTCGCGCACGCCCAGCGCTTCGCCCAACCGCTCGGCGCGGAAAAATGGCGTGAAGCCGGAATGCAACCCCACCGTTGGCTCCCCATCGATCGGCAGCAACTCGCGATATCGCCAAAGGGATTTGGGACGGTTAGCCAGCGACGCTTTCGTGAGGGATTTGCGGATCGCGTCGTAGTCGTAGTCCACCTCCACGCTCCCAAAGCAGTACTCACACACAAAAATGACCTCTTTGGGATAGACGCGGCCGCATTCACGGCATTTCAACCCTAGCATGTAGCTCATCGTCAGCTTTCAAAAAATGGGTGGATGCTTAAGTATCGCTCGCCGGTATCCGGCAACACGACCACCACGGTTTTCCCGGCTCCTAATTGTTTCGCTACGCGCAGCGCCGCCCAACACGCGGCCCCGGCGGAAATCCCCACGAACAATCCTTCCCGATGGGAGAGTTTTTTGGCCATGGCATAGGCGTCTTCGTTGGAAACAGCTATGATCTCATCAATCACGGAGCGATTCAAGACCTCCGGCACGAACCCGGCCCCGATGCCCTGGATCATGTGCGGGCCGGCTTTGCCACCAGAGAGCACGGGCGAATCTTTCGGTTCGACCGCCACAATTTTCACATGCGGGAGTTTCTTTTTGAGCACTTCCCCGACGCCGGTGATCGTCCCGCCCGTGCCCACGCCGGCGACAAACGCGTCCAGATCTCCATTGGTGGCGCGCAGAATTTCCTGGGCGGTCGTGCGCCGGTGCACGTCGGGATTCGCGGGATTGGCAAACTGTTGCGGCATGAACGCCCCGGGCGTTTTCTTCACGATGTCCTCGGCGCGTTTGATCGCGCCGATCATCCCTTCGGAGGCGGGCGTGAGGATCACCTGCGCCCCGTAGCCCTTCAAGATTTCAATCCGCTCGGCGCTCATCGTTTCAGGCATCGTCAGAATCACCTTATAGCCCCTAGCCGCCCCGATCATCGCCAATCCGATACCCGTGTTGCCGCTGGTGGATTCGACGACTGTCGCGCCGGGCTTGAGCAACCCGCGCGCCTCGGCGTCTTCGATCATGGCCAAGCAAATCCGGTCTTTGACGCTGCCGCCGGGGTTGAACGACTCCAGCTTGCCCAAGATCGTCGCCATGCCCGGCTCGACGAGGCGATGCAGGCGCACCAGCGGCGTGTTGCCGATGAGCTCCGCAACCGTGGCAGCGACTTTCGGATGGCGGGTGAGTTGATGGGTCATGTGTTTAGCGTCCCCGTTGAATCATCAGACGATCCGAATCTTGGAGGCGCGCCGCATGCCCGCGATCGCGGGCCCAGATCTCCAAATCCCGCTGGACATCGGCGCTGTTGAACCGGACCTCCATCGAGGCCCCCACGGCGACCCGCGCCAAGGCGTCAGACACGACCGCAAGCGCCTGAGCACACAGCATGTCGCGAACATCAATGGAGACTGGGGCGGGCGTCGTCAACGTACCTCTCATTATAGCTTCCGCTCCTCCACCAGTAAATCTTCTTCCAGGATCTTCCCGTCGACGATCCGATAGCTCTTGATCAGCGGCGTGGCGCGGTCTTTCAACGACATCAGCACATAGGACACGTCCGGTGAAATGGACATCCGGACATCCACCGGCGAGGGATACGCGTCGGTGGCGGTGTGCGAATGATAAATCCCCACGAGTTTCTGCTGGCGTTGGCGCATGAGTTTTTCCACGTGCAGCTGCTCGCGCGGATCCATCGAATAGCCGATGGGGCTGTCTTCGACGTTGATCATGGGATAGACCTGCACCACCCGCTGCTCCGGAATCATCTGAAGCTCCGGCGCAATCGAGGACCCGACCAGCAATCCGCAGGCTTCCTTTGGATAATGCTCCTGGCAATGCGCGATGATCTGATCCGCGATCACCGGGGTCATCCACAAGAGCGTCTTCGCTCGTTCCCCACTCATCTCTGATGTCATCCCTTTAGTGTGCCGGTGCCGCATCGGCGCGTCGGCGATGCTCAAGCGCGATCTTGCCCTGAAGCGGTTCGCGGACCAGCGGGTCCGTTTCCCGCTCCGCAGACGCCTCTAACTGCACGAGCTGTTGATCCGTAACCTGAAAATGCCACAAACAATCCAACGCAGCCAAGCGCGTGTTGGCATCCGGCTCTGCTTGGAGCAGACGCAGAAAAAACGCCGCCGAAGCGGCTTCCTGCTCGGCGAGAGTCGACCCCGGTTGCGGGCTGTCCGCGGAGGTCCGGCGAGAATTGAGGGTCATCGCGGTCCGGTACCGGACTTCTCGTGAGGGATCCTGACGCAGGAGACGCCACAACGCTGTTTCGGCTCGAGGTTCTGCGGCCCACGCGCGCCCGTAGAAACCGACCGTCGCGCCCGCACGCACCGCCGCTCGCTCATCCCCTAACGCCCGCAAGAAATACTCCCGCACCGGCGCCCCACCACGCTCTCCCACCAAGGAGAGCGCATAGATCACCAATCCCACGTCGCGAGTCTGCCCATAAAAATCGAAATAGATCTTGTCCTCGCCATGCGCGCCCTGAATCTGGCGGTCAATGGCGCGCATGATGACCGGCGCGCACGACGGCCCGGACGCCCCATCAAAAAGTTCTGCCAGCGTCACCGCGGCGGCCAACTGCACCGTCGGATCCGCATCGCGTGCCACGGCCGCCCGCAACGCCTGGACTCTGGCGTCTGCTTGGGGAGGCTTGTGGACACTCCGGTGCCTGTGATGACATCGCCCAAGCCGGACCTTCCCAACGCTGCGGGCCGAGGCGAAACGCGGCCATCGTCCGCTCCTGCGCAGAGGCATCCGTGGCAATGATCCTGCACAATTCCGGCACCTCGACCTGATAGTACTGGTCTGATACGGCCTGAGAAACGGCAACGGTTGCGGCCCAGAGCGGCTGCGAGATCAGCGTCATTGCGATCATCCACAGCAGCGTCTTCGACCGCCCGCTCATCCTTACGCTAACCCCCAGCGCACCCGCACTTCATGCTCGAGCCGCTTAAACACCAACCCGTCGACGAAAATGCCAATCGCGGCGATCAACAACATGATCGCCAATAACTGATCTAGCTGCTGGGCCTTCGCCACCTGATTCAACAATTGCCCAAGGCCGCTGACCGACGTCAAGAGCTCACCGGCCATCAAGGCGCGCCAGCCAAACGCCCAGGCCAGCCGCAATCCCTCGACGATTTTTGGAATCGCCGCCGGGACCACGACAAACCAAAAATAGCGCAGCCCCTTGGCACCCAACGTTCGTGACGCCCGCTGGATCATCGGCGGCACCTCGCGGATGCCGGTGTCCGTACTCACCAATACGATACCCGTAGCCCCCAACAGAATGGTGAAGATCACCGCCTGCTCGGTCTTGCCAAACCAGATGATCGCCAGCGGCACCCACGCCGCGCCTGGAATCGCGTGAATCGCCACGGCCACACTTCCCATAACTTGATCAATCAGCGGGAGACGCCCAAGCAGAATGCCCCCCGCCACCCCCAAGACCATCACCAGCACATACCCCACGCCCATCCGAGCCAAGCTTCCCAGGAGCGCGTGGGTAAACACCGGATCTTTCAGGTCGCCGCACAACAGGGCCACCACATGATTCGGGGACGGCCACTGCGGAAACACCCGGGAGGTCACCCACCACAACAGATAACAGAGCCCCACCGCTTCGGGTTTCAGAAATGCATAGCCGGGCGGAAACAACCACTCCCACCATCTCACAAGCAGAGGACGTGCGCGCTGTGGCGAGGACATCAGATATGCATCCCCATGGATCGCTCCGGCGGCGTCTCATGCTGGGCTTCTGGAAAGTGCACCTGCTCGCCCAATTCCTCCTGCAACACTTTCTCAATCTCCTCTCCCAGCACACCCAAGATGCGGTGCTGATGCGCCAAGAGTTGCGGATCTTCGGCGTGCCGCGGACGCGGAATGGCCACGGTGTGCACATCGCGGATCTGCCCGGGACGGGCAGAAATCACATACACCCGATCGCCAAGCCCCGTCGCCTCACGGACGTTGTGCGTCACAAAGAGAATGGTCGGCTTCGCCAGCGCCCAGATTTCGAGCAGCTCGTTTTGCAGCACCGCGCGCGTCTGGGCATCGAGGGCGGCAAACGGTTCGTCCATCAATAAGACTTCCGGCTGCAACGCCAAGGCTCTGGCAATCGCCACCCGTTGTTTCATCCCGCCGGACAGTTGATGCGGATACGCGTGGAGAAATTTCGACAGGTGTACAAGTTTCAGATATTCTATCGCGCGGGTGCGCCGTTTGACTCTCGACACTCCCACCATCCGCAACCCAAATTCCACATTCCCCAGCACCGTCAACCACGGAAACAACGCCGCGTCTTGAAACACGACGGTGCGGCTGGGAGCTGGTCCCGTCACGGGTTGACCATCGACTAATACCTTGCCGGCGTTTGGTTGTTCCAATCCGGCGATGAGATGCACAATGGTGCTCTTCCCACAGCCGGAGGGGCCCACCAAACACACAAACTCGCCTTCTTCAACCGTCAAGTTGATGTCGCGCAACACCTCGATGGTTGAACCGTTGTGGCGAAACGATTTGAACACGTGCTTGAGCGCAACCTGCATGAGAATGGTCGATCTCGAATTGTGGATTGCGGATTAAAATCCGAAACCCCCAATCCAAAATCCGCAACAAACAATTAGACTTTTTGCGTCACGGCCGTCCGCATCGCCTCAATCAAGACCGCGGCCACTTCAGGACGCGACACTTCAGGCGGCGGAGGGGTTCCCGCTTGCAAGAGCTCGCGCACCTTCGTGCCGCTCAAGGAAATTTGATGCTCCGGCCAATGCGGACAGGTTTTGGAGGACACCATCCCGCCGCACACCGTGCAGTAGGCAGTGTTTTCAAAACACAGCGGCGTGATGCCGATTTCTTCCGGCGTGAAGTCGTCAAAGATGTGCTGCGCGTCGTAGGTGCCGTAGAATTTTCCGACGCCGGCGTGGTCGCGCCCGACGACAAAATGCGTACAGCCATAGTTTTTGCGGATCAACGCGTGGAAAATCGCTTCGCGCGGCCCGCCATAGCGCATCGATGCGGGATTGACCGCCAGCACCACGCGATCCTTCGGATAATAATTGGACAACAAGACCTCATAGCTTTTCATCCGCACCGCCGCCGGAACATCATCGCCCTTGGTCTCTCCGACGATGGGGTGCAGCAGCATGCCGTCGCAAATTTCCAGCGCGCTTTTTTGGATGTACTCATGCGCGCGGTGAATCGGGTTGCGCGTTTGAAACGCGACGATGCGCTTCCATCCGCGCTCGGCGAAGAGACGGCGCGTATCCGCCGGATCCAACCGATACGGCAGAAATGCCGTGGCTTTCGGACGGTTCACCACGCTGATCTTCCCGCCCAGATAGGTGTCCCCGATGGCGTGCAATCGCGCCACACCCGGATGCGACGCGTCGGTGGTTTTAAAAACCTGCTGCGCTTCAAGCGTTTTGTCTGGCGTGTAGATGTCTTCCAAATGCAAGATCGCAACGACCGTGGCCTGGCTCGTCAGCGCCACATCGCTCTTGGGCTTCAGCGCCTGCGCGACTTGCGCGGAGACGGCCAGCGTCACCGGAATCGACCACACGAATCCATTCGCGAGTCGGCACTTGGTCACCACGCTGTCATAATCCCGCTTAGCCATGAATCCCTCGAGCGGACTAAACCCGCCGATGGCGATCATCTCTACATCGGAGAGTCCCCACGCATCCAGCTCGATCTTCGGCAGACTTACGGCCCTGGCCAAGAGCGCATCGCGTTGGCTGCCCTGGACAATACGGTTGATCAGCGTGCCCCCATGCGGGGTGATGGTGCCTTGCACACTTCCGGACATGCGCGGACTCCTCTTAGGGTTGCACTGGTGACGAAATTGTTTGCAAGTGTGTCATATTTGACTAGATCTGTCAATATCATGTTTCATTTATAGACTTATTCATTACTAATTTACTCATATATAATTCCGACTAGCGACGAGGTTTCTCGGTGGGAGGACGCGCAGGCGAAGGCGTGAGGGATTTCAATTGCGCCAACCGTTCTTTGATGACGCGCTCATAGCCAAGTTCCGTGGGTTCATAATACACCCGTTGCTCCGGCAAATACTCCTGGGCGACATGGTGGCCGGCAAAATCATGCGCGTACTTATAAGCCACCCCGCGCCCGAGTTTCTTGGCGCTTTTGTAGCTGGCATCCTGCAAGTGTTTGGGAACTTCCAGCGTGCGCCCTTCTTCGACATCGCGTAGCGCCTTCTCGATGCCCAGATACGCGGCGTTGGATTTGGGCGCGCAGGCGATGTAGACGGCGGCTTGCGCCAAGGGGATCCGCGCCTCCGGCATCCCCACGAATTCCGCAGCCTGCATCGCCGCGATGGCCAGCGGGAGCGCCTGCGGATCGGCATTGCCCACGTCTTCGGCTGCGCAAATCACCATGCGTCGCGCCACAAACCGCGGATCCTCGCCGGCGTAGAGCATCTTCGCCAACCAATACAGCGTGGCATCTGGATCTGACCCGCGCATCGATTTGATGAACGCCGAGATCGTGTCGTAATGCGCGTCCTCGGTGTCATCGTAGACCACAGCCTTTTTTTGAATCGACTGCTCCGCGGCGGTGCGCGTCAGATGAATGCGATTGTTGGCTGCGGGCGTCGTGAGCGCGGCCACTTCCAGCGCACTCAAGCCGCGGCGCGCATCGCCTTCGCTGACCTTCGCCAAATGCTCGAGCGCATCTTTGTCAGCGTCGATCGAAAGCGTTCCGAGCCCGCGGTCGCGATCCGCCAGCGCTCGCTTGAGAATCGTCAACACATCGTCCGCTGTCAGAGGTTTCAGTTCGCACACGACTGAGCGCGAGACCAGCGCCGGCAGAATCGCGAAAAACGGATTGAACGTCGTCGCGCCAATCAAAATCGGATTGCCGGACTCGACATCCGGCATCAACACATCTTGCTGGGCCTTGTTGAACCGATGGATTTCGTCGATGAAGAGAATCGTGCGGCGGCCATCGAGTTTCGCGCGTTGCTTGGCGCGTGAGAGCGCCTGGCGCAATTCCGCCACGCCGGCGGCCGTGGCATTGAGCGGCTCAAAATGGGAATGCGTGGCTTGTGCAATAATCGACGCAAGCGTGGTTTTGCCCGTGCCTGGCGGGCCGTATAAAATCACGGACGTCAGCCGATCCGCTTCAATCGCGCGGCGCAACAACATCCCGGGGCCGACGAGATGCGTCTGCCCGATGAATTCTTCCAGCGTGCGCGGACGCATCCGCACCGCCAACGGCTGCGGTGTGGTCGGCGTGGCGGCGGGAGCGCCGAACAAATCCGCTTCTAGCGAGGAGTCGCGCGGGGTGGATGTGGATTTTGGCATGGAACCTCGTCGACGGTCGGCCTTGATGAGCCGCGCGCGTCGTGGTGTCGTGGCTTACGAGGATTTCTTCTTCGGTGACGCGGGCTTGCCGATATCGTGGATGCCACACTCGGTCTTGTCTTGGCCGGCCCAGCGTCCCGAGCGCGAATCATTGGGATCAACCGGTTTCTGGGTGCACGGCCAGCATCCGATGGATGTATAGCCTTTCTCCCATAACGGATGATACGGCAGCTTGTGTTGGACCATATACTCGTGGATGTGTTTGCTCGTCCACGCCGCCAGCGGGGCAACTTTCACGGTGCCGGTGGTCAAGACTTCGACAAACGGCGTCGTGGCGCGGGTTTTAGCTTCGCTGCGGGTGATGCCGGTGATCCAGCACCGCAGTCCGGCGAGCGCGCGTTCGGTGGCTTCCACTTTATACGGACTGCAGCAAAAATCCGGATGCCCGACGGCCTGGCCTTCGTGTTCTTTGAGGAATGTGGCGATGTCGAGTGTGCTGGTGAACGTCTTGATGTTCAACTTCAAGTGCTTCTGAAGCTCGTCCTTGAACTGCAGCGTCTCCGGAAACAGCACGCCGGTGTTCACAAAACGAATTTCAAGTTTAGGATCCACCTGCACGGCCATATGCAGCAGCGCCGCGCTCTTGGCGCCGAACGACGACGTCATCGCCACCGACGGGCGGAACGTCTCCGCCGCCCAGCGGATGATCTCCGTCGGGTGCGCGGTGTCGAACCGCTTGTTGAGCTGTTCGACGTCTTGAGGCGTCAACGTGTCGGCGCTCATGGACTCCTACGAGGCGTTAGGCGTGCTTGCTGGCGTGGACGTGCGGGGATTTGGCCGCAGGAATCCACTCGTGCTTCTGGAGATAATCCAGAATGATTTTCAGACTCTGCTCTTCGTTTTGTTTCTCAGAATTGACGACGATCTCCGCCTGCAGCGGCGGTTCATATGGATCGGACACGCCGGTGAAGTTTTTGATTTCCCCGGCCAGCGCTTTTTTGTAGAGTCCCTTCACATCGCGCCGTGTCAGTTCTGGAATCGAACACTCGACGTAAATTTCGACGAAGTGGCCGATTTCTTTTCGGTTGTAGTCGCGCACTTCGCGGTAGGGTGAAATCGCCGCGCTGATCGCCGCGACGCCGTTACGCGTGAGCAATTTGCAGACATAGCCGATGCGTTTAATGTTCGTGTCGCGGTCCTCTTTGCTGAATCCCAGCCCTTTGCTCAAATTGGTGCGTACTTCGTCGCCGTCTAAAATTTCCACGTTCAGGCCGCGGTGGCGCAATTCCTTGGCAACCAAATTCGACAGCGTGGACTTGCCAGCGCCCGACAAGCCGGTAAACCAGAGCGTAAACCCCTTCTGTTCCATGCGGTTGATCCTCTCTGTGGATCGGTGGGAAAAAAAGCCCCGCCTCTGCCGTGGGTATCGTCAAACGATGAACCCGACCCTCAACAGGTGGGTACCCTCTCCGGTGGTTAGTGTGTCCTTCGGTCGTACCCCTGAAGGCATGCACGCCCCAACGGAAGGCGGATTCCCAATCACGTGGTGTTGGCTCACGCTGACTGGTCCCTCACGGACAGTGCAGGGCTGTACCGGTATTTTAGTCCCATCAACAGCGAAATGCAAGAGGTGCCATGCGGGTGCGTTCTTGACGGTGTCTCGCGCCTGCGGTACGATTAACGGTTTGCGTGTTTACCCCGCCACACGGAAAATCCAGTAGGCGGGGTTCGCGACGATCCTTCCATATCCGGGGAGTGCTGCAATTCCGCGTACACGCGTCGTTCAAGTCTGGCTCATCAGTTGCGTCATCGTGGGGCTGCCAGCGATGGCGCAGGCCGGACAAGAGGCCTCCCAAACTGAACTGCCAACCGACCAAACCACGGCCGTCAACACCACGCAGCAAGCGGCCTCCGAATCGGCCTTCCAGTCATCCCTGAGCGACACACCCGTCACGTACGAACAAATTCTCGCCGACCCCGACAACATCGACTTGAATCTGCGCTACGCCAAACAGCAAATCGCCCGCAACGATATCGTGGGCGCGGCCACGACGCTGGAACGTATTTTGTTGATCAACCCTGAGCTCCTGCAAGTCCGCCTGCTGTACGCGGTCGTGCTGTTTCGGCTGGACAACTACGAGGAGGCCGAGCGGGAACTGTTGGCGCTGCGCGACCGCCAGATGCCGCCGAGTCTCCGGCGGGAACTGGACAGTTATGTGCAGGAGATCCGCCGCCGCCGTCGCCACACGCGCTTTGCCCTCACCAGCACCATCGGATGGCAGTGGGACCGCAACCGCAACGCCGCGTCATCATCCGCACGGTGGCGCGCCAATCCACCGACACCACGGGATCAGCCAGAAGCGTCACACGGGCCTTCGACGAATAGAACGGCTTGAAACTGCACAACCCGAGACTGTGGTCCAGGTGCAGATGCGTAAACAAAAGTGCGATGGGCGGGATGCGAGATCGCCGCGCGAGTTCTTCGCCGATGGTGGTGATGCCAGTACCCGCGTCGATGATAATGACGCCGCGATTCGTTTCGACGCTGAAGCTCGACGTGTGCCCGCCGTACTTGCGATACCGCGGGCCGGACACCGGATAACTGCCGCGCGCACCATGAATCCGAAACACAGCCATGAGGGCGTACGCGCTCCTTGTCTGTTGTTGTGGTGCCTATCGCAGCGACGCGCCGCAGCGTTCCGCAAGCGCCTGCACGAGACGTTGATGCACGGCGTCCACTTCCGCTGCCGCCAGCGTGCGCGAGGCCTCGCGATAGTCAATCGAAAACGTCAAGCTGTGCTTGCCGCTGGGCACCTGCTTGCCCGCGTACCGATCAATCAACTCCACCCGAGCCGCCAGCGGCCCGGCGACATCACGAATGACCTGTGCGATCCGCTCATACGGCATCCCGTCCTTGACGACGATGGACAGATCGCGTTTGACCGGCGGGAACACCGTTGGCGCGCGGCCTGCGTGTCCGGTACGCCGGCGCTCCAGCAGCGCATCCACGAACAGCTCCGCGATCCACACCGGGTCCTGGAGATCCAGCGACGCGCCCACGCGCGCTGAGACCTGCCCGAGGACACCGACCGGTTGGTCTCCAAGCAGCACCCGCGCGGTGTGTCCAACGTCTCCCCACGCAAGAGGACTCGCGCTAACTTGAAGCGTCCCCTCGCATAATTTACCAATGAGCGTTTCGATCACTCCTTTGAGCCGGAAGAAATCGCATGGGGCCGTCCCCTGCCAGCCGCTGGCCCAAACGCCGGAGAGTGCGATGCCCAACCGCGGCACTTCAACCACGCGGCCCGTCATCGAGGGCACGAAAACCTGGCCGACTTCAAACAACCGAAGGCTGGAAACCCCTTGCGTCACGTTGCGGCGCACGGCAGCCAGCAATCCGGGAATGAGGGAGGGCCGCAGCCATGCGTGATCGTGGCTGAGCGGATTGGCCACGCGCACCGCGTCGCCAGCCGCGTAGCCCGCGCGCCCCAATTCGGATTCCGAAATCAGCGCCCAGGTCAGTACTTCTGAAAGCCCGAGACCGGCGCATAGACAGCGCAACGATTGGAGCCGCCAATACACCGCGGTGGTCTCGGACGATCCGGATGCCACCGGCACGCGGGCCGGCAGGCGATCATACCCGATGAGGCGCGCGACTTCTTCATACAGATCAACTTCCTGCGTCAAATCCCGTCGGAAGGACGGCGGCTCCACGCGTTGCAGATCGCCGGAACCCGAGGTCGCGACGCGGCAGGAAAGGCGGGCAAAGAAACCTCGCGTCGTCGAGGACACCAGCGGCG
>Ga0209515_10003804_pt1 | contig 21002 bp, 19 predicted proteins | sample Subgroupgradi54m_FD_187454 | JGI IMG/M metagenome (GOLD analysis project Ga0209515, IMG submission 187454) | Subsurface groundwater microbial communities from S. Glens Falls, New York, USA - GMW60B uncontaminated upgradient, 5.4 m (SPAdes)... ...
TCAGCCTGAGGTACCTTCCATGGAACGTCGCACTGCCTTGACCTTCATCGCTGGCTTGACCATGGTGGGAGTGCCCGCCGTCGTTGCCCAAGTATCGAGCCTCAACGACGCTATCAACAAGGCCGGTCACCAACGCATGCTTTCGCAACGAATGTCCAAGGCCTACCTGGCACTGGGCATGGACGTCGCCACAGAGAAATCGCAAGCCGTCATCAACGAATCGATGGCGAGGTTTGATCGTCAATTGGTCGAACTCAGCGCTTTCGCTCCTCGCGCGGAAATCAAGGCGACGTACAGCAAGCTCGAGGCGGTCTGGGGCCAGTACAAGAGCCAACTGGTGGGGCAAGCACCGCGCCGCGAAAGCGTGGTGGCACTGTTCGACCTTGACAGCAAGGTGCTTGAACTCGCCAACCAAGGCGTGAGCCAACTGGAGCAGCTTTCGGCCAAGCCACTTGGTCGCCTGGTCAACGTCGCGGGGCGCCAGCGCATGCTGTCGCAACGCGCTGCCAAGTTCTACTTGGCGCAAGCCTGGAAGGCTTCGATTCCGCACGCAGACTCGGAAATGCAAAAGGCGCGGACCGAGTTCGCGGCAGCGTTGAGCGCCCTGGAACAGGCACCCGAGGCCACGTCGGCGATCCGGCAGGAGCTGGACCTCGCGCGCCAGCAGTGGGTGTTCTTCGAACTCGCGATGACGTACCAAGGCAACGCCGCCCGCTCGATCGAGAACGTGTTCGTCTCCAGCGAAAATGTTCTCAGCGTCATGGAAAAGGTGACGGTCATGTACGCGCGCCAAACCGCCTGAGTTGGGGTCCCTTGTTCGACGCAACCCATGGCGAGGCGATGTAGCCGACCGGCGTCGGCCTGGAATTTCCGTTCACGTGACGCAATGCGCGGCCTGCTCCACTACACCTCGGCCAGTCATTGACGCCGCATATGTGACAAGGCGTAATCGAGCTCCGCTCCCACAAGGTGACCACATGAAGCGTCTTGGTTTTTCTCTTCTTTTCGCGGCCCGTGCTCGCAGGGTGTCTGACTTCGATGCCGCCGGCGACAGCGCAAGGCGTGGCGACGCTGAACGGAGTGGCTACGGCCGGCAAGCAGCGAATGCTCAGCCAGCGCGCACTCAAGGCTTATGCGCAGTTGTCGTTGAATGTCATGCCCGAAAAGGCCACTGCCATTCTTGCTGCCTCACTCGATGAATTGAAAAGCAGCAACGCCGCGCTGCGCGGCTTGGCCAAGGAGTCGAGTCTCACCGCCTTGCAGTCGCAAGCGACACTCATCGACAAGCTGACGGCGGTGACGACCATGCCGCCCAGCGCGAGCTCGGTGCAGCAAGCCGCGCAAGTTAGCGAGGACTTGTTGAACAACGCCGAAACCGTGACGCAGGGCTTCATCAAGTCCGGGGCTGAGGCACCTGCGGCAATGGTCAACTTGGCAGCCAGGCAACGCATGCTCTCTCAGCGCGCCGCCAGCGCCTACCTCGTCTACCAAACGGCGGCCAAGTCACCCGAACTGAAGGCGCGCGCGGTGAAGGCGGTAGCCGATTTCAAGGCGGCTATCAACGCATTCGAGGACGCCAAGACGGAGTTCCCCCAGATTGCGGAGCGGATCGAAATGGCCCGCATACAAATGGTCTTCTTCGACAACGCCCTCAGCAACATCGACAGCCCCACGAAGGAGCAGTTCGCGACGATTGCCACCACCAGCGAGCGCATTCTGGGCGAGATGGATTCGATGACGTCTGACATGGTCAAGCAGCTCGCGGCCCGCAATTCCGCTGCGACGACCGTATTGGCGAAGAAGAAGTAGGTGCCGGCGTGACTCTGAGCACCACGTCAATGGCTATTGCTACGGCACAGGCTTGACGTTCGACAAAAGCCGCTGGGCGGCGCCTTACCGGATCTTCGCCGCTTCGCCGCGGCCTGAAACAGCAGCAGTGCACCTTTTGCACCGCACTCGAAGGCGCGCGTACATCGGACTTCTTGCTCCCAGCGGTGCCGCATCCGGTGGTGATGCAGCGGCCAGCCGATGCGTTCCGTTCATGCCGAACGCCACCGCGCCGAGCCGGTGCCGGCCACCGAACTCGGCAGGATGCGCTCGGCGTACTTCTCCACTGGGAAATCAAACGTCCCGCGCAGGTTGACGCTTTCGATGTTTGTCGGCGCGATGTGCCGCAAGTCCTCGGAGGTCGGCTCGCCGCCGGCGGCACGAATTCGGTCCAACCCTGCTTGCATGTGCCCCGCGTTCCAGGCCATCACGACATTGCACATCAGGCTCAGTGCCGAGGCCACCCCGACCAGCGACTCGTCGCGCTTGGCCAGCTCGTTCGGGATCATGCCGTCGTGGATGGCGCGCTGCAGCGTGTGCATCGACTCGCCGCGGTTGAGCACATGTTGAATCTCGCCACGGAACGACGGGATCAGGAAATAGTCGACCAGGAAGATGGAGCACAGCATCATGCCCATCTGCACGCCGGCGTCGTAGTGCAGTTGCCCCCGCGCATCGCTGCCATAGCGCTGCAACAGCTGGTCCGCCGAGCACTGCCCGGTGGCCACCGACGACGCGATGCGTACATGCCCGTCATAGGCCGCCTCGATCTGCGACTCGACGATGTCGCAGTCGAGGATGGTTTTGAGCGCCGGCGGCACCGTGAAGCCAACAGGCGCATGCAGGTGCCGGCTTCTCAGGTCCGCAAGCCTCGGGCAAAGGTCCAGGTGCAAGTATTTCGCCAGGGCCATCGCGAAGTGCGTATATCCGTGTGTATCTACAGAAAGCATGCCGATGTCCTCGACCGCGGTCTGGCGAATCACGCCTTCGATCGCGGCGCCGGCCTGCCTCTGGTTGAGCACGATGGGCTGATCGTAGACGAAGCCCCAGCGGTCCAGCGCGTGCGTGTAGATGCCGATCGAGGCGGTCTTGCGCCGCGGATCAGCTCCCGCCTTCCAACTCGCCCTCGGAGTCTGCAGGCTCATCATGTCCGACGAGGCCAAGTCGCCGCGCCCCCAATGCTGCGCGATGTCGAAACTGTGCAGGTGCTGCAGCACGGCGTCGCTGGCCGTGCGCAGCTTGCGCTCGTCGCACAGGCGCTTGGTCATCTGGCGCACCGCCTCCGCGCTGACACCGGGCATCATCCGCGCGACCTGCGACGCGGACATCGACGTACTCAGCGCGAGCACGCCGGCATAGGCCAGGAGCAGTTCGTTGCGGTTGTGGGGTTCACGCCCGAGCAGTTGCCAGCTGAAGCGCACCTTGCTGTCGATGTGCAGCATCATGTCGGCGATCTGGCCGGGCCCGCGCTCGGCAAACAAGGCACGGCGCAGTTCGGCCACGCGCAGTTCTTCCGGACTGGGCGGCTGCTTCTCCAGGTGCATGCCGTCGTTGTCGATGCTCACCTTGCCCGATTCGGCGGCGTCGGCGAACTCCTCAATGCGTTTCTTCAGCAGTTCCGTCACCGGCCCGATGAATTCCTTCGGGTCCTGGGGCAGGTTGCGGTGCCCGTAGTGGTGTTTGCGCTTGGCCTGCCATTCGGCTTCCGGTATCAGCAGCGCGGCATGGCCGAGGAACTGGAAGCTGTGCGACAGGTGCACCGAGCCGTTGCGCAGCGCCACGCGCAGCTTGAACAGCGTTGCCCACTCGAAGGCGTTCAACGCCTTCTTGCGGTCGTCGGCTGCGATGGCTTCGCGCCAGCGGCGGCCGAGGTCGATGCTGGCGACCTGTGGCAGTTCGCTGGTCGGGCCGGCGTACACCTCGCGCAGAACCTTGAGCGCTTCGATGACGGGGTGCTCGCCCTCGGACTCGAGCGACAGGTCCAGCAGCTTGCCCAGTACCGCGCGGGCTTGCTGCGGATGATCGACCAGCCAAGCGCGTGCCAAAGCAGCGCGGCTGACCTTGGCTTCTTGCAGCGTCGCGTCGACCATCGTGCACAGCTGTGTCTTGAGCTCCTTGTAGGTCAGCTTGGTGTCGGTGGCCAGGCCGCGCACCGCCTGCGCGAATTCGCGAAGCCGCGCCTGGGCGTCGGCGACCTTGGGCGCCGACTCGGAGGCGGCCTTGTTGGCGGTCCTTCTGATCCACCGGCGCAGCATGATCAGCACCTGGTCGGAGGCGGTGCACAGCGCGTGACGAAGAAAGCAGCCAACTTCGAGCGTGCGGCGCGTCGACGTCACGCGCTTGCTGACGGAGGGCGGCCGGTTGGCGCAGCGCCGCCCGTAGTAGCGCACGGCGGCGTCCTTGACGGCATCGGGCCATCCGGCATGTGCCCCGAGGCCGCGCAGGTGTTCGATCCTGTCGAAGCACTCGCTCATCTGAACGGTGGACTGCTTGCGCGGCGCCGTCCACAGCCACGTCTGCGTCGGCGTGCCGTCGTCGCGGTTTGTCGTAAGCCCCTTGTCCCACTCGGCGAGGCGCTGCGCGCCGTAGGCGCGCGTGAGGGCCTCGGTCAACTGCGCCTCCTGATCCCGGTGCGCCTCGGCGATGAAGCGCTTGAGTTCGCGGTCGGCGATCAGCAGGATGCGGTGCTCGTAGAACCAGCGCTTGAGTTCGTGCAGCAGCGACGTGCTGCCGGCACGGCCGGCGATGGTCTCTCGGAGCCAGCGCACGACGTAGCGGCGCTGGTGTTCGGTCATCTGCTGGAAGCCAAGGGCTTCGTAGGCGAGTTTCTGATGATCGGCGATGGTGCGCACACGCTCGGTGTAGAGCGAGCGCAAGGTGCCGATGTCCGGCGGGTCGACGTTGATCTGTTCGCCGATGTGGCTCCACAGGCGTTTGGGGATGCGCTCGAACGCATCGAGCGTGCGACCGGTCATCCGAATGAAGCCGATGTGCAGGGCGACCGCGAGGCTGTGCAGCGGCTGCCGGCGCGAGTCGATCTTGCGTCGCTCGGCCGCGCTGTAGGAAAAGAAGGTCGTCAGTTCGAAGTCTTCAAGGCCAGGCGGGATGTCGCGCAGTCCGAGGTACGGGGTTCGCCAGTGCTCCACCTTTTTGGTCTCCTTCCTATCAGCGGGGAGGCGACGTTAGCGGGGAGACATCGATTGCGCAAGGTGTTGTCGACTTGTGTTGTCGACTTGGCTCAGCCGCGACCGGTCGCCGCGGGGACGCCTCGACTGGAAGGTAGAGGGGGTCAGCAAACCGAGCATTCATGCGGGTTACAGAGGCTCGTGCCCCGCAAACCCGCATGAATCCTAGGGGTCGCTACCGTCCTAAAACGCACGACGAACAAGGGGACCCCAATGAGCGCCGTCTTGCAAAGCGCAGGGCCCGGGCGCGCTAGCCGGGATTTCAAGCCGAGGAGTCGCTTCGGGACTGTGGGTATCGCGGTAATGGTGGGCTTGCATGTGGTGCTCGGCTACGCGCTCCTGTCTGGTCTGGCGCGCAAGGCCATCGTGGTGGTGAAGAAACCGGTCGATGCGACGCTGATACAAGAGGTCAAGCTGCCGCCGCCCCCGCCACCGCCCAAGCCGATCGTCAAACAGGAAGTCCAGGTGCAGGCTCCGCCGCCCCCGGCTTACGTGCCGCCTCCCGAGGTGACGCCGCCGCCGGCGCTCGAGCCGGCGCCCACGATCACCGCGGTGCAAAGCGGGGAGCCGGTGGCACCGCCCCCGGCTGCGCCACCCACTCCAGCTCCCGCACCATACAAGCCGGTGAGCAACGACATCGCCGCGGCTTGCCCCAAGCAGGCTAAGCCCGAATTGCCGCAGCGCGCGATCGACGAGGGCATCAGTGGTGTGGTCAAGGCCGAGGCGCGCATCAAGAACGGTCGCGTGGTCGAGGTGCGCATCGTCTCGGGGCCGCGGGTGTTCCACGCGGCGGTTCGCGCGGCGATGTCGCGCTACGAATGCCAGACCAGCGGCGACGCCGAGGTTGTGGCCACACAGAGCTTTACGTTCACAGTGGAGTGAACCATGCTTTTCGAGCAGCACGACAACTATCGCAAGGAATGAGAGCCAGGGTCGGCGGGCTTCGCGCAGCGCCGACCTGCTCGTGATCGATATTCGGTCGTGTGCTTGCCGGCGACTCAGCTTCAGCGCGGGTCGCTACGATCCGCGCACATCGTGCAGCTGCAGCACCTTGCCCAAGACCCGCTCGACGTTCGTCGCGGTCTTGAGCACATGCGCCTCGAGGGCGGTGCAGGCGGCGTGGACATCGCGGGCGAGCACCAGGCCAAGCAGTTGGCGGTGCTCCTCGGCCTTGTGCCGGGGCTCCTTGCGGTGCGCCGCCGAGAGGCGCCGATAGCGCTCGGCCTGATCGAAGAGCACGGCCACCTGTTCGCTCAAGCGAGGTGACCCGCAACCGCTGAGCAGTGCGAGATGGAAGTCGCGGTGGCGCTCGGTCCATTCGTCGTTCAATGCCAGCTTCTCGTCGTGGATGCGGCTTTCGACCCGCTCGAGCCGATGGTAGGCGCCCAGGGCGCGCGCCTCCCAGGCATCGTCGCCGCCAGCCATGGCCTCGCGCAGCGCCTCGCCCTCGAGCAGCACGCGCATGCGTGTCACATCGCGCAGATCGGACACCGAGATCGACGCGACCCGAAAGCCCCGGTGTTCAATCGCCACCACCAGCCCCTCCATCGCCAATCGGTTCAGCGCCTCGCGCAACGGGCTGTTGGACAGGCCCGTTGCGCGCTGCAAGTCGTCCATCTTCAGGCGCGATGCCGGCGCGAGATGCCCGCGCAGAATGGCAACACGCACCTGGCGGTAAGCTTGCTCGGCTAGCGGCGTCTCTGGTTGAGAATCCGAAACGGGTGCGGTATGGGTGGCGGCCATCGGGCTAACTCTTTTCTGCGGCATTGGCATTTTATGCACAAATCCGGCCGACGCACTCACGCGATGGAAGCGAGCAAACCTCCGTCGGCGCGGATGCTCAGAAGCTTGCGCGCAGCGCGATCCGCAGCGTGCGTGGTTCCAGCGGATGCACGAGCCGGCCGTCGATGCCGGCGCCGCCATTGCACGCTGGGCCATCGGCGCGTGTGCACGCGCCGCCCCAGAATTCGATGTCGTTGGCCCGGCTGTTGAATAGATTGAGCAGGTTCGCACTCAGCTCCACGCCGGGGCGGACACGCCAGCCGAGCTTCAGGTTGACGACCCAGAACGGCGTGGACTTCTGATGTCCGGTTTCCTCCAGCGCATAGGCGCCCATGTAGCGCAGGCGCAGGCCACCGAACCAGGGCCCGCGGGCGTCGACCGCGACGCCCACTGAGGCGGTCAGCGGGATCGCGTTGGGCACATGGCGGCCGCCGTTGTCGGCATTGGGCTCGCGAAAGCGCGCCGCCGAAACGGCGAGATCGCCGTCGACCACCAGCCAGTCGTTCGGCGCGAAGTAGTTCGACCATTCCAGCCCGTTCCGGCGTGACGCGCCTTTGGGTTCGGTCACGCCCTCGTCGCCGACGAAGACCAGTTCGGAGGCGAGGTCCAGCTGCCACAGCGCGAGGCTGGTGGTCCAGCCCGGCAGCGGCGCGGCGCGAACACCCAGTTCGCCGCCCCGAGCCGCCACCAGCAGCGGCACGGGATCGAGCGGCGAGCCGTTCTGCGGGTTGCTGCGCGCCGTCGCACCGCGTGCATCGTTGCTGTGAAAACCGCGGCCCCAGTTGGCGTAGAACTCGGTGCCAGCGAACGGGCCGATCGCGAGCGCCAGCTTGGGGCTGCTCTGGCGGGTCCGCACGTTGCCGCCGTTGTCGAAGTTGAACTCGCCCGCCAGCGGCGTCACGCGTGCCTGCACGATGTCGTGGCGCAGGCCGAGGGTGGTGCGCAGCCATTCGGTCCAGCGCGTGCGGGCTTCGGTGAACAGCGCAGTCGCGGTTTCGGTGATGCGGTCCTCGCGCACGGTGCGCGTGCGCTGGCGCGCTTGGGTGTCGTACAGGCCGACGCCGGCGATGCGGTCCTGGCGCAGTTGCGCGCCGATGTTCAATTCGGTGTCGTGCCACGCCGGGCCGAGCGGCAGGCTGCGCGCGAGTTGCCCGCCCCAGACCGTGCGCTGGTCGGCCTGCTCGTGCTGGTCGCCCTGTGGCCCCTTGATGAAACCCGACGCGCTGCTGAAAAGGTTCAGGCCATAGTCGATGACATAGGCGCTGGCGTGCGTGCTGCCGTCGACGTCGCTGCGCGCCCATTCGCCCGACAGGCTGTAGCGATGGGTGCGGCCGCCGTCGCCGGGCACCAGCGTGCCGTAGCGGCCGATCTCGCCGGAGGCTATGGCCCGTTCGGGCACATGCTCGGTCGCCGTCCAGCGTGCGCTGTAGGCCATGGTCGTCAACGCAAAACCGTCGCCCGCGGTGCCCGACGACAGGCGCAGCACGGCATTGTCTTTGTGCAGGTTCTCGGGCTGCTCCCAGGGGCCGTCGTTGACCGCGGTCTCGACGGTGCCGAGCCAATGCAAGTCGCCCATGTCGCGGCTGCCGGCAGCCAACGCTCGCCGGAAGTGATTGGCACCCAGCTCCACCTCGCCGAACGCCTGGGCCAGGCTGCGCGCATAGTCGATGCGCGCCGCGCCGGTGACGGCGAAGTCGCCGTCTTCGACCGAGTAGACCCCTTTGCGGTATTTGACATTGCGCACCAGCTCTGGAATCAGGAAGTTCAGATCCATGTAGCCCTGGCCGTGGCCGTGCGAGGCCATGTTCACCGGCATGCCCATCACCTGGGTGGCGAAGTCGCTGCCATGGTCGAGGTTGAAGCCGCGCAGAAAGTACTGGTTGGCCTTGCCGTCGCCGGAATGCTGGGTCACGATCATGCCGGGCACGGCCTCCAGCACTTCGGCCGAGCGCAGCAGCGGGCGGTTGGTAAGCTGCTGCGCCGTGACCGTGCCCTCGGTGGCGGAGTCGGCGCTGCCGGAGAGTTGTTTGCCGTTGGCGGTGATCACCACCTCCTGGAGCGTCTGTACGCCGCCGGCTTGGGCGACGGCGTGGATGAAGAGAGCGCCGATCGCGGCGATGACGAGCGGGGTCGTCGTGGGAATCTTATTCAGGGGCATAGGGGTCGGGCCGCAGGGTGTAGAAGCCCGCCACGCGCAACCGCACAACAACGGCATGCTCGGACTGGTTCTGCAGATACCAGCCGTGGATGCCGTCGAAGGGCGCCACCAGTGCGCCGTTCTCCGCGTTGCCCAGACCGGCCTTGTAGCTGGTCACGTGCACGGCCGGTGCAGGGTCGGACTGGCCGTGGAAGTCCGCATAGAACTCGGCGGACGAGGCCTCGACGGTCCACGCATACACCAGCGCCTGGCCGGCCTTCATGCGCAGCTTCCATTCGAGTTCGTCGCCATGTTGGGGGTCGCCGCCGGCGGCCAGCGGGATCTCGATGGTGTCGCTGCGCCAGGGCTGCGGATACGCATGCGCGATCGGCGCGTTGGCCGGCTTGGGTGCCGACAGCGCCATCAGGCCGCTGGCGTTGCCGATGCCCAGCGGGTCGACGTGGAACTCTGCCGGCAAGACCACGCCCGCCAGCAGCGCCGCGACCCCGAGCACGCTGGCGCCGACGATCGCCAGCAGCCTGCGGCGCGATGGTGGACGTGCACTGCGACCGACGCTCATGAGGTGGCTCCCCATGGCAGCACGAAAGCCGCAAGCTGCCGCCCGGCGAGCAAGAACCCGGTGCCCATCAGTGCCGCCTGGACCCATACCGCTTGGCGCTCGAACGCCGCGCGGCGGCGCCATGCCGCGATCAGCACGAGCACCACCGAGAGCGCAGCCAGCTGGCCCAGCTCGACCCCGGCGTTGAACGCCGCCAGCCGGCCCGTCAGTCCTTCTTGTGCCGGGGCCAGCGCCTGCACGCTGGTCGCGAGCCCGAAGCCATGCACGAGGCCGAACCCCGCCACAGCCAGCCGCGCGTCGGGCCTGATGCCCAACAAACTGCGCCAGCCGTCGAGGTTGTCGACCGCGATGTAGACCACTGACAAGCCGATCACCAGATCGACCAGGTGCGCATCAGCATGGATGCCGCCCAGCACGCCCGCCATCAGGGTCAGGCTGTGGCCCACGCTGAACAGCGTGACGAGCAGCAGGAGCTGCGACCAGCGGCGCAGGAAGAAGACGATACCGAGCACGAACAGCAAGTGGTCCCAACCGGTGAGCATGTGACGCGCGCCCAAATACAGCCATGGAGCCAGCCACGGCCCCGCGGCGCGGCCCGCGACGAATGCAGCCTGGTCGTCGGCAATGCCGTGCCCCGCGGCGGTGCCGCTGACGCACAGAAGCAGCAGCAGCCAGCGGTGCTTCATGCCAGGCTGCGACTGACGAACCAGTACAGACCCACGGCCAGCAGCAGCGCAGCGCCGAAGTCAGCAACGATGGCGCGCGGCAGGGCCCTGCGGTTGCGTGCGGCGATCGCAGCGGCGCCAATCGCGCCAGCCACCAGCATCAGCTGCGCCACTTCGACACCGAGGTTGAAGCCCAACAGCAATTCGGCCAGCCGCCCGTCGGGCAACTGCATCTCGAGCAGGTTGGCGGCAAACCCGAAGCCGTGGATCAAGCCGAACACGACGGTCACCACCAGCCGCAAGCGCGCGGCCTCCTGCAGTCGGCCGGCCATCAGCAGATAGTTCAACGCGAACAGCCCGCTGCCGATGAGCAGCAGCGCCGGCATGTTGCCGAAGCCGAGCCAGCGGGCGAGCGCCAGCGCGCCGATCGCGCCGGCCAGGGTCAGCGCCACCGGCAGTGCGCGCTGCGTGCGCCCCACCACGATCTCGGCGCCGATGAGCACGATCGTCGCACCGACCAGGGCGTCGATCAATTCGGCATGCGGGCGGAACACCCCCGTCACCGCCAGTGCAAGCGTGGCACTGTGGCCGAGCGTGAAGCCGGTGACCACGAACACCAGGTCGCGCAGCCGGCGCGAGACCAGCACCAGCCCGAGCAGGAAGGCCATGTGGTCGGGGCCGGTGAAGATGTGCTGCATGCCGAGCCACACGAACTCGGCGAAGCCGGCGTGCTGCAGCGGGTTGTCGGTTCCGGGCTCGATGGTGTGGCGCTCGGCGCCGAGAAGGTACTCGCTGAAGTGGCCCGCACTGTCTTCCACGCGCGCGAAATGGCTGTGAGTGCGCACCAGGTCAAAAAAGGCCGTGACGTGCAGCTCGATGCCCTTGCTGCCCGGGCAGTCGAATCTCATCTCGAAGCGCCGGTAGCCGGGCGCAGCGGCGAGCTTGTAGGCCTCGCCGGTGGGCACGCAGGCGGCGCCGGCCGCCCGGGCCGTGACATGCTCGGAGAGGTAGTGCCCCAGCGCGCTGTCGGATGGCGAGGTGGCGCCGTCGGGCGAGAGCCGCCGCGCCTCGGTCTCTGGCACGATGAAGCGCGCTCGCAGCTGCTGGCCCTGGACCTGCCAGCTCGACTGTGTCTCGCTGCGCGTGTGCGCGCCGGCCACGTCACCGAGCACACACAGCAGCAGCATGCCCACTGCGCGCAGCGCGCGCCACGCCGGATCAGCGCGCGGCATAGGGCGCCGCCAGCAGGATCTCGGCCTTGCCGCGCAGGTAGGCCTCGGTGGCCCGCTTGCGCAACGCAGCCTGTTCGCGCAGATAGGCCTTGAGCACCTCGGTCCTGGCCAACTCGAAGCCGAGTGGCCGCGGCGGCTCGTGGCCGAGCATGCGCAGCACATGCACGCTCGCGCCGGGCCCGCTGATCGGTTCCGAGATGGCACCGGCGGCGAGCAGCCGCGCCTGATCGAACAGCGCTGCGCCAAGCTGCTCGCGCGCGACGACGTAGTAGATCTCGCCATGGCCGCGGCCGCTGTCGTGCAGCCCGGCGCGCGACAACGTGGCTTCGAAGTCGGCCCCGGCGCGAACCTCGATCAGCGCCTGCCGAACGCGGGCGAGTGCACGCGACGGGTCGGCCCCGGCGTCGGCGTCGGCCGGTAGGGTCCACGCCTGCACGTTCATCGTGCCAGCGCTTGCGAACGCTTGTGCATGGGCGGCGTGATAGGCGCGCAGCACCGCATCCGATGGCGGCGCGAGTTCCACCTCGGCAACGATCTGTTGCTCGACCGCCGCCACCAGCGCGTTGCGCGTGTCGGCGTCGGTGGCGGCGAAGTCCATCTCCAGACCGCGCTGCACGAACAACTCCTCGCGGACCATGTCGTCCAGCACCTTGCCACGTTCGGCGGCCGAGGTCTGGTCAAAAGGCTTGGAGGCCAGCGTCTGGACCTGGGCGATGAAGTCGCTCATCAGGATCGGCCGCTGGTTGACCAGCGCCACGTCCTCATGCGGCACGCTGCGGGTGGCGCTGCCCTTGGCGGTGAAAAGCGCGTGGCCGGCCAGCGCCAGACCGAGGGCGGCTCCGCAGGCGGGCAGCCACACCGAACGTTCGAGGTGCACCATCGCCACGCTCAGAGCGTGAAGCCGATCCAGCGGCCGGCGCAGACGACGCCGATCCACAGCGACAGCGAGATGCCGCCTGCGGCCCGGGCCGCTCGCGGCAGCGCCGGGCCGCAGGCGGCGCTGGCCAGGCGCGGATGCGTGACGCCATGAAACACCAGCATGTTGATCCCCGCCAGTGCGATGCAGGCGAACTTCAGCCGCAACGGCAGGTTGTGGAAGAACACATCGGCCTTGGAGATGAACATCAGGCTTCCCGTCAAGACTGCGAGTGCAAAGGCGACCCAGGTCCACGGCAGCACGGTGGCCGTCAGGTCGTCGATGGAGCGCTCGCGCCAGGCCAGGCCGAGCAGGCGCAGGTCGACCATCGCAATCGAGCCGAACACGATGCCGATCGCCAGCACATGCGTGGCCTCCAGGATGGGGTAGAGCCAGTTCGACTCTGCAATCGTCACGGCCAGCGGCAGTTGCTGCAGCCAGGTCAAGCTGTCGTTGATGCTCATGGGGCGCTCACTGAGGTGGGGAGGTTCAGACGTAGGCAATGAAGCGGCCGGCCGCCACGATGGCGACCAGCAGCACGAGGTTGATTGCGGCCACGGGCTTGAGCCAGGTGCTGCCACTGCCGTCGCGGGCCAGGGTCCGGCCCATGGTCACGCTGCTCGCGGCCAGGGCGACCACCAGCAGCATCTTCACGCGGAAGACGTTGCTCAGCAGTTCGCGCTTCGGCTCGATAACGGTGAGCAGCGCTCCGGTCATCAGCAGCACGAGCAGAGCGACCCACAACGCCGGCAGAATGCGAGCTGAAAACTCTTGGGTCGGCGGCCCGCGACGGGCCCAGCCGAGCAACCTGAAGTCGAGCATGACCAGCGCTGTCAGCGTGACCGCGATGCCCAGGATGTGAACCGTCTGGACGATTGGCACCAGCCATTCGAGGGGCGCCAGCGTCCGGCTCAATGCGGTGGCTGCTAGCCAGGTGCAGAAATTCTCGATCATCGTGTCTCCGTCGTTGCAACCGAACCGGTGGGGCCGGCGTCTGGTGTCGCACTGTGGTCGGCAGCTCGATGCATGTCAGGTAAAGCACGGTTGGGAAACAGTTGCGCCGTCCGCGTTAACGTGACGGTTAACGTCGATGCGGCCTTTAAAATCAAGCACATGTCGACGACGAACGACCCTCGAAGTGCAGCCATCGCCCCGGCCGACAAAGACCCGAGGCTGCTGGAGCAGGCCGAGAAGCTGCGCGAGAGTGGCCAGCTCGGCCGCGCTGGTCATTTGACGCGGGTGTTCGACTACCTGGTCGATTGCTCGTTGACCGAGCGCGCGCCGAAGGAGCTCGAGATCGCGACTGCGGCATTGGGCCGCGATGCCGGCTTCGATTCGTCGCAGGACGCGGCCGTGCGCGTGTACATGCACAAGCTGCGGCGCAAGCTCGACGAGTTCTATGCCGGCCCCGGCCGCCACGAGGTGCTGCGCCTGTCGTTGCCCAAGGGCGACTACCGGCTGGCGCTCGTCGCCGCGAACCCGGCCGAGCCAATGCCCGAAGAGCCCGCCGATGCGGCTGAGCCACGAGCCGAGCCCCTCGTGGTGAGCGCGCGCCGCCGCTGGATGGGTGCGGCGCTCGCCGCCTCGCTCGGGGTCAATGCCCTGCTGGGCGGTATCTTGGCGCTGCGCTCCCGCGAACGCGCTGACAACGAGCTGTTGCAGTTGCGCGAAAGCCGGCTGTGGGCGCCGCTGCTGGTGGGCGATCGGCCGGTGGTGATCGTCGTCGGCGATTACTTTCTGCTCGGCGAAACCGATGGGTCGGTGCTCGTCAAGCGGCTGGTGCGCGAGTTCGACATCAATTCGCGCGACGACCTGGCCCGCCGCCAGACCCAGCGGCGGCCCGGCGAGGCCGACAACTACCTCGACCTGGACCTCGCCTACCTGCCCACCTCGGTGGCCAGTGGCCTGCGCGAAATCGTTCCTATCCTGGCCGTGCCGGCCAAACGGCTGCGCGTGGTGGCGATGTCGCAGTTGTCGACCGACATCCTCGGCATCGCGCACGTCGTGTACCTGGGCCTGTTCAGCGGGCTGGGCAAGCTCCAGAGCCTGGTGTTCGCAGGCTCGGGCTTCGCGATCGGCGAGACCTACGACGAACTCATCGACGCTGCCACGAAGAAGCGCTATGCCAGCGGCGCGGGAGTGCCGCGGGCGAGTGAGCCGAAGGTGCACGACTACGGCTACGTATCTTCATTTGCCGGACCGTCGGGCAACCGCTTCGTGGTGTTGGCCGGCATGCGCGACATCGGCCTGCTGCAAGCGACCAGCCTGGTGGGCCGGCTGAGCAAACTGCAGGCACTGGAGCAGGCCGGCGGCGGCGCGGCCGCGTTCGAAGCACTGTACGAGGCTCACGGGCTGAGCCAGACGCTGCTGGAGACCACACCGGTGCTGGTGCGTCCGCTGGACGCGAAGCGAATCTGGCGCAACCCGTAGCCGCCGCAGGCCGGCCAGCCAACTTCTGAATGCGGCCTAGCGTGTGTAGCGCGTCTCCAGCGTCGGCCCCTGGCCGCAGGTGTACTCCTCAATGCGCTCGTTCGGGCGCAACTGGAGCGTGTGCCGCACCTGCCAAGGCTTGCTGAAGACCACCGGGTCGATGATCGTGGTCACGATCTCCAGCAGCTTGCCGCCATCGATTTTGCGCAGCGTGCGCGTCATGCTCAGCTTGTCACTGTGCGGCAGGCCGCTGTCGTCCAGCAGCGTGCCGTCCTTGAAATTGGTGGTGGTGATGGCGATGCCATCCGCAGTCCACACACCGACCGAGTTACCCATGTAGGCAGGGTCTCGTTCGAGGTCGGGTTTCTCGTTCAGGTAGACCTGCTCGTAGCTGTGGTTGTGCTCCCAGATCAGCACGAACTGCTCGCCCGTTTTTTCGACCTTTTGCACGATCTGCAGAGGGAAGTTCTGGCCAACGATGCGCGTGGGCCCCAGCGGCAGGCAGCGCCGCAGGTCGTCGCGGCCCACCGGCTTGCCGGCTTCGGCTTTGAGCGTGGCCGCCGATGCGTCGTACCGCTTCCTGCCTTCCGCCGTCAACGGCACGGCGCCACCGCCCACGGGCTGCAAAGGAGTCTGTACGGGTTGCGGCCACCACAGGCCGTGAAGGTCGGGACGGGTCTGCGCCCCGGCTTCGTGGGCACCGGCCAGCAGCATGCCGACCGCCAGCAGGAAACGACCGCAGTCTTGCGACAGGCTCACTTGGGTTCCTCCCCGCTACCGATCGCGCCGCGCAGCCCCCCCGGCCCGCCCATCTGCATGACCTTGCCGTCGGGCAAGGTGGCCGACTGGTAGCTGCCGAAGTTGGGCTTGGTGCGGTGCGGGGCGATCTTGACGATCACCTTCTCACCCACCTTGAAGGTGTCGCGCGAGAAGCCGACTTTGCCGAGCATCGAGGGGCTGACGCTCTCCACTTCCCAGGCCTGGACCGAACCGTCGGCAGCCTTCACGTTGAGGTAGAGGAAGGTATGCGGGTTGGTCCATTCCCATTTCGTCACCACGCCTTCGATGGTCATCGCCTTGTCCATGTCGAACGAGGCGTAGGAATGGTGCGCCAGCGCCGGGCCGGCGCAGGTGGCACCGGCCAGTGCGAGCGCCAGGAAGAGCGCGTGTCTGTACTTCATGGTCGTCTCCTGCGTGATGGTCCGAAGGGGTGGCGTGGTGTTCATTCCGGCCCCCAGTCTGCGCCCCACCATTGGATTGGCTCGGGCATGTCGCGGTTGTTCTCCGCACAACGATAGTCGATCATCTTGTAGCTGTCAGGCTGGCGGTTGAAGATCGAAAGCGCCTCGAAAGGCCGCGTGAATGCCCCCGGGTCTTCGATGCGGATGCGGTCCTCGAGTTGCTTGCCACCTGGCAGCAGCTTGAACCGGTGCTCGACCTGCAAGTGTGTGGTGTGATAGAAGGCGTGCGGGAATGGTGTCTTGCCATTGAAGCCGATGACATGGACCACCAGCGTGTCACCATCCCAGCGCGCAATGGCGTCGCCCGTCCAGGTGGGCTTGATGCCCGCGGGATGCTCATTGCGGATCGGGAAGATGTTGACGCGGCCGTCCTCCTCGAACAGCAGCGTGATCTGGTCGTCGTTCTGGATCCAGCGCCATGGGAAATTACCTTTCATCGCCCGCACGGTGCCAGCCACCAGGCAGCGCTGGTTGTTCGGCGACCATGGCTGGCCGGCCTTCTGGGCATTGAGGTAGCCCTGGTGCAGCGCAGCGTTCCAGGGCTGGAAGGGGATCGGCGAACCGTCGGTCGGTGCCATCGCTTCGCGCCCTGCACCTGTGGCCAGCGAAGAGCGCCGGTCGACCTGCCAGATGCCGCTGAAGTCGGGGCGTGTGGCGCCGTCCTGGGCGGCCACCGGCAGGGTCGCGAATTGCAGAAAACAAAGCAGCGCGGTCAGGCCGCACCAACGCAACATTCGGGTGCTCATTTCGAGTCCTTCGGAAGCTCGACCTTGCCACCGGCCTGCGTGTACAGGGCCAGGTCGTCGCCGAGGAAATCGGCCTCGACGATGCGGCCCTCGGCGTCGTAGCGCACCAGTGCCGTCTCGCGAATGTGCAGCGGTTTGCCCGTGCCCGGGAAGCCGAACAGCTTGCCCGTGTGGTGGCCATCGATGAACCACGAGATGACCAGCCGGTCGCCCTTGGCCAGGATGTAGACGGCCTTGTTGGTGCGGTCGGCGATCGAACCCTGCGGCCCGTTGATGTAGCCGTTGCTGCCATAGAACGCCTCGAGGCCGCGGAACCCGCGCCCGACGATGCGCACTTCGGGCGCCGAGCGTTCGGCCCAGCCGGCCGGCCGGGACGGCGCGCCGGATGTGCCCGTCGACGCGGCCTCGACTGTGGGCCGTGCACGGCCCGCACCACTCAAGGCCTCGAGCTGCGAGCGAATGTTGCGCAGCTCCTGCTGGGTGTAGCCGGCCTCGACGATCGAGCGGCGCAACTCGGGGTCGGATGCGGCGGCGGGCCACACCCAGGTCATCGGGTCCAGCGGGGTGTTCGCCGCCGGCTGCTGGGCCCAGGCCGTACCGAACAGCAACGCCGCCGACGCAGAGGCGGCCAAGCGCCGCAAGACTGCAGGTTGCGGGGTGCGTGATCGCGGGTTGAACATGGCATCACTCCAGTGCTTCAAGCTGCTGCCTTGCCGCCGATCAGAACTTGACCGAAGAGACGACGCCGAAGGCGCGCGGCGGAGCCAAGGTCACTGCCCACCAGGGTTGCGGCCCGGTGTTGAGGTTCTGCAGCACGACTTCATTGGTCAGGTTCGTGACATAGGCCGACACGTCGACCCGGCCGTCGGCACTGGTCCAGTTCAAGTACGCGTTCCACACCGTGGACTTGGGTTGGACGGCAGGTCCATTGTTGGTGATCGGAAGGCTGGTGCCTTGGCCCGAGGTCCAGTAGGCGGTCTTGTACACCGCCTGCACGCGTGGCGTCAGGCGTCCGGCCCCTTGCAGATCGAAGGTGTGCTGGTAGCTCGCGCTGAGGCTGCCCTTCGGCGAGTTCGACGGCCGGTAGCCGACGATGGACTGCTCGGCGGCGACCACCTGGTCAAAGGCGGCCTGTGCCTGCGCGGCAGTCACCGAGCCACCACGCGACGCGATCGAATCGATGATTTTCTGCGTCGTGAGGGTCTGGACGTCCGCGGCGGTGACCTCGGTCTTCAGCAACTCGGCCGAAATGACCAGGCGGTCCAGCGGTGTGATGACCCAGGCCACGTCCACATCCACCCCCTTGCTCGAAAGGTTCGGCAAGGGCTGATCCTGGGCGCAAAGCACGCTGTTCGACAGGGTCGCGGCAGTACCAATCGGTGTACCTTGCGGGTGGGCACAGGTGCCGGTGGCGGCGCCGGTGACCACGTTCACGCCTTGCAGCACTGTGCTCGAATTCAACTGGTACTTGTCGAACTTGGAGGCGAAGGCCTCGATGTTGAGTTGCAGCCGGTTGTCCAGAAGTCGGCTCTTGAATCCGGCCGTGAATTGCTTGAGCGTCGACGCGCCGCCAGCGACGACTTGCGGCGACGCGGCGTTGCTGGTGTCGAAGCTGAGCTGGCCCGGCTGGTAGCCGGTGGCGACGGCTGCATACACCATGGCGGTGGGCGCGACGTCGAATTCGAGACCGCTGCGATAGGTGAGCTTGCTCCACGTGTTGGAGCCCTGCGCCGGGTAGTTGAAGTTGATCCCGTCTGGGCCGGCAATGCTCCCGCCCAGATAGTTGAATACCGACGAGCTCACGCTCTTTTCATCTTTCTGGTAGCGCAGCCCGCCGAGCACGCGCAGCGTTGGGACTACCAAATACGTGGCGTTGCCGTAGCCCGACTGGGTCGTCTGCAGGGATTGCGGCGTCGAGCCCCAGACATAGCAGTTGGCGTTCTGACGCGAGGTCGTGTTGAGCGGACAGGTGACCAGCACAGGCGCCGTTCCGGGCGGCGCGATCGTGCCGCCAATGGCGCTGCCGGGATAGAGCTCGAAGCCGTTCAGGGCCGACACGTCGCTGCGAAACCAGCTCGCTCCGGCCAGCCACTTCAGCGTATTGGCGTAGCGCTCGGGCGAAGTCAGGCGGACATCGAACTGACTCGTACTTTGCTGCATCGGCGCCTGGTTCGCTGTCGGGCCTTGGATGCGCGTCACGTTCTCGCGGTTGAACTTCTGATACGAGGGGATCGCGGTGAGCAGGCCGATGCCCGTGTCGTACTCGAGGTTGGCGCTGTAGGTCTGCAGGACGTTCGAGGTGTGCGGGTTGTTCTGGAACGCGCCCGAGGGCAGGCCGTCGTCCCAGGGATTGGCGCGATCACGATAAGTCGGTGCCGTCGCGGGGTCGATGTTGAACAGATAGGTCGGCGCGCAGCCCAGGGTCGCGTAGGTCTGCGGCGTCGACGTGTTGCGTGGCGGGCTGACGCAGCCCAGCGGCGTCGCGGTCGTACCGGGCTTGCCGGTCACCGCGCCTGTGGGGCCCACCGGCAGCAAGTTGGCTGCCGTGGCCGGCACCCAGTAGCCCTGGTACAGCAGGTTGCCCTGGTTGATGCCGGTGCCGCCGATGAAGTTGCGCTCGGCCGTCAACACCAGGTTCAAACGCTCACTCGGTTCCCACCGGTACTTCAGGCGTAGCGTCTGCGTATCTTCGTTGTCCGAGTTGCTGCTGGTGTAGCCGTCGCGCCGATTTGACTGAAATGCGAACCGGATCGCGTGGTTCTCGCCCAGCGGCGCGTTGAACACGCCGGAGAAGGCCTGGCGCCGGAAGTTCCCGACCTCCGCGCTCGCCTTGGCGAAGTAGTCGAATCCCGGCTGGTTTGACACCAGGCTCAGCGCGCCCACCAGCGAGTTGCCGCCGAGGTTGGTGCTCTGCGTGCCACGCAGCAACTCGATACGCGTGACATCCAGCAGGCCGCCGCGAATGGCTTCGGGGCGCACCTGATAGACACCGTCGATGATGATGGCGACGCCGGGGTTGGCCGATGGATCAGCGGAAAGGCCGGCTGCGGCGGCGCCATTGCCGCCGTCCAGGCCGCGGATGTTGAAGGTCGCGCCGGTGGCCCCGGCCTGCACCTGTACGCCCGGCAGCCCTCCCAGCACTTCGTCGATGCGCTTCTTGCCTTCCTTTTGCAACTGGTCGCCGGCGAAGGTCTGGACCGATAGCGAAGTCTTCTGTGCATCGGCGCGCCGCTTCTCGGCCGTGATGACCACGGTTTCGAGAACGGCCATGCTGGTCGGACCCGCTTTGTCAGCCGACGCCTTCTCGATGACAGCCGGGCTGCTCGCAGCCGCAGCCGCAGCCGCTGCCGGCGCGGCCTCCTTTTCGGTCGCGGCCGGACTGCTCGCCGCGGCACTCGGGGCACTTGGCAGAGTTGCCTGGCTCCATGCAACGGCAGGTGCAAGCAACAGGGTAAGCGGCACAGCGGCAGCGCTACGTAAAACGAACCTTTGCATGAAGTTTTCCTTGTCGGTCGGATCATCCGGGTGGCAGTCGGCACGGGTCGCCAACGACCGTCACCGCCATCGACTATTTCGCACACTTTTACTATTGTGCGCAAAATGCTTTATTGCGCACCATAGTGTTTTCCATAACCGGCTCCCTCCGACGGCGTGCGCAGCGCCCCAATGGGTGGGCCGCGCAGGACCTTGATTCCAGACTTGTTCAGGTGGTGCCGCGGTGGCATGTACGCGTCTGGAATCGACGCGGAAGGAGATGTTCACGCCCGCGGGCATGTTGTTCGGACAGATTGCCGACATCCGCTCGAACGATCGGCGCATCAGCGCAAAACGCCACCTCACCGCCGCTCAGCAAAAGCGCAGCCTCACCGCCGAATGAGCGCAGTTCCTGATCGCCGTTCACGCCGCCTGAGCAACAGGTCACAGGCTGCCATCGCGTACGCCGCGCTCGAGCGCCATCAGCCTGGCACCGGACTCATCGGCCGCTGAACGCAACCGAGGCAGGAAACGTTCGACGACGGTCTCGACCGTGTGGACAGAACTGAACCAAGTCAGGCCGATCGATGCGACGACTCTTCCACGCTCGAAAATGGGCAAGGCGATGGTTTGCGATACGGGCCTCACCCCGGGTTCGCGAAGTGCGTAGCCGAGAGCCCGCACTTTCGCCAGCAGAGACAGCGCGAACGATCGATCTCGAGCCAGGGCGTCTTCCGGTTGATTGGACTGCGCTACGAGCGAGAGCAGTGCCGCCTGTTCATCGGGC
>Ga0209515_10003805_pt1 | contig 21000 bp, 20 predicted proteins | sample Subgroupgradi54m_FD_187454 | JGI IMG/M metagenome (GOLD analysis project Ga0209515, IMG submission 187454) | Subsurface groundwater microbial communities from S. Glens Falls, New York, USA - GMW60B uncontaminated upgradient, 5.4 m (SPAdes)... ...
CTAACTTTGTTACCAACTCTATATGAATGAGTTAACCTATAATATTCATAGGATTTATCAACATTCTTATTCTTTTTTATGACCTTACGTATAAACATAGTGGCAAAGATAATAAATTATATTCATACATCAAAATCTATGGGTCACTACAAATGAAAACTGAAAAAGATATAACACTGTCATTCAAATAGTTGTAATTTTAAACTTACTAAAAACTCATGAAAAAAGATGTTTTTTAGTGATTTTTGAGGCACAAATTTACAAGATGGGTTAAATATTTCAACCTTAATACGACTCTAAATTCCTTATAGTTTCTTATTCGTAATTAATAGAGTAAATTTTATCAAATTGTTTGTTAGAAACAAATTCTGGAGTATATCGCATAATACTTTTTACAATCGACTTTACAATTCCTGATTGATTTGTAACTTGAGCCAATTGAAAAGAAGTATTTGTAATTTCTGTCGCTTTTTTAATTCTTTTTTCTTGGAATTTTTTTAAAGCTAATTCAATATCTGATGTCACTGAAAGTTCATTGGCTATCACATAAGCATCTTCAATAGCTTGACATGCACCTTGACCAAGATTTGGGGTAGTCGCATGAGCAGCATCCCCTATCAAAGCCACTTTTCCATCTAGCCAATTTGTTATCGGTTTAAAATCAAATAAATCTGATCGAATAATGTCATCAACATTACAAGAATTAATTAAATCTTTAATGATTGGTTGAAATTCAGAGCATAAAGTCAATAAATCACATTTCAATGTTTCTTTATTGTCCTTCCCTCCCGATTTTTCAAAATTGGTTATGTAGCAATATATTTGGTTTTCATTGATTTTAGAATATGCAGCTCTTAATCCTTTTTTGTTCGACCAAATTTCATACATATTATTTTTATCCTCTAATGGTAATTGAAAATTCGTTACAAATCTCCAACACGTTTGACCTGAATATCTTAATTTTAAATCTTTTTGAATTTGTTTTCTTGTATTTGATTTAATACCATCCGCTCCTATTAAAAAATCGGCTTCAACAAATGTTCCATCTTCAAATTCTGCAATTACTGAATTTTCAGTTTGTTTGTAGGATTTAAAAACTTTATTTACGATAATGTTTTCAGTTGGAATATAAGATGCTAATAACTTTTGAAGTGTTGCTCTGTGTATTGCTACAGTTGCATACGAATGTCTAGCTTTAATTTTCACACTATCTACAGTAGAAATTATTTTACTTTTTGTATCAATAACATTTATTGAATCCAACACTTTTCCTGCTGCTATTATATCGTTAACAATTCCTAATTCATTGTAAATTTTTAAACCGTTTGGTGCAACCCAAATACCAGCACCAACCTCTTTCAATTCAAAAGCTTGTTCATATACAACTACTTCAATTCCTTTTTTAGCTAATGCAATTGCAGTTGTTAAACCACCAATCCCACCACCTATCACGATACCTTTTTTCATAAAATAAAGTTAATAGAATTTGTTGATAAATCCTAGATCCTTTTAAATTTTAGGATCTAGGATTATTTTAATCTAGGAATGGTGACTATAAATTATTTAATACAATTTGATTCTGTAATTCTAATATTTAATATCAACTGATCCAAGTTTCTATAGATGTAATCTAATGGTACTTGGTAAAAATAAATTTTTTCCCAAGTTGTTGTTTCTTCGTCATCACCACATCCTTTTAAGCCTTTAGATGTGTTCAATAACTCAATTTTTTCATCAACATTTAATTTCCAATAGTCACAATATTCTACAACTGTTATTCTCTTTTTACCTTTCTCATTCTTTATTTGTCTCATTTAAGTTCTTTTATTTTTAATTCACTAAATACTTTATCCATCTGAAGTGTCGGAAACTTTTTAGTTTTAAAAAATAGAAAATCCTGTTGGATCATATTTTTCCAAGAATATGAAGATGAAATACTTCGTTTTAAATTACTTTTATAAATTTCAATAGCTTTATCGTATTCGTTTTTAAATAAATAACAATGTGCAAGATTTCCTAATAAATAAAAATCATTCGGATACAATTGTAAACCTCTTTTAAAAAAAACTATAGCCTCGTCATATTTTTTGTTTTCTAACAAATACCAACCTATATCGTTAATGTAATTAGAGGTGCCGTTTAAGCTGTCGATGTTATTAATTTTTGTGGTTTTAGGATTTGTTTTGTCATCAACTTCGTTTGAATAACCAAGTATATTTCCTTTGTCATCTTTTGAAAATTCTTTTACTGTTGAAAAGAATTCCGTAAGAAATTGATTAGGCGTTGCAAAATACATTTTTAAATATGTTTTGGATAGGTAGTAATAATATTGGCCATCTATTTCCGTAATGGCCTCCCAAGTGCTATCATTATTTAGATATATACCTTCGTAGTTTTTAAACGTTTTTGCATCAACAGTTATGCATTTTTTTCTTATTGGCTCGTGATAAAAATTTTTCCAGTTATATGCTTTTGCAACACTATTTATTATTTCTGGCAAAATTTTTTGATCGTCCTTATTTAGAAATACAACCACACCATAGCCACCTTCTAAACTGCCATAAAAGTCTCCGCAAAAACCATCGTTGGCAGCTCCATGTTCAAAATATTTAGCTCCATTGTGATCTTCGATAAATGAGCCCAAAGATGTTGGTCCATCTTTATAGGTTGTCAAATGCAGTTTTACCATTTCCGAATTTAAAACTTTAGAAGGCTTTCCTTGATATGCTAATTGCATATCAATAACATAATTGGCAAGATCACTTGGCGTCATCCATAAGCCTGCCGCAGCCTGCTCAGGGTAAACGTGAAATTTGTTTGAGACAGGAGAGCCATCTGCATTATATCCAGATGCACACAAAGGTTGTTTGTCTTTTGCAGGAGGCTGTGCAAAAGAACTATTTTGCATACCTATTGGTTTTAAAATATTGTTGTACATCCAAGTTGCATAATCTTGCTTTGTAACATCAGTAAGTAGTAACTGCGAAATGGTAATCCCACCGCCCGAATATTCAAACTTTAATTCGGGCTCAAACATACTGCGAACAGGTGGTGTAACAGCAGGTTTTTTTCCATCTAAAACATTAATAACGGTTGGAATGCGCTCATGAATATCGTGACCCGGAAAGCCATGCACCGATAAACCCGCAGTGTGACTGAGAATCTGAGCAAGCGTTATTTTTTTTCCTTTTGAAAGTGAATCATAAGGAAATTTCCAAGAGGTTAAATAGGTATTAATGTCGGTATTAAGATCAATTTTTTTTTCTTGCGCTAATTTTAAAATACCAAGTGCATGCAGTGATTTACTTATAGAACCAGGTTCGAATAATGTTTCAGAGGTTACAGGAATTTTATTCTCTTCATCGGACCAACCATAACCTTTTGCCCATACAATCTTATAATCTTGGATAACCGCTATACTCATGCCTTTTAAATTGTATTCAGCCATGCGCTCGGTAATGGTACTTGGTTGCTCATCATTAAGTATTATCCTTCCTGTAATATTATTTTCAACTTCTTTTATTTTTTCAAGTGTTTCAGGAGAATAATTTGTTTGGGAAAAAACAACTGGGCTAAATAGTAAAATGATAATTAATAAAAGAGATGTTTTCATAATAAAGATTTTGTTTTAAGAAGTGTATTTTATACTATAACTTATTATCTAATTGTTAAAGGGAGTATTTCCGAACGGGCTTTTTATTTTTAATTTAATTGACTTAAAACCGTACTCTCTGTATCCTTTATAGCAAACTCTATTCGAATAAGATTAAATACTCCCAATTGCATTAAAGCGTCATCTCCAGGCCAGTGTTTGAATTTAAAAAATGCTTCGGATAATATCATCAATGTTGATCCGTACCTAAGAAAATTATGTATTCAAACTAAAGAAACAAACAAATAATCAATAATTTAACAGCTTATTTTCGATACTTTAACAGCATAAAATAAGTTTAGAGAATGTGGAGATGAATCCTAAATCCTTTCATTATTAGGATCTAGGATAGTTTATTTTTGATTGTTATTCAAATCATTTAATACAATTTCCTTCAGTAATTCTAATATTTAAGATTAATTGGTCCAAGTTTCTATAGACATAATCTAGTGGAACTTGATAAAAATATATTTTTTCCCAAGTTGTCATTTCTTCTTCATCACCAACTATTTTTAATCCATCTGAAGTGTTCAATAATTCAATTTTTTCGTTACCATATATCGAACCGATGAATTTTTTCAACTGAATAATTTCAGATTTTATTTCAGATAGATACGGTTTTGGTTTTTGATTATCGTCAAATAGATACATTGTTGGTAAGCCTCCTCCCACTTTAGCACCATTTATATTTTCTTCTTTGATCTCTTCTCCATTTGAAATATATTCATTTAAGTCTTCTCTAACTTTTGAAATTTTTTCAATAACTTGATTCGTTTTTTCCTTTAAAATTTCATTTTGCCCTTTTAACGAATCCGCAGCTATTTTATATTTTATGTCATTTAATTCAGATATATTTACGACACTTTCTCTCAAATGAAGGTACGAAGATTTACTCGCGTTTTCAGCGTCTTTTGTTTCATGCAATGCTGTTATTGTAAACAATAATCCACCAGCAATAAGAATCATAATCGAAGATAAAATGGTGTTTAATTTCGTTTCAGGATTTCTAATTCCCGTAAAGAAATATAAAGGTAAAAATAGAAAAAACAAAACACACAATCCCCCTAACCATAACGCATGAGCTCCAGGCCAATGCATAATTTTAAACATAACTGAAATACAAAATAAAATTCCAAAAAATGCCCCAAAGCCTAATATAAATTTCTCTTTTTTCTCTTTAACTTCTTTCGTTTTTACAAGAAAGAAAATTGGAAGAAAAACAAAACTTACAGCTGTTATTGCTAGTACCAACATCATCCCTGCTCCTGGATAATGCATAATTTTAAATATTGCTCCTATAGTAAATGTGATTGCAGAAAACATTCCGCTCCTTAGCATGACTTTTTTCATGGCATAATAATTTTTAAATGTTAATAATAAATCGGTTTCTTCTTGAATTTCCTTTAGCTCTTTTTTAAAAAAGCGTGACAAGACACTTCGATAGAATTCATCAAAGCTATTCTCGGGCGACATCTCATTTTCGATAACACAACAAATATGATCCAAGAGGTTATACTGCAGTTCCTCCGTCTGAATGCCATTACGTCTAATGTCATTCAGAATATAATCAACTTGTCTTTCATTTAACACATACAAATCTATCCTAGTTTTGGTTTTAAATCTAGTAAGAAAATCATCGTATCGATGAAATCTGAATACTCACTCACTTTGTCGTTGGCTGTTTTTTTCCCAATTTCAGTAACTGAATAATACTTACGTATGCGATTTCCTACATTAACCACATCGGTAGATAAAATTCCTTGAGTTTCCATTGCGTGTAATGTAGGATACAACGCACCTTCCGTCAATTGAATTTTTCCACCCGTAAGCTCTTTTACCTTTTGAGTAATTTCATAGCCATACATTTTGTCCGAGTCAGACAATAACTTTAAAATAATCGTTTTTAAAGTCCCTTTGATTAGTTCTGATGAATACATGATACAAATATACACTTTTATTTCTATATACCTAAGAAAATTATGTATATAAATAAAATTATTTCACACTTAACGTTTAACTTACTGATTATAAATACAATAATAAATTAGTATGATTTTATTTAAAATATAAATTATAAGGTTTTAACCTAATAATGGTTAAATATTAGGTTAAAACCTTATAATGAATAAATATAAGTCTAAAACCTAATATTACAGAAATATAAGGTTATAGTCTAATAATGATAATATATTAGATTAAAACCTTATATTTGATATTAAATAGATACCAATTATTTATATTTATCAGATGATAAAAGCAGTAATTACAGGAGATGTTATTGAATCCACAAAATTAAGTGAAGAAGAAAACAATTCTTTAATTCAAGGATTAAAGAATATTATTGATGAACTGGAGCAAAAGCAAACTATACGAGGAGAAATATTTCGTGGAGATAGCTTGCAATGTTTGATTAATAAACCTAGTGAAGCACTAAAAACGGCACTTTTAATTAAAACATATATAAAAGGAATAGTTTCAATAAATAAATTGAAGTCTAAAAATGAATACGATAAAACAATCAATAAACCTGTATTCGACATTCGATTAGCAATAGGAATAGGAGAAGTGAATAGTGAGAAAGAAAAACTGTCGATATCACAAGGGGAAGCCTATAATTTGTCAGGAAGATTATTAGATGATCTAAAAAACAAACAAACAATTGCTATCAATACAAACGATTCATATAAAGATGAATTTGATACCTCGTTCAAATTGTTAGATTTTATTCTGTCAAACGCAACACAGAATCAATGTGAAGTGATTTATTATAAATTACAAGGATTGACAGAAGTTGAAATTTCAGAAAAAATAGGAATTAATCAGTCTGCCATTAACCAAAGATCAAATAGTTCAGGATGGGGTTCAATTCATAGTTTAATTAACCGTTTCGAATCAATTTATGAATAGTGTTCATTTTTCTAATTATGAAATAATTCTTCTTTTAAGATTAATTATAGCCCATTTATTGAGTGATTTTCTGTTGCAAACCGATAAAATGGTTCAAAATAAAAAATGGATTTCTAAAGAAATGTTCATACATATTGGAATCGTTTATTTGACCACTGCCCTATTTAGTTTTTTATGGTGGCAATCAATTCTAATTACTTTTATTCATTATTTAATTGACGGAATTAAAATATCGCTTAAAAAAAACACCCATTTTAAAACACGAAACACTCAATTATTCATCCTTGATCAGCTTGCTCACATATCTACAATTATAATTGTATGGATTTGTATTTTCGATAATCAATTGGCAGTTCTAGAAACGATTAAAGGAGAATTAAATCAATTAAATTTAACATTAACACTTGTAGCTTATATCTTTATAAGTCATCCTTTGGGTTTTCTAATCGGATTAGCTACCAGTAAAATTAGTAATTCTGAAGATCAGCCTGAAAAGACCGATAAAAATGGTTTTCGGATTGGTATTTTTGAAAGAATAATAATTTTAACTTTTGTATTGTTATCACAATATGAAGCAATCGGATTTCTAATTACAGGGAAAAGTTTATTGCGATTTGGATCAAAAGATGAAAATAAAAAAAGTGAATATGTCTTATTGGGAACAATGATGAGTTATACAATCACAATTGTATTTGGAATTGTTATAAAACAATTTTTTAATGAATAAAAAATAAAATCAATTCTCCTAAAATAACTAACTTTGAAAAACAAAATTTAAACATGGAAAATTACGCATATACAGTAGAAGAAAGATTCGTTAAATACGTACAAATAGATACAACCTCTGATCCAATTTCCTCTTCATTTCCTTCAAGTAAAAAGCAGAAAGATTTAGCAAAAGTTTTGGTTCAAGAATTACTTGAAATCGGAGTCAAAGATGCTGAAATGGACGAATGGGGATATGTTTACGCAACTATTGAAAGTAATTCTGAGAATGAAAAAGTACCAACACTTTGCTTTTGCGCACACATGGATACAGCTCCAGATTGCAGCGGAACAAATGTGAAACCAATCATTCATAGAAACTACGATGGAAATCCAATCACCTTACCAGATGATACAACTCAAATAATCACTACTGAAAAACACGGTTATTTAAAAAGTAAAATTGGAGATGATTTAATTACTGCAAGTGGTTTAACACTTTTAGGTGCTGACGATAAAGCAGGAGTTGCCATTATTATGGATTTCGCCCATTATATCACCAATAACCCTCAAGTGAAACATGGAAAAATTCGAATCTTATTCACTCCTGATGAGGAAGTTGGAAGAGGTGTCGAACATTTAGATATGGAAAGATTGAATGCTGATTTCGGATATACTTTAGACGGAGGAACGCTTGGATCAATTGAAGATGAATCCTTTTCTGCGGATGGAGTTTCTATTACAATCAAAGGAATTAGTGCTCATCCAGGTTATGCTAAAAATAAAATGGTGAACGCCATTAAAGTAGCTTCTGAATTTGTAGCTGCTCTTCCGAAAATTGGATGGTCACCAGAAACGACTGAGAAACGTGAAGGTTTTGTACATCCTACTTCTATAACTGGAGAATTAGAATCAGCTACTGTGAATTTAATCGTTCGTGATCATGACACTTCTAAATTAGCCATTTATGAAGATAAATTAAGAACAATTTTAGATAGTGTTTTAACTAATTATCCTGAATTAGAAGTTGAATTCACAGTAAAAGAACAATACAGAAACATGAAAGAAATCCTTGATACGGTTCCTTTCGTGACAGAATATGCTATCGAAGCAATGAAGAAAATTGGAATCAATTCTGAAGCAACGATTATTCGAGGAGGAACAGATGGTTCACGATTATCATTTATGGGATTACCTTGTCCAAATATATTTACAGGTGAAATGGCGATTCATTCACGTCATGAATATGTGAGTATACAGGATATGCAGAAAGCGATGCAGACCATGGTGGAATTGGTGAAAATTTGGGAAAAACACCAATGAATTGGTGCGTAGAGACGTTGCAGTGCAACGTCTCCACCATACAGATCATCAAAAAAATTATCGGTTCATTGCAGTGCAACGTCTCTACCATATGATTCATCAAATATGATCGGTAGGAACGTTGCAGTGCAACGTCTCTACAGGGAAAAATAAATAAATAAAATGGCACACAGATCAATCATAAAAGATATAGAAAATAAAAAATTCGAAAAAATATATTTTCTCCACGGAGAAGAAGGGTTTTTTATTGATGAAATTACAAAGGCATTGGTAGATCATGTGTTAGAAGAACACGAAAGAGATTTTAATCAGGCCATTATGTATGGAAAAGATTCTGAAGTTTTGAACATCGTTTCAGAATGCAAGGGATACCCAATGATGGCTGAACGAAAATTGGTTATATTAAAAGAGGCGCAAGATTTAAAAGATTTTGATTTATTGGAATCCTATTTTGAAAACCCTTCTGACAGAACTATTTTTGTAATTAATTATAAAAATAAAACATTTGACACCCGTAAAAAAATAGCAAAAACGGCTACCAAAAATGGGGTGATGTTTAAATCGGATAAAGTTAAAGATTACCAATTACCTGATTGGATTACGAATTATGTGAAAACGGTTGGCTATACCATTACATCAAAAGCGAGTATTTTATTGTCTGAATTCTTGGGAAGTGATTTAAGTAAAATTACCAATGAATTGGATAAACTGTTCTTGTTATTAGAAAAAGGAACAGCGATTAACGATATTCACATTGAGGAAAATATCGGAATATCCAAAGATTACAATCCATTTGAATTAATAAATGCGATTGCAGTAAGAGATGTTCCGAAAGCGTTTAATATTGCGAATTATTTTGATCACAATCCAAAGGCGGGAGATATGATGGTCGTTATTCCTTCAGCATTTAATTTTTTTAGTAGACTGATGCGGATTCATTTTTTACCGCAAAAAAACAAAGAAGCCGTTGCTGTTGCCTTGAAAATTCATCCTTTTGTTGCTTCTCAACATATCAATGCGACGAAGGTGTATAATCCCAAAAAGATTGCTGCTAACATTGCTATTCTTCATGAATACGATTTAAAAGCAAAAGGAATGGGAAATTCGTCCTTCAGTCAAGGTGATTTAATGCGTGAAATGATTTACCGTTTATTACATTAAGATGCATTTATTCTACGATCCAACAATTGACGCTTCTGCCAAATTTCACACTTTAAGTGAAGAAGAATCGAAACACGCCTGCAAAGTTTTAAGGTTGACTTCTGGAAATCAAATCATTTTGATGAATGGAAAAGGAATTGAATTCACAACGACCATTATTGAAGCGCATCCAAAACGATGTAAAGTTGAAATTAATTCCACAATTGAAGAAGAAAAGCCCAAATACGATTTACATATAGCCATTGCACCGACAAAGATTATCGATCGAATCGAATGGTTTTTAGAGAAAGCAACGGAAATTGGCGTGACAGAAATTACACCTCTCCTCTGCTCCAATTCCGAAAGAAAACAAATAAAAGAGGAACGCTTAGAGAAAATTATTATTTCAGCAATGAAACAATCGAAGCGCTTATATTTACCGAAATTAAATCCAATAACTGACTTCAATACATTTATAAAAAATCACCCAAAAGGATTGATAGCACATTGCTATGAAAGTCCAAAAAACACATTACCGGAAGTTTTTGAACCATTGAATTGCCCTATATTAATTGGACCAGAAGGCGATTTTAGTCTTCCAGAAGTTGAAAACGCATTGAAATCTGAATATAAAACAATAACTTTAGGAAAAAATAGATTACGAACAGAAACAGCAGGATTGTATGTCGTAATGCAAGGGAAAATGCATTTAGAAAATTTAAACTTATAACACCAATCAATATGAGAACCATTTTTTTATATGTATCATTTATAATTTCATTTGTTGGGATTTCTCAAGGAACTTACCAATTAGCGGTATTGAAATACAATGGAGGTGGTGATTATTATGCCAATCCAACAGCACTTCCAAATTTGGTTTCTTTTTGTAATGCTAATTTAGCGACCAATATTTCAAAGGATGTTCCTTATGTTGAAGTTGGTAGTCAAGATATGTTTTTATATCCATTTATTCACATGACAGGGCATGGAAATGTAGTCTTCTCTCCTACTGAGATTGAAAATTTGAGAACCTATTTATTAGGAGGTGGATTTTTGCATATTGATGATAATTACGGAATGAATGAATTTATTCGAGTGGAATTAAAGAAAGTATTTCCAAATAATGAATTGGTTGAATTGCCTTTTAATCACCCTGTTTTTCATCAGAAATATGACTTCAATGGATTACCGAAAATTCACGAGCACGATGGGAAACGACCACAAGCTTTTGGAATCATCGTTGAAGGAAGATTGGTTTGTATGTATACCTATGAAACTGATTTAAGTGATGGATGGGAAAATGCTCAAGTTCATGGAGATAGCGAAGAAAAAAGAAAGCAAGCGTTGCAAATGGGGGCGAATATTTTGATGTATGCTTTTTTAGGGATTTGAAATGAATGAGGATCAGTTTATATTACATATATTATTTTACATAAAGCAAAAAGAGGAACAAAATCTTATGAATTTTGTTCCTCTTCCTGTTTAATTCTGCTAAAACTATAAAACCTAACCTACAACTATGAATTGTATACCACAAAGGTAGAATATTTATTTAGATTAAATACAGTTTTAGTAAATTATTTTTAAATATAAATCACAAAACAATATAACAAGTTTAATATTAGTAATTTATAAAAATAGAAAAACGTTTAATGTTTAAATAATTTCAGATCAAGATCAAAAAAAACACTTAATTATGAATTTTAAACCTTTAAACCTGAATTGTACAGATTTAAAAGTTTAAAAGTTTGAAAGTTTAAATTTAGAGGTAGGTATTAATATTTTATATATTGATTCGAATTATATTTTCTATTTCAATTTTCTATTACAAATTTCAGCTTTTTTATTTGATAAATTTTTAACTAAACAATTGATTAATTGTATAATTTACTAATATAAAATTGACGATTAAATCTCAAACAATTATAAAACAGACAAATAGTAATCAAAACCAAAATTGAAAAAATAAGTATATACACCTATTAAATTACGTACTACTACGTATAAAAAAAATGGCTATTTTTAAATTAAATTTAAGTCAATATTCTTTTTTAGAGCATATTTTACTAAACCTATTGTGCTTTTTAAGTTCAATTTTTCCATTATATGAATACGATGAACTTCAATAGTTCGGTAACTTAAATTCAATTTTTCAGCAATTTCTTTGCTAGTCATTTCCTTTACAATCAACACAAGAACCTCTAATTCTCTATCTGAAAGCACTTCATTTTTGGTCGTTTTTACTTTCTTATTTACACCTTTTATTAAAATTTGAGAAATATCATTTGAAAAATACCTCTCTTTTTTAATAACCGATTGTATCGCTTTTACCAATTCATCGATACCTGAATTTTTTAAAATATACCCATACGCACCTAGATCTATAGCTTTGTTAATGACATTTTCTTCATTATGCATTGTCATCATAATTACAGGCACTTTTATGGATTTTGATTTGATTTTTTTTAAAGTAACAATTCCATCCATTTCAGGCATCGAAATATCAAGTAAAACTACGTCAAATGAGTCTTTTTCCAAAAAATGAAGAACCTCAAAACCATTCGAAGCTTCTTTAATAAACGTTTTTAAAACTTTCTGACTCTCTAACATTAGTCGAACTCCATTTCGAACCATTTTATGGTCATCTGCAATTAATATTTTAATTGGTTTATCCATGAATTTTAAATTTTAAATTAGTTCCGTTTCCACTTGAACTTTCGTAAACATATTGAGCATTTAAAGATAATAATCTTTGAGTAATATTACTAATCCCATTTTTTCGTTTAACATCTTCAAAATCGAAACCAACTCCATTATCCATTAGCTGAACTTCTATATCTTTACCTTTTATATTTTGAGTAAAATTTAAAGTTATTTTACTTGCATTGGAATATTTTATTGAATTATTTAAAAACTCTTGGACAATTCTATAAATAAATAATTCATCTTTTTTATCGGATAATGTTATTGATTTATGAGAAAAATTAACACTAAATTCAATATTACAAATTTGATCTAACCGATTTACTAATTGAGAAATTGAAAGGTTTATTTCAGTACCATCAAGTATAACCGGCATTAAATCAAAAGAAATGTCACGAATTGACTTAATAGATTGATTCAACATTTCATGAATATCTAGCATCGTTTGTTTATAAATTTGTGAATTCACATCCATTAAATCGACTGAATTTAAATACATTTTAATAGCATTTAATTCTTGACCTAAAGAATCATGTAAATCATGCGCTAATCTTTTACGTTCTATATCTTGACCTACAAGTGTTGCTTTTAAAATTTTATTTTCCTCTTCTTTTTTAACAGAAACATCATCAATTACCAATAAAAAATGATTTTTTTTAATTTGATCAATCTTAGCTATCGAGCATGACAATTGAGTTAAGCTATACGTTTCATCATTTATTATTAAATCAAATTTCTCACTATTTTTGTCTGACAAAATAAAAGATTCAATCTTAGTAATTAAATCAGTTGGTAAAAACTCTTGAACTCTTAAATTTACGTTCGATTTTTTATGCTCAAAAATTTCTTTCCCCAAAAAATTAATAAAATCTAAATTTCCATTAGAATCAAAAACAAATATTTTTTGTGTTAAAAGACTGATTACTTGAAAGAAAAAGTCTCTATTAAACGTTTTGTCTCTAATTTCTTCAGCAAAAGAATTAAACCCCATTGTAATAACATCAATTTCATCATTGTATACAGATAGAGGTATGTTTCCATATTCATCGCCTGATAATTGACTTAAAATATGACTAATAAGCATGTTAACTCGATCTCTTTTAGATTCAATTATTGTTGATAACTTAATAAAACCATCTTTCAAATCTGAAAAATTTTCACCTAAAATAACATCCTCTTTAAATTCATCTTTATTTAAGATGTATAATATTGAATTTAATTCTTCTATTTGCGGATCTGTCATACTTTAATTATAATGGAATAGAAAATTATTTTTAATGTTTAATTTTAAAAATATAAGCTGTAAATTTAAACATTTTCATTTGTTAATTAATTGGGATAAAATTATTTTAAGATGCTGGATTAATAATAGCTATTTAAACGTAGTTTATTGCTACTTTTGTGCTTGGAAAATAATTTTAAACGCAAAATAGAAATGACAAAAGAAGTATTTATTATAGCAGCAACTAGAACACCAATGGGTTCTTTTTTAGGTGGATTATCAACTATACCAGCAACAACTTTAGGAGCAATAGCAATTAAAGGAGCAATTGAGAAAAGTGGAATTAATCCTGAACTTATTGAAGAGGTGTATATGGGGAATGTATTACAAGCAGGTGTTGGTCAAGCACCCGCTCGTCAAGCTGCTTTAGGTGCTGGATTAGGACAAAATGTACCTTGTACAACCGTAAATAAAGTTTGTGCATCTGGAATGAAAGCAATTATGTTTGGTGCACAATCTATAATTGCTGGAGATAATGAAATAGTTGTAGCTGGAGGAATGGAAAACATGTCTCAAGTACCTCATTATTTAGACGCTCGTGGAGGTACAAAATTTGGAAATATCGGTATGTTAGATGGTATTGCTAAAGACGGTTTGTTAGATGTTTACAATAAAGTTCCAATGGGAAATTGTGCTGAAACTTGTGCAAAAGAACATGGATTTACTAGAGAAGATCAAGATAATTTTGCAATAACTTCTTATACTCGTTCAGCTGAAGCTTGGAAAGCTGGTAAATTTAACGATGAAATTGTTGGTGTACCAGTGACAAATAGAAAAGGAGAGGTAACAATGATTGTTGAGGATGAGGAATATAAAAATGTATTTTTAGATAAAATTCCTTCTTTACGTCCAGCATTTGATAAAGAAGGAACAGTAACCGCTGCAAACGCTTCAACTTTAAATGACGGTGCTTCAGCATTAATTTTAGCTTCAGCAGAAGCTGTTGCAAAACATGGATTAAAACCAATCGCTAAAATTGTTAGTTATGCAGATGCTGCTCACGCTCCAGAATGGTTTACAACAGCACCTTCATTGGCAATTCCAAAAGCACTAGCTAAAGTAGGACTAACAACTTCCGATGTTGATTATTGGGAATTGAACCAAGCATTTGCAGTTGTTGGTTTAGTAAATACAAAAATATTAGGTTTAGATGCTTCAAAAGTGGATGTAAATGGTGGAGCTGTTGCTTTAGGTCACCCTCTTGGAAATTCGGGATCTAGAGTTATTGTTACATTAATTAATGTTTTGAAACAAAATAATGGTAAAATTGGGGGTGCTGCTATCTGTAATGGTGGTGGAGGTGCTTCAGCGATGATTATTGAAAATATATAATTTTAAAAAACACGTAGAAACGTTGCAGTGCAATGTTTCTACGTGTTTTTTTTAAAAAAAATCATCCATCAAAACAGGTATTTTATTATATGAATTATTTTAAATTAGACAACAATCAAAATCGAATTTTCGGACTCGATTTATTGCGATTCATTGCTATTTTTATGGTACTGTTGGGTCATGCCAATATTTTTGTTCCAGACCATATTAAAACAACTTATATCTATAAAATATTACTAGACGGTGTTTCTATCTTTTTTGTTTTAAGTGGTTTTTTAATAGGTGGAATTTTAATTAAGCAATTAGAAAAATCTAAACCAACTTATGCTGGTTTAATCCATTTTTGGAAAAGAAGATGGCTCAGAACTGTCCCTGCTTATGCTTTTGTTCTCCTGATTTTATTAATCTATACAATCACTTATGTGCCTGATAATTTGCCTAAAGATTGGTGGAAATTGTTTGTTTTCTCTCAAAATTTATTCGCTGAACGTCCTGGTTTTTTTGCTGAAGCTTGGAGCTTAAGTATTGAAGAGTGGTTTTATTTAACAATTCCTTTTATCTTATTTTCAATTCTATATTTTTTTAAAACTTCCGTAAAATGGACCGTTTTAATTGTTTCTATAAGTGTAATTGTAGTTGTATCTTATTATAGAGTTTATTTATATCATAAATATGGTTTTCATGGAGGTAGCGCTGAAGAAATAGATGCGTTTAAAAGTTATATTCAATTAAATATTGAATATCAAGTTGTACCTCGATTAGATTCAATAATGTATGGCGTTATTGCTTCTTTTATTGCTTATTATTATCCCTTAATTTGGAACAACAAATATAATTTTCTCTTATTGATTATAGGGATTTTCATCATTTATTACACGAAACGAAACATGGGGAAATCGTATTTTATATACAACTCTGTTTGGGTGCCAAGTATTCGTTCAATTTGTATTGTTCTTATTTTACCTTTTGTCTCTAATTTAAAGAAAGGACTAGGTATTTGGACTTCTTGGATTACATTTATAAGTTTGATATCTTATTCTTTATATCTTGTTAATTTAAATATTGTAGCAGTAGCAATTATAAAAAACGGATTAAATCATTCAGATGGCTCAAAATATATTATAACTGATCATTGGTTCAGAGATTATGTTTTTTACTGGGTCTTTACAATTGTGATCGCATTTTTCATGTACAAATACATTGAAGTTCCATTTATGAATTTAAGAGAACGAAAAAAGAAAATTGCATCTGATTTGAAGTCTATTTAAAATCTTTATTGACGGTGATAAACTATTAAATAATCAAAAGATAAATTGAATTTAAATTGAAATACATTCTCTTTTTTGGATTACTAGTTCTTCTTTTTGCTAGCAAATCAAATTTTGATATAGAGAGAAATCCATTTGCTACTTTCAAAGGTGGTGATAATCGTATTTTCTTAAATGGACGTTTTGATTTGTCGGATTCTAGCTACCCAAAAGTATGGGCTCCAGGTGCTTATTTTGAATTAAATTTTGAAGGCCCTTTTTGTGAATTAAAAATAGATGATGAAAACAAATATTTTTTAAATCATAATTACATAGAGGTTGTTCTTGATAATCAAAAAAGTAAAAGAATTCGATTAAAAAAGACACATAACAAAATACTTGTAGGAGAATTTTTAAAAGACACCATTCATCATCTTTTAGTTTGTAAAAATACTGAAAGCGGAATTGGGTATATTCAATTAAAAAATGTCACTTGTAGAAATTTACTTCCATTAAAAGAAAAAAAGGATCGTTTAATAGAATTTATTGGTAATTCAATAACATGTGGGAACGGAAGTGACTCTAGTCAAATTAAATTTGGAGAAGGGAAATGGTACGACTATCATAATGCTTATAAATCGTATGGTGTTTTAACAGCACAACGATTTAATGCCAATTGGATATTAAGTTCTGTATCTGGAATTGGATTAACTAGAAGTTGTTGTAAATTAGAAAATACAATGCCACAAGTTTATAATCGAATTTCATTTGATAAAAATGCTGATTTGTGGAAATTTCCTAGAAAAAAACCAGATATTCTTTGTATTACTCTCGGACAAAACGATGGAATGCAAAAAGAAAAAATATATGAAAAGACCTATGTCAGATTTCTAAAATCACTTCGAAAACGTTACCCTAATACGACAATTATTTGTTGTAGCAGTCAAATGGCAAACAAACGATTGAAGGCTCATCTTGAAAAATGTATATCAGAAGTTATTTTAAGAATGAAAGCTAAAAATGATACGAATATATTTCCTTTTTTTTATTCTAAAAGCTATTCAAGTGGGTTTGCAAAACATCCAACTTTAAGTGAACACGAATTAATAGCGAAAGAGCTTGGTGATTTCATAGTGAAGTTAAAAAATTGGTAATTTTCTTTTTATAAATTTTAGAATTACTCTAACTATTTATTCACATTTAAAATCATTCCATCATAAGCTGCAAAAACATTAGAAGGAAGAAGTTGTTCAATTTCTTCATGTGTTCCAAATTGATGCGAAATATGTGTTAAATAAGCGAAATCGGGTCTAATTTCATCAATAAAATTTAATGCTTCTTCAAGGTTGAAATGAGAAATATGTTCTTTTTGGTGTAAAGCATTTACGATTAAAAACTTCACTCCTTTCAACTTTTGTTTTTCGATATCTGAAACTGTTTTAGCGTCAGTAATATACGCAAAATCACCTATTCGATAACCTAAAACTGGCATAATATAATGTTGAACTTCAATTGGCTGTACCATTAATCCGTCAGGCAACATAAATTTATTTGAGGTAATTCTATTTAAATTTAAACGAGGTAATCCAGGATATTGAACTGTAGAAAAAATATAATGAAATTCTCGTCGTAAAGCCTCCTCTACCCTTTCTGTACAAAAAATTTCCATGTGTCGAGATTCTTTGTAATTAAAACCTCTTACATCATCCAAACCTGCTATGTGATCTTTGTGTTCATGAGTGAATAAAACAGCTCTTAAGGTTTTCACATTATGCTGCAACATCTGTTGTCTAAAATCCGGTCCGCTATCAATCACATAATTCTCCTCATTGTGAGAAATCATAATTGAACTTCGTAAACGTTTGTCTCTACTATCAGAAGATGTACAAACATGACAATCACAAGCAATCATCGGAACTCCTTGAGATGTACCAGTACCTAGAATTGTTATTTTCATTTTTTTAGGTGTTAGGTGTTGGGGATTGGGTGTTGGGCTGTGTGGGTTGTTTGATGAATTTTAGTAGTAATATTACCCAGCCTGAAATTAATAACATTCCTCCTAATGGAGTAATTGGCCCTAAGAATTTTAATGAAACTCCTAATACAGATTGAATTGCTAAAAAGTAAATGGAAACTGAAAAGAAAAGTGTTCCAAGTATCCAAAAGGTAAAAATTGGTTTTAATGAGAATTGAAATTTATCTTTGTTTAATCCAATAATTAAAAAGGCAAATCCGGAATATGTCTGATAACGAACTCCTGTTTCAAAAGAAGCTATTTTCTCAGGCATTCCCTTTAAAACATCTTTTAATGCGTGAGCACCAAAAGCACCTAATACGATACTTAATAATATTAATACTGTCCCTGTTATTATAAATTTTCTGTCCATATTATTTTCTATTTTTTAAATTCAATGTATATTCTAAAACTTCATTCCATCCGTTCCATTTCCCATAATTTCCAATCGTTTCATTATGCCAAATAAAAACAAAATCTCCTCCAAAACGAGTTACTTCAGAATACAATTTCCAAATACTATTTTTACTTTCATCAATTGACAAATGAAGATATTCATTTAAAGTTCCATCCATATACGCAAAAGGATGAATGGTTAAATCTGTAATGTGATTTTTTGTTAAATCAAACCATTTATGAGCTCGTGCAGTTCCAGATCTAAACCCAATACTATCAGCATATCCCATTGAAAAATCATGTTTAAACCCAAGTAAATTTAAATTTGAATAGGTATCACTTACTTTAAACTTCAAAAAATGTTGACGTGTATTTTCAACTTGGTCTTCAATTATTTTTTCAAGTCTATTTTTTTCTTCTTGTACATGATATAGATAAGAGTTTGAATTATAACTAGGATGTAATCCAACAACTGTTTTTTCATTCATCTTTACAATTAATTGTTGATGACGAATATCTGTATATGAAATGTTTTTATCATATTTTTTATAATCTCCTAATAGCCAAAATAAGTTTACATCAAAACCTCTATCAGAAATTGATTCAATATAACTATATGTATCATAAGGATCTTTCAATTCTTCGGCTAAAACTTTTCTTCTTTCGTCTAATCTTTTTTTATCAATGAAAAGACGATCTCGTGCTATAGATAACCATTTCCTTATCCCCCTTTTCCATTTGTATGCGTATACGTTATCTATATCAAAAGTAGGGCGAATTTTAATATTGTAATCAGAAAATTCTAATTTTAAATTCAAATTATCAGATAAAAACTCAAGAAAAGCAACAGCCCACCTATCACACATCGTTTTTTCAATCCAATTAAAAGTAGATTGAATACTAAATTTAGCTGAAAAACGCCCATGAAAATCTTCTCGATTATTTGTATATTCTTCCATTCGAGAAAGAATATAAAACACAGAGGCTAATGGATCTGTAATTCGATTAAAAGACAAACATTCTTCTTTCCCAAACATCGATTTTTCAATTCCATAGATAAATACAGCTTCATCAAATAAGATGGTTGCAGGAATTAATTGAAGAACATTATCAAAATGTCGTTCTGAATAATTTAATTTTTGATTTGTTGAATTTTCAAAAGTTAAGAAATCATTATTTAACTTATAAGTTAAATCTCTTTCTTTGAATACAAAATCTAATGTATACACTAATCTTTCTGAAATTTGATCTACATATATTTCAATCATCAGAAATGTTCAATTATTTTTTCACAAATAAATTCAGCTGCTTTACCGTTCCCATAATAAGAAGGATAAGTGTAATCCATTTTAGCATTTAAAGTTTTAAATGCAGTAATTATTTTATCGTAATTTGCTTCTGTTAATATTGCATTTCCGTTGTTTACAATTTCAATCCATTCTGTTTGAGGACGTAAAATAATACAAGGTTTTTGGAAAAAATAGGCTTCTTTTTGAAGTCCCCCACTGTCAGTAACGAGCATTTTTGCATTTTTCTCTAAAGCAATAATATCCAAAAAACCAGCAGGTTCTATTATTTTAAATGAAGTATTACTTTCAATTTCAGTGAATAATTTCTCAGACAATTGATTCTTCATTTTACTTTTCGTCCTTGGATGAATCGGTAAAACAATTACATAACCTGACATTTTTTGGATTTCTAATAAAGCTTTGAAAATACCTTCTAAATTTTCTGAAATATCCGTATTCGAATCTCTATGAATTGTTGAAAGAATATATTTATTTTCTTCAACACCTATTTTATTTAAAATCGTTGATTTTTCATCCGAAACAGAAGAAAAATACAAACTATTATCATACATAACATCGCCACAATGATAAACACGAGGAGAATTAGCAGTTGCTTTTAAAGTAGAATCAAGGTCAAAACCTTCTTTTTTAAGATTCTCAAATCCAGTAGTAGTCGGGGTGAATAAAATTGTCGACATGTGATCGCAAGCTATTCGATTCACTTCTTCAGGCATGGCTTTATTAAAACTTCTCAATCCAGCTTCGACATGTAAAATAGGAATATGAATTTTCGCCGCTGCTAATGCTCCAGCAATTGTTGAATTTGTATCTCCATACACTAAAATAGCTGTTGGATTTTCTTTCAAAAAAATGGCTTCCAATCCTTCAATCATTTTCGCAGTTTGAGCACCATGAGAACCGCTTCCAACGTTTAAATTGTAATTTGGTAACGGAATCCCCATTTCTTCAAAAAATATTTCTGACATATTTTCATCATAATGTTGACCAGT
>Ga0209515_10003806_pt1 | contig 20996 bp, 18 predicted proteins | sample Subgroupgradi54m_FD_187454 | JGI IMG/M metagenome (GOLD analysis project Ga0209515, IMG submission 187454) | Subsurface groundwater microbial communities from S. Glens Falls, New York, USA - GMW60B uncontaminated upgradient, 5.4 m (SPAdes)... ...
TGCTCGCCATAGCCCGAGCTATGGCTGCGCTTTGCGCCTAGATCAGACGCCTTCTGGCGCGCTGCTCGGGCACGCTCGAAAAACTCTCAGCCTCTGAGCCTGTCGAAGGGCCGGGATGACACGACTACAAGGGAATCGCTTTCGAGGCACCATGCGCCCTGCATGGCGCCTCGCACCGACACCCTTGCCCACGTCCTGCCGGCCGAAGACAGCCGGCGCGCGCACCAGGCCCGCCAGCGCCTGGCGGCGTGGGCGGCGATCGCGCTGATCCTCGTCTGGGGCGCCAACTTCTCGGTCCAGAAGGCGGTCTTCAACGCGCTGTCGCCGGGCGGCTTCCTGTTCGTGCGCTACCTGGTGATGCCGGTCGCCGCCGCCATGCTGCTGCTCTGGCGCCACGGCAGCCGCTGGCCGCGCGTCGGGCGCGCCGACGGCGTCGCGCTGTTCAGGCTCGGCATCGCCGGGCACTTGCTGCACGTCGGACTGGTGACCTACGGCATCCACTGGTCGACCGCGTTTTCGAGCTCGTTGATCCTCGCGATCGGGCCGGTCTTCACGCTGCTGATCCTGCGCGCCCACGGCATCGAACGCCTGACGCGGGCCCAGGTGCTCGGAGTCGCGCTGGCCTTCGTCGGGGTGCTGGTGTTCCTGTCGGACAAGCTGATCGGTGCGAACTGGCGCGCCTCGGGCGGCGACGCGGTGCTGGTGGTGGCGGCGGCGTTTTTCTCGTACTACACGGTCGCGGCCAAGCCGCTGATCGAGCGCCACGGCGGCGTCACCGTGTTGACCTACGCCTGCCTGCTCGGCAGCGCGCCGGTGGTGCTGCTGAGCCTGCCGGCCGGGCTGCAGGTCGATTGGGCCAACGTGCGGCCCGCCATCTGGGCCGGCATGTTGTGGGCGGTGCTGGTGTCGGCGTTTCTCGGCTGGATGGTCTGGGGCTGGATCAACGCGGTGCGCGGCGTGGCACGCACCGCGCCGCTGCTGTACCTGATGCCGCCGGTGGCCGGGCTGGTGGCCTGGGCCACGACCGGCGAGCAATACACCGGCGTCAAGATCGTCGGCGCGGTGCTCGCGCTGGCGGGGGGCGCGCTGGCGCAGTTCGCAAGCCGCGCACGCCGAGACCCCACGCTCGAATCGGTGGCGCCGGTCGATTGACAATGAGGCTCTTGCCAGGAGTCCGCATGGCGCATGTTCGCTTGTCCCTTGTTTCGTTGGCCGTCGTGCTGGCCGGCTGCTCCAGACCGGCCGACCCGCCCGCACCCGCCGCGCCGGCATCGGCTGCCTCGACCGCGAGCGTGCAGCGCGAGGCCGGCATCGCCTGGCGCCAGGCCGCGAGCGACGCCGATGTCGACGCCGCCTTCGCGCTCGCCAAGAGCGAGGGCAAGCCGGTCTTCGTCTACTGGGGCGCCAAGTGGTGCCCGCCGTGCAACCAGGTCAAGGCAACACTCTTCAACCGGGTCGATTTCATCGAGCGCTCGCGTGCCTTCGTGCCGGTCTACATCGACGGCGACAGCCCCGGGGCGCAGAAGCTCGGCAGCCGCTTCAAGGTGCGCGGCTACCCGACGATGGTGCTGTTCAACCGCGACGGCGCCGAGCTGACACGCCTGCCCGGCGAAGTCGACGCGGCGCAGTACACCCAGGTCCTGACCCTCGGCATGAACGCCCAGCGCCCGGTCAAGGCGGTGCTGGCCGACGCGCAAAAGGGCGGCGCCGGGTTGACGCCGAACGACTGGCGCCTGCTCGCCTTCTATTCGTGGGAAACCGACGAGCAGCAGGTGCCGAAAGACAGCGTGCCGGCGCTGCTCGCTCAGCTCGCCGCGGCCTGCCCGGCCGACCAGGCCGAGCCCGCGGCGCGGCTGCTGCTCAAGGCGGTGGCCGGGCGCGATGCCAAGGCGCCGAAGGCCGACGCCGCGACCCGCGACAAGGTCGCCCGGCTGGTCGCCGACCCGGCCGCGGCGCGGGTCCACATGGACGTGCTGACCAATGGCGCGGCCGACATCGTGCGTGCGCTGAGCGCGCCCAAGACGCCAGAGCGCGCCGAGTTGCTCGCCGCATTCAACGAAGCGATGACGCGGCTCGAAGCCGACTCGACCTTGTCGCGTGCCGACCGGCTGACCGCGCTGTGGGCACGGGTCGACCTGGCGCGCATCGACGCCGCCAAGGACGCCAAAGCGACGCTGCCCGAGCCGCTGCTGGCCCAGGTGCGCGAACACGCGGCGCGGGTCGACCGCGAGATCACCGACGGCTACGAGCGCCAGTCCGTCATCACCTCGGCCGCCTATGTGCTGGAGCAGGCCGGGCTGCTCGACGAGTCCGACGCCTTGCTGAAGGCGAACCTCACCAAGAGCCATTCGCCGTACTACCTGATGAGCGAGCTCGCAGGCAACGCCAGGAAACGCGGCGACAAGGCCGCGGCGCTGCGCTGGTCCGAGCAGGCCTTCGACACGTCGGAAGGCCCGGCGACGCGGCTGCAATGGGGCGCGAGCTATGTGAACGCGCTGGTCGACCTGGCGCCGCAGGACGAGGCGCGCATCGAGGCCGCGGTGCACAAGCTGTTCGACGAAGCCGCCGCCCAGCCGAACGCCTTCTACGAGCGCAGCGCCCGTTCGCTGGGCAAGGTCGGCACCAAGCTGCAGGCCTGGAACCAGCGCAAGGGACACGCGGCGGTGCTGCAGCGCCTGCAGGCCCAGCTCGACGGCGTGTGCACCACGCTGCCAGCGGCCGATCCGCAGCGCAGCGTTTGCGAAGGGCTGCTCAAGCCGGCCGAGGGCGCGAAGAAGTCCGCTTGACCGGCGCCGCGGCGAGCGCATCTGCCATTTCCCCCCCCCCGATTCCACAAGGAACTTGCCTTTGAAACTCAGCCCATTCGCTTTCTGCGCCCTGGCGCTGCATGCCGGCCTGGCGCTGGCCGACGACACCCCGCCGCTCGCGGCAGGCCTGGACCGCGCCGGCTTCGATGCCCGCGTTCGACCGCAGGACGACCTGTATCGCGCCGTCAACGGGCAGTGGCAGAAGACCACGCCGATCCCGCCCGACAAGCCCGGCAACGGCATCCTGACCGCGCTCTCCGACCGCGCGGACGAGCGGGTCAGGGAGATCGTCGAGGAGCTGGCTGCGCGCCAGGCCGCGCCCGGCAGCATCGAGCAGAAGATCGGCAGCTTCTACCGCAGCTACATCGACGAGGCGGCGATCGACCAGGCCGGGATGGCGCCGCTCGCGCCCTGGTTCGCCCAGATCGCCGCGTTGAAGACCCATGCCGAGCTGGCCGCGCTGATGGGCCGGCTGCAGGGGCTGCTCGACACGCCGGTCGCGCTCGATGTCGACTCCGACTCCAAAGACCCGCGCATCAACATCGCGCTCGCCAACCAGGGTGGCCTGGGCCTGCCCGACCGCGACTACTACCTGAAGGACGACGAACGTTTTGCGAAGGCGCGCCAGGCCTATCTGAAATACCTGGAGACGCTGTTCAGCCTCACCGGCGACACGCAGCCCGCGGCCGCCGCGCAGGCCGTGTTCGGGCTCGAACGGCAGCTCGCGCAAGCGCAGTGGTCGCGGGTGCAGAACCGCGACCCGGTCAAGACCTACAACCCGATGACACCGTCGGCGCTCGCCAAGGCAGCGCCCGGTTTCGACTGGCGCGCCTTCCTGAAGGCGGCGTCGCTCGGCGGCATCAAGCAGCTGTCGGTCGCGCAGCCGAGTTATGCGGCTGCGATGGCAAAGACCGCCGCGGCGACGCCGCTCGCCACCTGGCAGCGCTACCTGCGCGCCCACCTGGTCGACAGCTTCGGACGGGTGCTGCCGCTGGCGCTGCGCGAAGCGCGCTTCGACTTCCACGGCAAGGCGCTGCTCGACGTGCCGCAGGAACGCCCGCGCTGGCAAAACGCGACCCGCGCGCTCGACGGCGCGCTCGGCGAGGCCGTGGGCCAGGTCTATGTGGCGCGCCACTTCCCGCCGGCCTACAAGGCACGCATGCTCGAGCTGGTCGACAACCTGCTCGCGACCTACCGCGAGTCGATCGATGCGCTGGCCTGGATGAGCCCGCAGACCAAGCTGCAAGCCAAGGCCAAGCTCGCGAAGTACCTGCCCAAGATCGGCTACCCCGACAAGTGGCGCGACTATTCGAAGCTCGAGATCCGCGACGCCGACGCCTTCGGCAACAGCGCGCGGGCGGCGCGCTTCGAGCACGAGCGCAAGGCGGCCGAGGCCGGCCGGCGGGTCGACCGCAGCAAGTGGCAGATGACGCCGCAAACGGTCAATGCCTACTACAACGCGAGCCTCAACGAGGTCGTGTTCGCGGCCGCGATCCTCGAGCCGCCGCTGTTCGACATGGCGGCCGACGACGCGGCCAACTACGGTGCGATCGGCGCCATCATCGGCCATGAGATCAGCCACGGCTTCGACGACGAGGGCAGCCAGTTCGACGGCGACGGCAAGCTGCGCAACTGGTGGAGCGACGCCGACCGCAAGGCCTTCGCGGCGCTGGGTGCGAAGCTGGTCGCGCAGTTCGCGCAGTACGAGCCGGTGGCGGGGCACAAGGTCAATGGCGAGCTGACGCTGGGCGAGAACATCGCCGACCTGTCGGGCCTGCAGATCGCCTACAAGGCCTACCACCGCTCGCTGCGCGGCAGACCCGCGCCGTTGATCGACGGCCTGAGCGGCGAGCAGCGCTTCTTCTTCGGCTGGGCCCAGGCCTGGCGCAGCAACTGGCGCGACGAAACCATCGTGCAGCGCGTCACCGCCGACCCCCACTCGCCGGACGAATTCCGCGTCAACGGCGCGGCCGCCAACGCCGACGGGTTCCACGACAGCTTCGGCACCCAAGCGGGCGACAAGATGTTCAAGCCCAGCGAGGAGCGGATCCGGATCTGGTGAGCGCAGCCTGCCAGGGGTATGTCCTCCCGCAGACACCCGACCCGCTGGCAGGGCCACCCAACGCCGCGGCAAGCGGCGGCTACCGGACCGAGGGTGGTGTTCTGCGGACGCTGCGTCAGCTCGGGCCTTGCGGCTCACCAGACACTGAAGCTCGTGCACCGTCGCACGACCATCCGTCTGGAGAAGACCGCATGCCTCGCATTCCCCCCGTCACGCCCAATGCCACGCCCGCTGCTTCCGAGCCCATGCTGGACGCGATCAAGGCCAGGCTCGGCGATGTGCCGAACCTGATGCGCACGCTGGCCCACGCGCCGGCGGTTCTGCGCGGCTATCTCGGCTTCGCGCAAACGCTGGCCGGCGGCAGCCTGAGCGCGCGCGAGCGCGAGCTGCTGGCGCTTGCCGTCGGCCAGGCCAACCAGTGCGACTATTGTGTCGCCGCGCATGTCGCTGGGGCCGCGAACGCGGGCATCTCCGATGCCGAGGTCGCGGCGGCACGCCGCGGCGAAGCGAGCGACATGCGCGAGAACGCGCTGCTGCAGCTGGCGCTGGCTGTCGCACGCGAACGCGGCCGTGTCGGCGACGCCACGCTGGCGCTGGCGCGCAGCCGCGGGCTGAACGACACGCTGCTCATCGAGGTGGTGGCCCAGGTGGCGCTGAACGTGTTCACCAACAGCCTGAACCACCTGGCACAGACCGAGATCGATTTCGCACCGGCGCCCGCGCTCTGAGTGCGCGACACTCCTGGCTTTGCGCCAGGAGGAGTTCGATGCCGCGCCAGATCTTGGAAGAGTCCCGCCAGCACCCGGCGATCCGCGACAAGGTCGCGAACCTGCATGCCGACATCGTTCACAACGTGCAGGCCGCCGCCGCGTCGAACCCGGTGCTGGTGGTCGGCATGGCGCAAAACCCGTTGTGCCGCCGCGTGCGGCGCGACCTGAGCGCCGCCGGCCAGCCCTTCCACTACCTCGAATACGGCAGCTACCTGAGCCAGTGGCGCGCGCGCGGTGCGCTGAAGATGTGGACCGGCTGGCCGACCTTCCCGATGGTCTTCGTGCGCGGCGTGCTGGTGGGCGGCGCGAGCGACGTGAAGAAGCTGATCGACAGCGGCGAGCTCAAGCGCCTGCTCGGCGAATGAGCGCCGCCGGGCCGCTCCCAAGGTGCTCGCTCCCCCGCGGGGGGACCGGCGCGAAGCACCGGAGGGGGCTTCAATGAGTGTGGCGCGTCCGATCCGGTTCGCGCGTCGCTGCGCAGCGACGCTGGTGGGTGGGGCGCTCGTGCTGGTGGCCGCGCCGGCGGCCTGGGGCGCCGATGTGCTCAAGCCCTGCCGCATCGCCGGCATCCGCAACGAGGTGCAGTGCGGCAGCGTGCAACGCGCCCTCGACCCGGCCCGGCCCGACGGCGTGACGATCGCCGTGCACTACGTTGTCGTGCCGGCAGCGGCGCGGCGCAAGCTGCCCGACCCGGTGTTCCTGCTCGGCGGCGGGCCGGGGCAAAGCGCAATCAACATCGCGGCGACGACGCTGCCGCTGTTCACGCGGCTCAACAACCGGCGCGACATCGTGTTCGTCGACCAGCGCGGCACCGGCCGCTCGGCGCCGCTCGAATGTGTCGACCCGCGGCACCGGCCGCTGGCCGAACAGGCCGACCCGCAGCGTCGCTTCGCGCAGATCGCCGAGTGTCGCGACAAGCTCAAGAAGCTGCCCTACGGCGACCTGCGCTTTTTCACGACGCCGATCGCGATGCAGGACCTCGACGCGGTGCGCCGCCAGCTCGAGGCCGAGCAGATCAACCTGGTCGGCGCCTCGTACGGCACGCGCGCCGCGCTCGACTACCTGCGCCAGTTTCCGAGCGCCGTGCGGCGCACCGTGATCGACGGCGTGGCGCCGCCCGACATGGTCTTGCCGGCGAGCTTTTCGACCGATGGCCAGCTCGCCTTCGACGCACTCTTGACCGCCTGCGAGACCGAGCCCGCGTGCCGGCGCGCGCACCCCAACCTGCGCGCCGGCTGGGCCGCGCTGCTGGCGAGCCTGCCGAAACGCGTGACGGTGGCGCACCCGCTGACCGGCCAGGCCGAAAGCTTCATGCTGACGCGCGAGATGGTGCTCGGCGCCGTGCGCGGCCCGCTCTATTCGCCGGCGCGCGCCGCGGCGCTGCCGCAGGCGATCGACGAAGCACTGCAGGGGCGCTACGAAGCGCTGGTCGGCGTCGACAGCCTGTTCGCGTCGCGCAAGGGCATGGGCCTCGCGATGGGGATGCATTTCTCGGTCGTCTGCGCCGAGGACGCGCCGCGCCTGGCGCACGCCATCGACAAGCCGGGGCTCGATTTCGGCAGCGACTTCGCGAAGCTCTACGAGCGGGTCTGCGTCGACTGGCCGCGCGGCGAGCTGCCGGTGGACTTCTACAGCATTCCGCCGGCACGTTCGCCGGTGCTGGTGCTGAGCGGCGGGCTCGACCCGGTGACACCGCCGCGCCACGGCGACCGCACGGCGCAGGCGCTCGGCGCCAACGCGCTGCATGTGGTGGTGCCCAACGCCGGCCACGGCGTGCTGGGCATCGGCTGCATGCGCGACGTGGTGTTCCGCTTCATCGACGCCGACGATGCCAAGGCGGCGCTTGGCATCGACGCCGGCTGCGCGAAGAACATCCCGCGTCCGCCGGCATTCCACCCGCTCGAGCTGGAGAGCGCGAAGTGATCGAAGTCGACCATGTCGCCAAGCGCTTCAAGCTCGTCCAGGCGGTGCAGGACCTGAGCTTCGGCGCGCCCGACGGCCACATCACCGGCCTGCTGGGCCCCAACGGCGCGGGCAAGACGACAACGCTGCGCATGCTGGCCGGCCTGATCACGCCCGACGCGGGGCGTTTGAGTGTCGACGGCATCGACGTCGTCGCGCGGCCGCGCGAAAGCCTGGCCCGCATGGGCGTGCTGAGCGACGCGCGCGGCCTGTACCCGCGCTTGAGCGCGCGCGAGAACATCGTCTACTACGCGAGCCTGCACGGCATGCCGCGCGACGCTGCCGAGGCGCGTGCCGAAACCCTGGCGCACATGCTCGAGATGACGCCGCTGCTCGATCGGCGCACCGACGGCTTCAGCCAGGGCGAACGGATGAAGACTGCGCTGGCACGCGCGCTGGTGCACGACCCGCCCAACATCGTGCTCGACGAGCCGACCAACGGCCTCGATGTGCTGGCCACCCGCGCGCTGCGCGAGGCGTTGCGCCTGCTGCGCAGCGCCGAAGGCGGCGCCAAGTGCATCGTGTTCTCGACCCACATCATGTCCGAGGTGGAGCGGGTCTGCGACAGCGTCGTCGTCGTCTCGCATGGCCGCACGGTGGCGCGCGGCACGGTGGCCGAGTTGCTCGCGCAGACCGGTGAGACCGACTTCGAGGAGGCGTTCGTGACGCTCGCGTTTGCCGAGGAACGCGCGGCGGCGATGGAGCCCACCGTATGAGCGGCCCGTCGGGAATGCAGACGGCGCTCGTCGTGTTCCGCAAGGAGATCGTCGACGCGCTGCGCGACCGGCGCACGCTGCTGGTCGTGCTCGCGTCGAGCGTGCTGATCGGCCCGCTGGTGCTGCTCGCGCTGTCGTTTTTCCTGGCCGGCCTGGAAGCGCGCGCCGAGAAGCGCGAGGTCTATGTGGCGGGCATCGAGTTCGCGCCCAGCCTCAAGAACTACCTCGAGCGCCAGACCTACTCGCTGAAGGCGGCGCCGGCCGACTACGAGGCCCAGCTTCGCGCGGCCACGCTGCTCGACCCGGTGGTGGTATTGCCGCGCGACTTCGAGAGCGCGCTGTTGCACGGCGAAGCGCCGGTTGTCGAGGTGGTCAGCGACAGCGCCAACAAGCAGGCCGAAGGTGGCGTCGCACGCATTCAGCGCCTGCTCGGTGGTTTCAGCCGCGAACGGGTGTCGCTGAGCCTGGCGCTGCGCGGCGTGTCGGGCGAAGTGCTGGAGCCGGTGCAGCTCGAAGAGCGCGACCTCGCAAGCGCCCAGACCCGCGCGACCCAGCTCACCGGCATGCTGCCGTTTTTCGTCATCCTCGCGGTGCTGTACGGCGCGTTGAGCGCGGCGCTCGACACGACGGCCGGCGAGCGCGAGCGTGGCTCGCTCGAGCCGCTGTTGATGAACCCGTCGCAGCGCGCTGCGCTGGTGCTCGGCAAGTGGGGCGCGGTGGCCTGCGTGTCGATGCTGATCGCGGTGCTGAGCTGCATGAGCTTCGTGCCCGGGCAGTGGCTGCTGCAAAGCGACCGGCTGAAGGCGCTGTTCCAGTTCGGCCTGCGCGAAGCCTCGCTGTTCCTGGTGCTGCTGCTGCCGTTTGCTGCGACGCTGTCGGCGCTGCTGATGGCGGTGGCGATCCGCTGCAAGACCTACAAGGAGGCACAGGCGAACAGCGCGGTGATCATCCTCGCGGTGTCGCTGCTGCCGCTGCTGTCGCTCTTCAACGAGGGCGAGTCGGCCTGGCATTTGTGGGTGCCGGGGCTGGCGCAGAACGCGTTAATGACGCGGGTGCTGAAGGGCGAGGGTTTCGGCGTCGAGCAGGTGCTGGTGCCGCTGCTGGTTTGCATCCTGCTGAGCGCGTCGTGCATCGTCTTCATCGCACGCCGGCTGCGCGACGCCGCGGTCAGGTGAAGAGGCGGCATGATGGAGGGATGAACGAACCGTCCCTTCCGCTTCATCCAGTCAGCTGGCGCTGGTGCGCCTTCGACGCGCTGACGCTGCGCGAGCTGCAGAACATCTACATGGCGCGCCAGCAGGTGTTTGCGATCGAGCAGGCCTGCGCCTACCTCGATGCCGACGGCTATGACGAACAATCGTTCCACCTCGCCGCCTGGTCTGGCGAGCATCGGATGCCGCTCGCGTATGCGCGGCTGGTTCATCCGGGGCTGAAATACGCCGAGCCGTCGATCGGGCGTGTCATCACGACCGCCGCAGCGCGTGGCACCGGCCTCGGCCGCGAGCTGGTGCGCCGCGCGATCGCGCATTCGGTCGAGGCCTTCCCGGCCCACGGCATCCGCATCTCGGCGCAGTCGCGGCTCGAAGCGTTCTACGCCGGCTTCGGCTTCGTGATGATCGGCGAGCGCTACATGGAAGACGGCATGCCGCACAGCGAGATGCTGCTGCAGAGCCCGTCGCAGAGCCCGTCGCAGAGCCCGTCACAGAGTCCGTCGCAGAGTCCGTCGCAGAGTCCGTCGCAGAGTCCGTCATCCCGGCGAACGCCGGGATCCACTGCGTGAAGGGACGCTGACCTCCAACGAGTGGACACCGGCTTTCGCCGGTATGACTGCTCCGTGTTGCGCCAGTGCTAGCCCAAGAACCCCAGATCGCGCACCGCATAGTTCCCGATATTCGGCAGCACCGTCGCCAGATCGCTGTCGCTGACGCCGAACCAGCGCCCCAGCGTGGCGCCGAACTGATCCACCGCCATGCTCGGCAGCAGCCGGCCCTGGCCGACGTCGTCGGGTCCGTTGTTCGCCACCACCGGCGGGCTGCCGTAGTAGCTGCGGCCGAGTACCGCGCCGCCGAGCACGAAGTGCATGCTGCCCCAGCCGTGGTCGGAGCCGTCGCCGTCGGTGGTCAGCGTGCGGCCGAAGTCGGACGCGGTGAAGCTGGTCACATTGGCCGCGACACCGAGCTCGAGCGTCGCCGCGTGGAAGGCCGCGAGCGCCGGGCCGACCGCGCCCATCAGCGCCGGGTGGTCGGTGGCGATGCCGTCGTGGGTGTCGAAGCCGCCCAGCGACACGAAGAACACTTGCCGCTTCGCCCCCAGCGCGCCGCGCACCGCGATCATGCGGGCGACCATCTGCAGCTGCGCGGCGAGGCTGTTGTTGGCCGGGAAGGGGGTCGTCAAGGTCGGGCCGCCGGCGAGCGCGGCGGTGAGCTGCGCGTCGGCGTCGATCGAGCGTGTCATGACGCGGGTGTGCTCGGCCTCGAACAGGTGGGTGCGCGGCGCGGTGACCAGCGTGCGCAGTGCGTTCGAGCAGGCCTGCGAGCCGAACAGCGGCGTCTTCAGTGCCGCCAGCGGCACCGAGCCGCTGCTCGTCACCTGGTACTGCACGGCGCTCTTGCCGGCCAGGTAGACCGCGTTGCCGGCCGCGCTGACGCAGGTGAAGGTGGCGTTGCCGTTGCCGGCCGCGAACAGATCGCCGATGCGCCCGCCCCAGCCCGAGGTCGAGCCCTCGGGCGATGACGATTGCCAGACCGATTGCTGGTCGTTGTGCGAGAACAGCTTGGGCGGCAACGGCACCGACTTGTTGGTGTACGCGAGCTTGCTCGTCGGCTGCACGAGCGTGCCGATGTTGAGCATCACCGCCATCTGGCCGGCATCGAAGATCGGCACCAGCGGCGCGAGCTCGGGCGCGAGCGCGTACTGGCGGCCGCCGGCCAGTGCGACGCTCGGGTTCAGCAGCGTGCCGGTGAGCGTGTCGCGCGCCAGCGCAATCGCTGCGCGCTGGCCCTGGTAGGCCGCGTAGTTGGCGCTGTCGTAGGGCACCAGCGTGTTGGCGTAGTCGTTGCCGCCGTACAGGAACACGCAGACCAGCGCCTTGTAATCGTTGGCGCCGGCCGCGGCGGCCTCGCCGAGCGCCGCCAGGTTCAGTGCCCAGGGCGCGGCGGCGCCGGCGATCGACAGCGCGCTCGCGCGCTTCAAAAACTCACGCCGTGAAGCTTCGGAACTCATGCTTGTCTCCCTTTACTTCTGCGTGATGTATTCGGGCGCGGCCATCACCAGCGTGATCGCCGCGTAGAGGCGGTTGTTCTGCCCGCTGAGCGTGCCGGTCGAGATGCTGTCCAGCGCAGGCTTCAGCGCGGCCAGCGTCGGCGCCGACAGCTGGCCCGCCGCGAGCAGCACGTTGAGCTCGGCCAGCAAGGCCGCCGAGTCGTTGACCAGACCCACGAGCGCGCTGTAGTCGGCCTTCATGCCGGCGATGCCGCTGCCGATGTTCTTCTGCATGAAGTTGACGTAGCCCGCGACCGACGATTCGGTGGTGATCTGGAACTCGGGCGCGGCCAGCGCGCGATCGCCGATCGGGCTGTTCGGCGGCACGTAGCCGGGGCGGAAAAAGTTGAACACCGACGGCGCGCGCAACGGGCTTTGGCCGAGCCGCGTCGCCGGGTCGCTCAGGTCACCGATGTTCCACGAGTCGTCGGCCGAGGTGAGGCCGAAGGTCCGCGCCCACTGGATGAAACGCAGCAGCGGTTCGCGCAGCTTGCCGAAGCTCGAGTCGGTGAGGCCGGCGTCGCCGCGCGCTTCGGCATCGAGCAGGATCGCGCGCAGCACCGCTTGCAGGTCGCCCTTGACGCCGCTGCCGTTGTTGTTGAACACAGTGGCCACTCGCGTGATGTAGGCCGGGCTCGGATTGCTGGTGACAAGTCGCTCGATCAACTGGCGGCTGATGAAAGGCGCCATGTTCGGATGCGCCGCCAGGACGTCGAGCGCGAGCGACAGGGTTTGCACGCCGTCGGTGCCGGCCGGAATCACGCTGCCGAGCACCCGCTTCTCGCCGAGCTCGTGGCGGCTTGGTATCTGCACCATGGCCCGGATCACGCGGTCGGGCGTGTCGGGGGTGCCGACGCTGGTGTCGAGGTCCCAGCCGGTGAACACTCGCGCCATCTGGCTCACGTCGTCCTGAACATAGGTTTCCTTCGGTACGCCGGCGACGAGCTTGGCGCTGCCGTCGATCTCGAGCTCGAGCAGACCGATCGAGAACAGCTGCATCACCTCGCGCGCGTAGTTCTCGTCGGGCAGGCTGCCGGTGCTCACATTGGCTTTGCGGTTGCCGCGGAACGACAGGTAGGCGCCCATCGCGCTGCTGGTCGAAACCTGCTCGAGCAGCGTGCGGTAGTTGCCGAAGGCATTGGCCTCGAGGATGTCGGCGAAGGCCGCGGCCGAGAACGCCTTGAACGGCGTCGCTGCGATGCCCGAGATCGACACCACGATGATCTCCGACAGCGCGAGCGTGACGCGCTGGCGCAGCAGGTCGCTGCTGCCCAGCAGCTTGCGCCACAGCATGTTGTTGCTGCCGGCCTGGCTGTTCTTGTCGGCGAGCGCGTCGTAGCCTTTGCTGCGCAGCCACTCGACATTCGTGCTGCTGCGCGGCGCGGCGAACTGCTCGTCGAGCCAGGCGCTGAAGCCGAGCGTGCGGACGCGCTCGATGTCGGCAGCGTTGCCGCCGAACGCGGCTTGCGAGAGGAAGCGCGAGGCCTGTTCGCGCGACATCACCGCGGGTGGAGGCGGTGGAGGCGGTGGTGGCGGCGGAGGCATCGGCGCCGGGTCGCCGCCTCCGCCGCCGCAGGCTTGCAGCGCGGCGGCGGCGAGTGTGGCGGCGGCCAGCGCGACCGGCCGCGGCGCCGGTGCGATGGGGGCCGGATCGGCGGGCCGCGTGTCGGCCTCGCGTGGGGGTGCGGTTGTCGGCATGCTCCCGTCCCTTCTGCTGGGTTGTTTCGTCAGGGCACAACCCAAGCCTCAGCGGGGCCGTTGACAGGCCGAACGATTCTTTACGGTTCTCAACGTTCGTTGAAAAACAAGCCCGGGGCCTGCGGCCCAGGGGCCTACGCCGCGATGCGGTGCAGCGCGCGCTGCACCTCGGTCTGCCACGGCAGCAGGTGCACGATCTCGTTCAGGTGCAGCGCTGCACGCTGGCTCGGCAGCACCTTGCCGCGCGAGTCGAGCAGCTGCAGGTTGGTGACGAGCGCCATCGGATCGGCCATCGCGACCACGCCGTCGTCCACCTCGACCCAGTCCCAGGCGACCCCGGCCGCCGGCTCGGGCGAGGCGTTGCCCCAAACGGTTTGACCGCTGCACGGCTGGTCGGCGTCCCCCATGCTCAGTACGCGTGTTCCGAGATGTACAAAATGCAGGTCCGGGGCGCACTCGGCCTGCCACAATACGGGTGGCCATGCGCAAACGATCCAGGCGGGTGTCATCAGCGTGGGTCCTGTGGTAAGCGGTTGTTGTTGGCCGGGAGTGTGGTGCGTGACGAAGGGCTTTGCCATCTGTCAATCCTTTCAGGTGTAAGACCTTTCAGGTTGGGGCGCGCCGCGCTGATGCCCGGTCTGCGGGAGTGAAAAGAATCCATGCTGCAAGGTGGTTTCACGTCGGTGCTCGCGGTCAGCAGCCGCGACGAGTTGCTGGCCGAAGTCGTGGGCTTCACGAAGCGGCTCGGCTTCAACACCGTGTCTGCGACGACCGTCGTCGACCACTTTCGCGCCGACTCCGAATTCATCACCATCGACAACACGCCGGCGGCCTATCGCGACGAGTTCGATGACCTGGAGAACCAGCGCCGCGACCCGGTGATGCAGCATTGCAAACGCCACAGCATGCCGATCATCTGGAACCAGGACACCTACACCTCCGCAGGCCAGGGCGACAAGTGGGAGACGCAGGCGCGCTACGGCTATCGCTACGGCATTGCGCTGGCGCTGCACTTGCCGGAAGGTCGCCACTTCTTCCTCGGGGTCGATCGCGATCAGGCTTTGCCGGGAGGCTCTGGCGAGTTGACACGGCTGGTCGCCGACCTGCAACTGTTCGCGGTGCATGCACAAGATGCAGCGCTGCGGGTGTTGCTGCCGGCCTCGCCGAACATCGAGCTTCCGGCACTGACGCCGCGCGAAATGGAAAGCCTGCGTTGGACCATGGAAGGCAAGACCGCCTGGGAAGTGGGCAACATCCTCGGCATCAGCGAACGCACGGCAGTCCTTCACATCAACAACGCAACCCACAAGCTGGGTTGCGTCAACAAGCACCAGGCGGTGCTGAAGGCCTTGCGCCTCGGCCTGCTTCGCTGAGCGATAGCGAAGGCCGGGACGGATCTCGCGCGCGCAGCGTGCGCACCCTGTAAGAGTTGACAGTTACCGCGGCTGCTTGCTGCTGTTGGAATCCTCACACCGCAAACATCGCGGGCGTGCCACCACCAGGAGACTCCACATGCTGCAACAGCAAACCCCGTTCGTCACTCAACCCATTCCGGGCAAGACCCCGGTGGCACCTGCCTCGCAAACAGCGCCTTTGCCGCTCGACCCGAACCTGTTCCGCCATGTCGGCGGCGGCGGACCGAATGGCGGCTGGGACCTGACGGCCGGACCGAACGGCGGTTGGTAAGACACGCCGCACGATCGTGCCCAGCCTCTTCCGCCGCGAAGTCGTCGAAGGCCGACAGCAGGCCTGGCTGGGCAGCATTCAGCTCGTCAGGCCGGTCCCGCTGGCGGTGCTGACGCTGTGTGTCGTGACGATCGCGCTGGTGGTCGGCGCCTTCCTCGTCGAGGGCCGCTACACACGCAAGGCGCACATCACCGGCTACCTCGTGCCCGACCGCGGCGTGCTGCGGCTGTTGCCGCCGCAGGCCGGCACGGTGACCGAAAGCCACGCCGTCGAGGGCCGCGCGGTGCGGCGTGGCGACGTGCTGTTCGTGCTGTCGGTCGACCGCGCGAGCCTGAGCGGCGACACGCAGGCGACCGTGCAGGCGAGCCTCGCAGCGCGCAACCGCAGCCTGCACGACGCGGCCCGGCAAAAGACCGAGCTGCAGCAGACGCAGCGCTCGAACATCGAGCGCCAGATCGAGGACATGCGCCGCGAGCTGGCGCAGATCGATTCCGAGACCGAGCTGCAGCAGCAGCGGCTGACACTCGCGCAGCAGGCACTGGCGCGGCTCGAATCATTGAAGAGCGACAACTTCGTTTCGGCGGCGCAGGTGCAGGCCAAGAGCGAAGAGGTGCTCGGCGTTCGCGCCCAGATGCAGGCGCTGGCGCGCCAGCGCTCGGCGCATTCGCGCGAGATCGCCGCACTCGAAGCGCAACGCCGCGAGTTGCCGCTGCGCTCGCAGGCCGCGCTCGGCGAGATCGAGCGCGACATCGCCACGCTCGCGCAGGCGTCGGCCGAGAACGAAGCCAAGCAGCGCATCGTGATCCGCGCGCCGCAAGACGGCATCGTCACCGCGGTGCTCGCCGAGCCGGGCGCGAGCGTGTCGCCGGCGTCGGCGCTCGCGAGCCTGCTGCCCGCCGATGCGCAGATGCAGGCGCAACTGTTCGCGCCATCGAGCGCGGTCGGCTTCGTGCGCCCCGACCAGCCGGTGCAGCTGCGCTACCAGGCCTTCCCGTACCAGAAGTTCGGTCACCACGCGGGCAAAGTGCTGCAGGTCTCGCGCACCCCGCTGCAAGCCGCCGAGCTGGCCGGGCTGCCGCTGCCCGAGGCGCTGAAAGGCGCCGCCTCGGCCGAGCCGCTGTACCGCATCACCGTCACGCTCGACCGCCAGGTGGTGCAGGCCTACGGGCAGGCGCAGCCGCTGGCTGCCGGCATGCAGCTCGACGCCGACGTGCTGCTCGACAAGCGCCGCCTCATCGAGTGGATCTTCGAGCCGCTGTTGAGCGTGACGGGGCGCGTCTGAGTTCGCGGCGCGCCACGCCGATCCATCCAAGAGCCTCTCAGATGACCGGATTCTTTGCATCGCTTCAACTCGGTTTCGGCAGCGCGCGCGTTCCGATGCTGTTGCAGACCGAGGCCGCCGAATGCGGCCTCGCGAGCCTGGCGATGGTCGCGTCGTACCACGGCCTGCACACCGACATGGCGACGCTGCGCCAGCGCTTCCAGCTCTCGCTGAAGGGCGCGACGATGGTCGACCTGACGCGCATCGCCGGCCAGATGCAGCTCAACCCGCGCGCGTTGCGCGCCGAGATGGAGCACCTGCCGCAGTTGCAGCTGCCGTGTGTGCTGCACTGGGACCTGAACCACTTCGTCGTGCTGACGCAGGTGAGCCACGGCAAGGTGGTGATCCACGACCCGGCACGCGGCGTGCGGCGGCTGACGCTGGAGGAGGTGTCGAAGCACTTCACCGGCGTCGTGCTCGAGCTCACGCCGGCGGCCGACTTCAAGCCGCGCACCGAACGCCAGTCGGTGTCGCTGCGCCAGCTGCTCGGCCGCGTGACGGGGCTGCGCCGCTCGCTGCTGCAGATCTTCGCGCTGGCGCTGGCGCTCGAAGTGTTCGTGCTGCTGTCGCCGTTCTACATGCAGTGGGTGGTCGACAGCGTGCTGGTCGGCGCCGACCGCGACCTCTTGGTCACGCTCGGGCTCGGCTTCGGGTTGCTGGTGTTCATCCAGGTGGCGACCGGCGCGATCCGCTCCTGGGCCGTGCTGTACCTGTCGGCGACGCTGAACCTGCAGTGGCTCGCCAACGTGTTCGCGCACCTGATGAAACTGCCGGTGGCGTGGTTCGAGAAGCGTCACACCGGCGACGTGATGTCGCGCTTCGGCGCAGTCCAGCAGATCCAGCAGACGCTGACCACCAGCTTCATCGAAGCCGTGCTCGACGGCTTGCTGGTGGTGCTGACGCTCGTAATGATGTGGATCTACAGCGGCACCTTGACGGCGATCGCGCTTGGCTGCGTGGCGGCCTACGCGGGGCTGCGCTGGGCTTTCTTCAAGCCGCTGCGCAGCGCAACCGAAGAAGCCATCATCCACGACGCCAAGAAGGCGAGCCACTTCCTCGAATCGCTGCGCGGCGTGCAGTCGATCAAGCTCTTCAACCGCCAGGAAGACCGCCAGGCGCGCTTCATGAACCTGGTGGTCGACGCGATGAACGCCAACATCGCAACCCGCAAGCTCGACCTGCTGTTCGGAGTGCTGCACAAGCTGGTGTTCGGGCTCGAGCGGGTGGCGGTGATCTGGGTCGGCGCGCTCTTGGTGCTGGACCGCAGCTTCTCGGTCGGCATGCTGTTCGCGTTCTTCGCCTACAAGGAGCAGTTCGCGCTGCGCGTCAGCGGGCTGATCGACAAGGCGGTCGAGCTCAAGATGCTCAAGCTGCAGGGCGAGCGGCTGGCCGACATCGTGCTCAACCCGCCCGAGGCCGACGTGCTGATGCCGCCGCGCGGCGAGGTGTCGGCACGGCTCGAGCTGCGCGGCGTGGGCTTTCGTTATTCCGACGCCGAGCCGGCGGTGCTCAACGGCGTCGACCTCGTGATCGAGCCGGGCGAGTCGGTGGCGGTCGTCGGGCCTTCGGGCTGTGGCAAGACGACGCTCTTGAAGCTCATGCTGGGCATTCACGAGCCGCAGATTGGGGAGGTGCGCGTAGGCGGGGTGCCCTTGGGGCACCTCGGCCTTCGCAACTGGCGCGAGATGATCGGCACCGTCATGCAGGACGACCAGCTGTTCGCCGGGTCGATCATCGACAACATCAGCTTCTTCGATGCCAGGCCCGACCTCGGCTGGGTCGAGCAGTGCGCCCGCATCGCCTCGGTGCACGACGAGATCGAGGCGATGCCGATGGCCTACCACACGCTGATCGGCGACATGGGCACCAGCATCTCGGGCGGGCAGAAACAACGCCTGCTGCTGGCACGTGCGCTGTACAAGCGGCCGAAGATCCTGTTCCTCGACGAAGCGACCAGCGCGCTCGACATCGAGCGCGAGCGGCTCGTCAACCAGGCGGTGCGCCAGCTCGACCTGACACGGGTGATCGTCGCGCACCGCAGCGAAACGATCGCGTCGGCGAGCCGGGTCATCGTGCTGGGCGACGGGCGGGTGTCGCAGGACCTGCGCAGCGTGGGCGCCGGCGCCCACGCCAAGGTCTGATCAGGGCGCCGTCTGCGCTTCCAACACGCCGAGCCAGCGCAAGGCCTGCGCGCGGTCGACGCCGCACATCTCCTCGTGCGGCTTGAGCGACAGGCACACCGACGGCCGCTCGGGCCGACCGAAGATGGCGCAGCGGTTGTCGTCGGTCAGCTGCGCACAGCGCACCCCGGCCGGCTTGCCGTCGGGCATGCCCGGGATCGGCGACGAGATCGACGGACCGATGCAGCAGGCCCCGCAGCCGGGGCGGCAGTTCATGCCGAACCGGCGTCGGAGCGCGAGGGTTCCAGCAGCCACAACCCGCAGGCGCCCCAGATGCAGCCGAGCAGCGCGCCGACCGTGTCCGGCGCCAGGTCGGCCAAGCGCGCCTGGTGGCCGATGACGGTGCTCTGCGCCAGCTCCCAGCCCCAGCCCCAGCCCACGCCGACGGTCAGCAGCAGTGCCGGCGGCCAGCGCGACGATCGCGGCGCTGCCGATGTGGGGCCACTTGGCGAGCGAGAAGGCGAGCGCCGAAGCGCTCAGGCCCCAGTCGATGTGGAACGGATGCCGGCCGTGAGGCGCCAGCGCCGACATGACGATGCTGTAAAGCGCGACGGCCACGAAGGGCAGCCAGCGGGCGCAGGTGTCGCGGAGAGTCGCTAAATTCATCAACGGCGGGGCGAGCGGGTTGGAAAGGATATCGGACGCTGGTGAGCACGAATCAAGCTTTGTGCAGCGGGTGGGCCGGCGGGTAGTGTCTCAGTGTCTCCTTGACTCGCGCTGGCTGGCTGCATGTCTTCGGCCCCGTTTCGCCGACCGAGCAACGTCGCTACAGCCCGGCCGAGTTCGTTGTCGCAGAATCGTCCGATCACCGGGACCCCGGATGCGCGTCAACCGGACAATGCACAAGGGCATGCGCCGCTTCACTCGACGTACGAGCGGCTTCTCAAAGAAGGTGGAGAACCTTGAGCATGCAGTCTCGCTGCACTTCCTGCACGACAACTTCGCGCGCATTTACGAGACGCTGCGCGTGACGCCTGGGGATGGCCGCAGGGATCAGCGATCTCGTTCGGTCGCTGGAAGAGATCGTCGCCTTGGCGGGCTAACGCTAAGCTGTTTATCAAAGTATCGCCAGAAATGAGTAACTTCGATAAACTCTGCCGCTATGGACGAGCTTCAGAATCCCTTTTCTCCTGGCGCAGGTAGCCCTCCCCCCGAGCTTGCGGGGCGTAGTGCTCTTCTGAACAGGGCAGAAACCATCCTCGGGCGCATCCAGCGAGGCAAGAACGAGCAGAGCATGATGCTTGTTGGCCTGCGTGGAGTCGGGAAGACCGTGCTGCTCAACCGAGTCAGAGACTCATCAGAATCTATGGGCTTCGGCGTCGTCATGGTCGAGGCAACTGAAAGCCGCAAGCTTCCAGACCTGCTCGCGCCTGGAATGCGCAAGATTCTCTTTCAGCTCGACACGATGGCGGGAGTCAACGACAAGGTCAAGCGCGGACTTCGCGTACTTCGAAGCTTCATCGGAGCCCTGAAGGTCAAGGCGGCAGAAATCGAGTTCGGCCTGGACATCAATCCCGAAAGAGGCACAGCCGACTCGGGGGACTTGGAGTCCGATCTGTCTGAACTTCTGACGGCGGTGGGAGAGGCTGCGAAAGCTCGGGGCAAGGCTGTGGCGATCATCGTCGATGAGATTCAGTACCTGAGTGAAGCAGAGATGAGCGCGCTGATCATGGGCATTCACCGGGTGTCGCAGCGTCAGTTGCCAGTAATCTTGGTGGCAGCCGGCTTGCCTCAGTTGGTTGGTTTGGCGGGCCGCTCCAAGTCGTACGCAGAGAGACTTTTCACCTACCCTCAGGTTGGCCCTTTGGGTGATCACGATGCCAAAGAAGCGCTAAGTGGGCCGGTGGGCGCTCAAGGCGTGTCTTTCACCGAAGACGCGCTTGAGGAAATTGTGAGAGTCACCCGAGGCTACGCGTACTTCCTGCAGGAATGGGGCTATCAGTCTTGGAATTTGGCCACACAGACACCCATCGACAAAGAAGTCGTCAAGCAAGCCACTGCTGCATCGATCCAGAAGCTTGATGAGAGCTTCTTCAGAGTGCGATTCGACCGACTCACCCCCCGAGAGCGGGACTACATGAGAGCCATCGCAGAACTCGGTACTGGCCCGCATCGGTCGGGTGACATAGCAGACTGCTTGAAGGTACAGGTGCGCTCAATTGCCCCCCTTCGCAGCGGCCTGATCAAGAAGGGGATGATCTACAGCCCGGCACACGGAGACACTGCTTTCACCGTTCCGTTGTTTGATGAGTTCATGCGCCGAACCATGCCGAACTGGGTGGCTACATAGCCGGTGGCATCGACATCGCAGTGCTGGATCGGGTGGCTGGTTCCGACGTGCGTTATGCGCCGCAAATCGACGTGCGATCCGGGCGTCTAGGCGTTGCATTTGAGACTGAGACACCATCGGCCGGCACTCTCGGAGTCTTTTCCAATTCAGGTATGAGCCTGGAGCGGTCTGAGATCGGCGACGCGAAGCGAGTCGATCCGTTGTAGACGAGGACAGTGTATTTGGGCCTTTGGTTGTCCGGCG
>Ga0209515_10003808_pt1 | contig 20988 bp, 17 predicted proteins | sample Subgroupgradi54m_FD_187454 | JGI IMG/M metagenome (GOLD analysis project Ga0209515, IMG submission 187454) | Subsurface groundwater microbial communities from S. Glens Falls, New York, USA - GMW60B uncontaminated upgradient, 5.4 m (SPAdes)... ...
GTGAGATATGCGCGCTGCACCCAGATGTCGCGAAAGAACCAGGGTCCAAAAGCGTACAGCTCACGATCTCTCACTTGGCAGTGCCGGAAATGCCAGGTGAGTACTTTGCCCAGGCACAGGGCCATGGCTCCAGCTGCGAGCAGGCCGTGGCTGATGTGGTTGTGCACAAATGGGGTTGCCGCAAAAACAAGAAAACTGGCCACAAAGCAGAAGAGCCATACTGCGCGTCGTTTGGCGAAGGCCCGACCGGTAGCGTTGATTTGCGCTTGTGTCAGACCAAGCCGCAGCACGGCGTCATCGAAAATCTCGGTAATGGGCTGCTTGCGTTCGAATGCCGCCTTGACAAGCTTGGTGATGCGCCCTCCGGTTTCAACGGCTTCGCCGGCGACGGCGCCAAGCTGTTTGTAGAGATACCAGCCGGAAAGCACAGAAATAGAAGTGGTCAGAACTTTCTTCTTGCTCATTTACTGTTCCGCTTTCATCGCGGATGAACGCGCTTCCCGCGCACGTCGCTCGGCATCGGCTTTGACATCGATCGCCAATTGCGCCGCAAGGATGATTTCGATGCGCTCGTTTTGCCTGTACTGATCCAGATCCATTTGGAGTTTGAGCGCGTACATCTTGTTGACCTCGCGCAGCAAGTTCTCGTTTGAAAAACCGGCAATCATCTTGTACCAGGACTTCGACTCGAAGCGGCCGCGCACCTGTGCCTCCATCAGCTCCAGCGGGCTAATGTCTGCCCGGTTGAGCATGGCCGAGTCGCCCAAACCCTTCACAGGAATCCGCGCGACAATCGCAGAATTCAAGGAATGAGCGGCGATGGACGCGCGCGCCTGCTCGATATACTGGCCAGCGACGAAGGTCCTGCCTTGCGGCGTTTTTTCCCAACCCCTGGGGATGTTCTGCGTCGGCACCGGGTTGACCACGTTGTTTACAAAGGCGCGTGCTGCAGCGATCTGTGCGGGCGTATAGCTTGAAACGCCGAGCGTGGCATCGGCGCGCACATCGGCGTTTTGCAACTGTAGCGTCGCCGGCCGCGCGCAGCGGCCGAGCTCGACGTCCTGCTCTGAGCAGTAGTTTTCCGCGTGACCGTCATACGCCTTGGCGACGGCAGCAGTGGTGTTTGGTGTGAACAGCGTGCGGCTTGCAAAATCGCTGTCCAGCGCCTGCTGCCAGCGCTGCGTCTCGCCGGTGGCCAGCGCCGCCGATGAAGCACTGGCCGACTCGAAGCAGGCACGCGGAGAAAGCTCGTATCTAATTTGCGCATCAGCGCGCGCCTTTTCCATGTAAAGCTGCGATTGAACCGCGACATTGCCTTGTTGGATCGAGCGCATGGCTGCGGTCTGTTTCTGTATCTCGCCGGCCACGCGGGCGAAGCCCTTCTCAATGGTTTTGTCCATGTACTTGATCCAAGAAACCACGGCGTCGCCGGCAGAAGCAACGGATTTTGAGACTGCATCACCAGCCTTCTCTGCCCCTTCGGCCGCCTGCTTGCCATCTCCACAGCATGCCCATGCAGGACTGACAAAAGCCGCGCTGAGCGCGGCGACAATGAGTAATTTTTTCATTTGGTTTTCAGTGGCACCGGCCAAGTCCAAATCTTCCAGATGTCATGAATAACCAGCGCCAACCATACGAGAGTGAAAATCAACAACCACTTGCCCTCGTACTGCCCCAAGCGAGGGTACTGACCAGTTTGCTGGTACGCGTTTTCCACCAGTTCGATATTTTTCGGCAATGAAAAAAAGTGATTGCCGGCTAGGGTTGCGAATGCAAAAGCGAGTGGATGCAGCCACCAAAATTTTTGACGCATCCAAATGCGGTGCAGGCCAAGTGGAACCCACCATAAAAATATGGCGATTGCTGCGCCAGCTACTCTGTACACACTCGCTAAAAGAGTTGGCGACCTCAGAAAATTCAAAAGCTGAGCCATTGATTGCCTCCCAAAAAAGGACTTAACTTCTATCGATATATCTGGATGCCGAGGGAAGGTTTTCCTCCTAGACACAAGGTTTTAGGTTACCTCAGCCACCCAATAAAGACAAGAAAAAAACAACGTAAGTATTTGATTTTAATAACAAATAATACGCATTAATAACAAATCTGCTGCTATTTTGATGAAAATGTCAGCCATATCTAGTTGTATTTATATATTTATTTAAATATTTATTGACAGGAGATTTTTTGGCCTCTACGATGGCCCCAGATGTAATTATTTAAATAAATATTTATTGATAGCTGAGGTTCAAATATGGCCAGAATTGCTGTTGTAAACACCAAAGGCGGCGTGGGCAAAACGACTGTCGCGACCCACTTGGCCGGGATGCTGGCAAATTGTGGGGCGACACTACTGATCGATGGCGACCCACAAGCAAGCGCCGCCAGCTGGGCAGCTTGGCGACGTGAGGCGAACCGGGATCCCAGCCCGACGACGACTTGCCTGCTGGGCAAAGCGGTTTATGACGAGGGCAAGAATCTCTCTAAAGGGTTCGGTCACACGGTGATCGACGCCGGTGGACGTGACTCTGCTGGCCTACGTGCGGCCCTCCTTCTTGCTGAGCGAGCAGTGGTGCCGATTGGGGCTTCAAACCTGGATGCCGCCGCCATGACAGACCTTTTGGAGGTTGTGGAACTGGCCAAGGATTTCAACGCCGCGCTTGATGTGCAGGTGTTGATGATGAGAATTGACCCTCGAACTCGCGACACCGGTGAAATGCTGGAGTACCTGTCAGAAAATGGGCTGCAAGTAATGCAGGCGAGGATATGCGAACGTGTAGCCTTCCGCCGTGCGATTGGCGAGGGTGCCACTGTCGCGGAAATGGCAAAAGATACCCAGGCAATCGCTGAAATGCAGGCACTCTTTGATGAGGTGATGCGTTGAAAAAGAAACCTGATATATCAACATTTCTCTCCAACGGCGCAGCCGCCGCTGCTGAAAATGCAGATACCTCAACACCGCGCGAGACTGCAGTACCACTCCCGGATGGCGAGAAAATCACTAAGACGATTCGCATGACCAAGAGCCTGGAGCGGCGGCTGAAGGAAGAGGCACACCATAGAACGATGGCCAAGGGCAGGCGCGTGACTGAATCAGATTTGATCGAAGAAGCTTTACTTAAATATTTAAATAAATAAACAAAGCGGTTGCGCCACCGGCAGCCACCGGTAGCGCAACCTAACCACACTCACCTAACAGGAGGTGCACCATGGCTATGGCAATATTACCCGCTGAATACCAAATCCCGCCCGAGGTTTCGGATCCTCTGTTGGAGGATCTAATTGTTTCGGTCGATCCTGGCATTGAAGATCTTCCTGACGGCGCCTTGAGGGCGACGACGGCACAGTTGCGCGCCGCCGTCGAGAAAATGCTGCTGGGTTATCTGCAGTCAATTTTTCTGACCAAGAATGGTGCCTCAATGCTGCCCGCACAGCATTGGTCGATTGCTGAGACGATCGCTGCAAACTACCGCCAGGCGTGGGCCCATGCAGGGGTAATGCCAACCGTAAGGCAGGCCTTTGAACTGTTCATGGCCAATATGGACATTGAGGGGGAGCGTAATAGTGGTACCCGATATCACTAACCAGCACGGCTTTTATACGGACGACCAGCTCGCGGCGGCTGTCCATATTGCCAGCGGATTGTGGGTGAGACTGGACGATTGGTGTTTTGGCCTGGCCGAAATTGGACACCGCTATGCGCGCGTGTTGGCAGCAAGAATTGATGAGCGTCCTGTGTCTTTTGCCTACCTCGATGGAGATCAGAACGCCAGTTACGACCTGATCACTTCGGACATGCATCCGAAAATCCTTCACTCATCGCATGAGCCTATCAGTACCAATCCATGGCTCATGGACCAACTTGAAAGCTGGGGATATTCCTTGAGCCCGCAGCAGGCCATATTGGCGACAATTTACGCTCAAGAAATTGGGCTACGCATTGGTGACCAAGTAGCGGCGCGGCGCATTTTGTCTTGGGTGCTCACTTACGAAGGCCGAGCAAATTGGGTATGCCGACATCGGCAAGAACTATTTGCACTTGGTCGTGCGCCCGATTGGCGCGCAGTAGTGTAAATTCCAAAATTAAATGCGAACGACTTACAGAATTAAATGAGAACGTAGCGGTCAGAAGTGTCCCCGGTCTGAACAAAGAATTCCCGATTTATAAGTGGAATCTCTGTTAGAGGCTGATCTTGCGCGCTCCACTCATCTGGTACCGAAATTTGGCTAGATCTTGGCTCACCTCAAAGTGCGCTCCGCAGCCTCCTCTGACATTCCACGTGCGACGGCCCAACGAGACGCGGGCGATTCAGAATTACTGCAGCAAGTGCCTACGGAGCTTTAAAAAAAGAGCATGACATCGGCTGAACTCACCGGCGGTGCCGGATTTACCTACGAAGACGCGGTCGCGGCGCAGTACCTCGCGGCCATGGTCGGCGGCACGACGGCGGCGGCCCTCGACGCGAGGGTCGTGCAGCGGGTCGCCCAGCAGCAGGCCGACTTCGGCGAACCGCTCGACGACGTGATCGTCGATGCCGCCTCCTTGGCGGACGGAACCGTCATGCGGCTGTCGCTGCAGGTCAAGCGTTCGCTCACGATCTCGGAGGCGGAGTCCAACAGCGACTTCCGAGAAGTGATCCAGCGCAGCTGGCAGACGTTGCAGAAGCCCGACTTTCGCGAGCACGTGGACCGTGTCGGAGCGGTCACGGGGTCGGTGGCGGAAGAGACGTCCCGTGCTTTCGCGACCGTGTGCGAATGGGCTCGGGCTTCCGACACAACTGCGGCCTTCGTGCAACGGTTTGCCGAAGGCGGGAACGCCTCGGCCACTCACCTCGCTGTGGCCGAAGCGGTTCGAATGGTTGCACAGGGCATAGGCGCACCACTGTCCGACGACCAGCTGTACCGCTTGCTTTCGCATTTGGTGCTGATCCGGTTTGACTTCCTTCACGCCGGATCGACGCACGAAGCGGAGGCTATTATCAGCCTGCAGCGCACGCTGGCGCCGGGGCAAGTGGCGCGGGCCGGCGATTTGTGGGATTTGCTACGCCAGTTCGCTCGCGATGGTTCGGGCCACGGCGCCGTGCACACCCGCGAATCGCTGGTGCGCGCGCTGGCTGGCTGGCGCTTCACGGGGGCGCCTGCGTTCGCCGGCGACATGCAGACCCTGCGCGACAGCACGCGCCATTGGCTCGACCAGCAGGCCGACGATATTGGGGGGACGCACCTCACGCGCCAGGTGCTGCGCGACCAGCTCGGCGCTCAGATGGCGGCCCACCGCCTGACGCTGATCAAAGGCCTGCCCGGCACCGGCAAGACGGTGCTACTACGTGACCTTGTGCAAGAGCTGGCCGCCGATGGCACCACCTTGTTCCTCACCGCCAACCGACTCACTGGCCGCAGTTGGTCGGAGCATGCCCGCGCGATGGGTTTGGCGACGACATCGATCGAGCCGCTGCTCGTGGAAGTCGCGGCCACCGGTCATGCCACGATGCTGATCGATGGTCTCGACCGCATCGCGCCAGAACAGCGCGCGATCGTGACCGACTTGCTCGGTCAGCTGCTGACAAATCCGGCACTGGCCGATTGGCACGTGGTCGCCACCGCGCGCGACGCTGGCATCGAGCCCCTGCGCAACTGGGTGCCTCCTGCGCTGCTCACCAGCGGCGGCGTGGGGTATGTCGATGTGAAGAACTTGACGGACGAAGAGGCCAGCTCGCTGGCGGATTCGCTGCCTGCGCTGCGGCCGCTGCTGACCGGCGGAAACGAGCGCGTGCGCACGCTGGCACGCCGCCCGTTTTTCGCGGCTGTGCTGGCACGGGGATTCTCGCGGGCGGCCTACCCCTCGGGGTTTGCTCCTCAGTCGGAGGTGGATCTCGTGGATGCTTGGTGGAAGCGGGGTGGCTACGACGCCCACGCGCCCCAGGCTCTTGCTCGCCAGCGCGCGCTGATCGAGCTGGCTCAGCGCAGTGCGCTCGATCTGGGCCGCAATGTCCGTATCCGGGACCTGTCGCCGGCGACACAGGACGTGCTCTCCTCATTGGAGGAGGACGGGCTAGTGCAGCAGGTGCGCACGGGTCACACCGCGCAGTTCACTCACGACATCTTCTTCGAGTGGTCGTTCTTCCACCTGCTGCAGGATCAGGGTGACGACTGGATCGCCGCCCTGACCGCGGCCGGTGAACCGCCTGCCCTGGCGCGGGTGGTGGAGCTGCTGTCGCAAGCGACTTATCCGATCCCTAACCAGTGGTCGCGCGAACTCCTCGCGCTCGAGCAGGCTCAGGTGCGGCCGCAGTGGTTGCGCGCCTGGCTCGTGGCGCCGGTTTTCAGCCCACGCTTCGCCGAGCACGTCGACATGTTCGCTGCGACATTGGCGGCGAACGGCCACCGGCTCTTCGGAAAGCTCTTGGTGTGGATGCAGGCCGAGAAGACGACGCCCAATCCCATGGTGCTGTCCGGAGTCCTCGGCGGTGATCTGGACGCCGCAGCGCGTATCCGTATCGCGGACTTGCTGGGCTGGCCGTCGGACTTCGCCGCGTGGCGCCGCCTGCTCACGTGGGCGATGGAGCAGATCGACTCGATCCCGGACACGCACTTGGGGGACCTCGTCACCCTGTTCGAAACCTGGCAGGTCGCTGTCGCGGACTACCCCAACGCAGTGTCGCAGCGCATCGTGGCGCAGTGCGCAACCTGGTTGCACGCGATCGAGGACGAGCATGTGGACCGCCGATTCATGTACAGCAGGCCGGCGAACGAGGCCACGCCGCGCCCGCGCGTTCCTACACAGCTGGAGACGGAGCTGCGCGCGTTGGTGCTGCGCGCAGCGCGCGCTTACCCGGATGTGGTGGACGCCTATCTCACGAAGGTCGAGACAATCGAGCGCTGGTCTGACAGCGCGTTCCGCGAGCTCATGACCTGCGCGCCGGTGCTGGCGCAGACGCATCCTGCGCAGCTCGCGCGAGTCGCCCGGCGCTGGTTTATGGAGGAGCTGCCGGACGACGTATCAGCGCGGTGGTGTCGCGAAGCGCATGAACAGCGCCGCTGGCGCGATGAAGTCGAGGCGATCCCGCCGGAGAACCGATCGCGATCGGACAAGCGCGCGCTCTCGAGCCCGTCGATCATGCCCCACTCGTTCTCCCACCACGATTGGGACCGGTTGTCGATCGGCGGCGACCATCACGGCTTCTTTCCTGCCTCGCCTCTGCGCGAGCCATTCCACTCGTTGCTCATGCGCGATCCGGCGACGGCGCTCGCGCTGATACGCGACGTGACGAACCATGCCGTTACAGCGTGGCGTCAGTTGCATCGGCACTGGCATGGCAGCGCGACACCGTTGCCGCTTGTATTGATGTTTCCGTGGGGGCAGCAGGAGTTCTGGGGGCACGATCGGCACTACTTCTGGTTCCGCGGCCATGGCGGGCCGCAGGTCGTGGAGTGCGCGCTAATGACGCTGGAGCACTGGGGCATCGCACAGCTCGACGCCGGACGCCCGTTGGACGAAGTGCTGCAACAGCTGCTAGAAGGGCACACGAGCATCGGCGTCCTGGGGATTGCGGTGCACCTTGCCTTGCGAGCCAAGCAAGTATCGCCATCGTCATTGGCGCTGCTGCGCAGCCTCCGGCTGTGGCGGCTCGACCTGCAACGCAAGCACCAGGAGCAGCAATTGCAGAGCGCAGGGCGGCTCGGCTTCGAGAAGGGAAGCGCCGATGCGGTGCACCGACAAGCAGTCGCCGACAGCTCCCAGATAACGTCGCGCCGCTTGGAACTGAGCGATCTGGTGCCGCTCTTTGTCCTCGGTGACGATGCGGCGCTGCGAGACGCGTGCCGCGCGGCTCTCGACGACTTTCCGAACAGGCTGGAATTCGCTTACCAGGAAGAGGCGCAGGACTCCGAACATGTGGCCGAACTGCGCCGCACGGCCGAACTCTGGTCCGAGCTGGGCCATATCGAGAACTACACCGCCGAGCCGATCCCCGGCCGCGACAATATGGTTCAGATCTCGATGAGCAGTCCGCGGCATGAAGCGCCCGAGGTGCAAGCGGCGCTGCAGCGCCATGCGCAGGTGGCTCGCGAAACGCAGTTGTGGCTGTGGGTGGAAAAGTGCTTCTCGTCGCACCAATTGGCGCCAGGTTTCTCAGTGGACGAAGCCGTCGAGCGTGCGAGAGAGCTACCTGAAGCAACCGCTGCAGGGCAGTCAATGTCGCTGATGCCCGGCAGCGGGCTCACGGAAGGCGCGATTGCAGGAACGGCAGCGGCCGTGATTTGCTTTTCCGATGCGAGCAGGCATGAAGGCTGGGCCGATGCCACGATTGAAAGCTTCCGCGTGGCGCACGACGAGATGCCCGATGACACGTTTGCCGGATCGGTGATCCCTTGGCACCCGAAGATCTTCGTGGCGCATGCGTTGGCCGCACGTATCAAATCGGCCCGCGAACATCCTGGCGACCGCGAAGCGCTCTATCGCTTGATCGCGCACCCGCTTGATGCGGTCTCATTCGTTGCGCTGGCCGGCGTCGCCGGCTGCTGGGAGCGAGATGCGCGGTTCGCTTGGTGCGGCCTGAACCTCGGGCTGCGGTTGGCGCAGCTCGTAAGCAGGCGAGACATGTACCGGCTCGACGCAGAGGCCCGGCGGCAGCTGGAGTCGGACCGCCGGGCCGCGACGTTGGCCGCGGCCCTCGACGAGTACCGGGCGCAAGGGCCACTGCCTGCCTGGGTGCGCCCACGGCCTACGTGGGTGCGCGCCGCGCCCGACGCTGAGCATCCGCAGGTTCTTGACGAGGGCGAGGAAGACGGGTGGCAGAGCACCGACGATCTGTGGGATGGCCAGTACGCCGCGAAGATCTTGCAGAATGTCCCAGTGGCGGCGATCGTGGCGAGCGCGGGCCGTGCGCACTATGTCGACGCCCTCGAAGCGTTTGTCGGCTGGACGCTCGACACGATCAATCCGCTGTGGCGAACCCAGCGGCGCCGGGGTCGCGAGCGTGGCGATGGAAACCTGTACGAATGGGAGGATCAGCTAGGTCGGATGGTGGCAAGCGTTGCACCCCATCTTCCCGCCGACGAGATCTTGAAGAGGTTGCTGCGGCCGATCCTTGCACAGCCCGACGAGATCGCGATGCGGCTGCTCGCGCCGTTCACTGTGTCGCTGGTCTGCGGCGGAGTCCTTGATGCGCCGGAGGTCCGCGATGACACCCTGCACCTGCTGCAGGCCGTGCTCGAACGAACGTTGGAGAACTACGACCTGCGCCGTTCGTCCTACAACGACGGGCGCATGGGCGGGTTCGACCTGCCGAAGCTGGTCGAGTCTTTGCTCTTCGTGGTTGTCGAGCACGCCCCCGGCGCCACGCGCTTCGCCAACGGCCTCTGGCATGACCTTGGCCAGGTGATGCCACTGGTCGACCGCATGGCGCGCGCCGCCGGCTGGCACCCCTTCGTCGCGCGCCAGCTCGTCAGGTTGTGCGAACGTTCAGGTGCTGCCTACCCGGCCGACACATTCGCCGACCAAGTGCTGGCGCAGATCGTCGATGGGCGCCTGCCTGCAGGCTGGAATGGCTCATCGGTTCCAGCCGCTATTGCGGCTTTGGTGCAGACGCACGCCGACCGGCTGCATCCGTTGCCGGCTCCTCTGGCCCACAAGCTGCTGCAGGTACTTGATGCGCTGGTCGATCTCGGCGATCGTCGCAGTGCGGCCTTACAACAGAGTGAGTCCTTTCGAGGCGTGCGCCTCGTCGTAGCGCCAGCGTGACCAACGGGGCTTTCATTGTCGGTCGTTGCGCATCAATCAGTTGAAATTCTCAGTCTCATTTAATTCGCTCAGTCTCAACTAATTTGCAAATTTACAAGCAGGGCATTAACTGACGAGGATCCACTGTATGGGCAATGAAACCACATTTGAGACTGAGGCACTCGAAATTCTACAAAACACGGCCTCAGCTGAGCTCCTCAACGCAGTCAATGGCTTTGTTCACAACAAATATTTGTTGGACAAAGCAGTACAGGAAGATGATGGTTATTGTTTCGCTGACGAGTTGGGTGGCAAAGGGGATGGGCCACAAGGAGGAACATCTTTCTACCGATTGGTATTTCCATTCGCGCCGGTGTCGAGCGATGGTAATAGATTCAGCGCATTGGTGCCAACGTCTCAAACACTCGGCTGCAGCTGGAAATGGCGAAGATGTGATTTGACACCAGAAAAACGTGAAAGCTATTTGACCTTCTTTACCGATCCAGCAAGAGCTAGTCTCACTGGTTACGCAGAAGAGCGTGCGGATTTCATGTGGATTCGTCCGCTTGCCTTAGTCCTGCCATGCGAGGGGAAAAATCGAGTTGATTTTTTGCGTGAAGAAAATATTGGTCTGATCCCCGCACGCGTCTCGGAATACGATTACCCTGCCCCATCTCGAATGACGTTATACCAAGTCAAGGTGTACGGGAGGCAGGAATGTTGGGCTGTTCTTGATGGTCGGTGGGTGGAGCGTGTGAACCATCCATCCTGGGCAAGTCCCGTCCTCAACGCATATGGTGTGCCAATAAATGAAAAATGGCCGCCGGAATTTCCGGAAGTAAATGAAGTCATTGAGGGATTCAATCATCCCTCTGGCAACCCTGACTTTTGGAACAAAGAGATCGTTGATCTTGAGCGGATAACGTCAAAGAGAATTCGCCAGCAAGAAGTTCTGACTTGTTCCCTCTTTGAGCTTCGTACGATCCGACTTCGCTCGAAATCACTCGTCTGGTGTTGGATCGTCACACTTTTTGCATCGCTGATCCTCCTTGCTTGTCTGCCGCACACTTGGCTTGTCAGAGGTGCTTCCCTCCTTGGATTTATGTTCGGTACTGCCTTCGGGGTTGGTCTCCTTTATTTCTGTCAGCCATTCCAGACGACTCGCGCCACCTTGGAGGAGGATTGGCCCATCGTGCAAGAGTAATGGGGCAGAGGCTTGCTGAGTTCTAGGCATCAAGGTGAGTGTTTACGGGAACCTACATGCTAAGCGGGAGAACGAGCGCACTGAAAAATTCCCTGCAGACCGAAAGGTGAATATCTATGGGGGCGCTCTCACCCTTGGTTAGCCAAAAAAGAGTGGAATAGGAGCCAGAAAGGGGAATTCGATTTTCAAAACAAAACACAACAACATCACAAAGCCCAATCATCTTGATCCGGCGGCCAAATCACCATTTCTGCGTACCGTTTGGCTCCCCAATAACTTCCTATTCGTTCCTGTAAACACTCACCTGTAGGCCCGTTGTGGCCCCTGGCCTCGCGCTTGTAATCGCGCTTGAATGATCCAGGGCGATCAATCGTCCGCATTCAAATCCGCCATCAAATCTTCCACGGAATGAAAGCTCTTGACCTTGTTCGTCTTTGCTCAGCCGTTCACCGGCGCGGCTTGATAACGGGCACCCGTCGGTCGTACTCGGTTTGCAAGTTGCGCCAGAAATCGGCCTCCATGTTAAAAACCTGTTCGAGGTTTTCGGCGATGGTATCGGTGAGAGGTTGTGCGCCTTGCAGGATTTTCATCATTTGGTCTACCGGCAGATCAATACTAGCGGCTACATCTTCTGGCGTCAGTCCGCCGGGTACAATGAACTCCCGCAGGAGAATGCGGCCAGGATGAATTTCACCGAGTTTTTCAATGAGCTCAATCCGCTGGTTGGATGCGGCGACCACGCGAAGCGTTTCGTCGATCGATGCCAATGCACGCTCTGCCGAAGCTTTAGCCGCATCGGCCAACGCATCTAGCCGGGCGAGCCGTTCATAGTCGTTACTGCCGAATTCCCGGCCTACAGGAACTATATTCAGCCATGCCTGTGCTTCGGCGCTGAGTGGGCGCCGCACATAAGGCCGCCGTTTTTTGATGCGATTTTTCATAATCCTCCTGATCGCGCCACATCTCGTTTACTGAGCTTTCCTCTCAATGTCCCCGCCAGCGGCGATCCAACCCAACCGGTTGGCTTTTGCATCGTCCAAGGCGTGATGCCGTCGCAAGCCGTCTGCAAAAGCCTTTTCCACGGTCTCGATGAATTTGTCGTAATCGTTCAGGTCGCTCATGGTGAGCAACAGCGGCTTACCGTCAAGGTTCGGCGGCCAGAGGGTCAACTCATCAAAGATTTCGTGAATCCACGGCCAATCCCAACTCATGGAGTCGGTGGCCAGTTGTACCGGCTGTTCGAACTCCGAAATCCACTGCCACAGCCGAACACGCAGCTCGGCCATCGTGAGCCGCACGTCAGGGTGGCATTCCAGTTGCGGCAGTACCGCCATGCGCGCGAGGTTGCCCAATGCCGCCGGCAGCCAGGTATCGCTCAATTCGGCGTAAAACTCGCGCGTTCCATCCTCAGAAACCAGACCGATGCTAATGAGTTTGGGGTCGACCACCAGGTCCGTGAACTCTGTGTCGAAGAAGATCCGTGGCATGCCGGGTCGTTCCGAATAGCCAGGATGTTCCAAATCTTCGAAGGTCGGTCGGGCCATGGTTATACCTCGATTTGATGGGTCATGGTGTGACGCCTGGGATATGGCTATCGCCGTGTTTGGCGTAGAACTCCGCGAGAGAAATTGCTAATTCCGGCGAGTGCGTTGAGCAGCGCGTGAGAAAGACACTGCCGTTTACCAGCGCCTGGCCAAGCTGCCCGCACTCCTCACAGATGTGCCCTGACATTGCCTCGGCCATCGTGATCATCCCTTGTTGTTCTTCGTTCGAGCATTGGACGTAGAAGCATAGCTCGCCCCATTTTTCCTTTACCTGCGTGGCCACAATCTGCGGCGCCTGGTTGTGGTCGGTCCAGAACTGCAATCGTTCGCACAAAGTGTCGATCAGTGTAAACCAGCCGTCGCCGCACATGAAGCCAAATGCCATGCAGGTTTTCGTGATGTCGCCACCGCGGTCGGCAAAGATCAGCGGATAGCGTTCACACAGAAGTGCATCAAGTTCTTTTCTCATGCCGTTCATCTCCAATCTTCAATAAACCATGCTGCGTCTCGCCTCGGCGCTCACAAGCGCCCGGCTGAGCGAGGACGAAGGCGCAGATTTTTGCGCCTTCGCCACAGCGATTTGTCCGGGTCTTAGCGCCCGAAGGGTCGCGCGAAGCGCGAGGTCAAGGTGCGCGGGTTTTGCGCACCTTGAGCCGCTTAGACCGAGTGCGGCGAAGGCGGTTGGATCCGTGACCTCGTTTATGCTGAGCGCCGCAGGCGCGATCTCGACAGTAAAGAGAGACCGGGGAGTCACCTGTTTGTGAAGGATTAAAAGGGATTAAGAAAGGATTAGCAAGGGTCTGGCCGATCCTCAGAATCGGCTGAAAAACGTTGCCAGGCGGGCGTTTCGATCAAACGCCCGAAGCGTGCCGAACTACCTGCTCTACCCCTTTGAGCTACCTACTCTACCCCCTTCGCCTACCTGTCCTACCCCTTGACCTACCTGCTCTACCCCCCACCCAATCCGGCTGTTGATAAGGCGAAAATCAGTGCCCAGCGTATGTTCGCGTATTCTTGTGTCACGGCGAAAGGACCCCGTGAGCCCGGAAAAAGTCGCCAGACCTACCTGCTCTACCCCCCTACCGCAAGAACGCCTGACCGCGAAGCGCGCGGCGCACCAAGTAGCGATTCTGTGAGCGTGAAGCGTTCTTCTTGACTATCACCAAGTCGTTGCGAGGGTTGATCCGCCACTCGCTTAACAAACCGACGCCCCTCAGTTCTTCCAGCGCCGCTCGGAGGTTGGCACGGAAGCGATGAATGTCGGTCGTCTTGCAGCCGCACAGGTCGCGCAAAGTTTCAGCCTTCATGGGAAATGGATCGGCATGGCTGGAATAGAAATCGTGCAACCACTTGGCGAGCTGCGAGCGTGGCGGCAGCGACAACCGGCGCTCCCAATCGATCAGCGTATAGGCCTCCCGCAGGAAGAAGGTCGCCCAATCTTTCGAGACGCGCAGCAAGAGCCGGTCGCCGTCCATCTTGTAACCGAGCAGGTTATCGTTGAATTGCCGCGGGTCTTCCTTGGAGCCGGCGCGCGTATCGATTAACTTGGCGCTTGCGGCTACGAGGCGATCCAGCCCCCGAGTCAGCCAGAGCTTGTTTTCCTTGCCCTCGCCGCGATCAAGCGCCCGTAACAGTTGTTTTTTCGAGCAAGGAACGAAGTCGCCAAGGGTACGCTGGCAAAGGTGGATGGCCTGCTGCCAAATATCGAGATCACCCTGATCGAGCTGTTCCCCCGTATAGATGATCGTATAGCCGTCCAGGGAGTAAATTTGTTCCTGTTTGAACGAACGCCGTTGCCCGGCGCGCACCACGGCAAAGATCGCGCAGCGGATGAGAATGTTTGGAACGCCGCGCATCTCTTCACCCCAGGGAAACGGTAGCGACATCTGCTGAGGTTCAATTTTTTGTTCTGGCGCCACGCGAAGATGGGCGCGCTGTTGAGCGGCACGCACCTTTGAAATCAGCTGGGCCGAATGTAGCGTTAGCTCTTCACCGGTGCCTGCTGCAATATTTGGCTGTCTCATGAGCGCATCTCCTGGCGACGCTCTTTTTTGCCTTGAGCAAGCAGGGCAGCCTGCTGCTGCTGTCTGATGACTTCCTTCTTCTTAGGTCTACCACCTAAGTTCTTGCGCGGCTTTGCTTCCGGTGGAGAGGTAGGAGGGCCTGAATCAACTACCTTTACATGTGCAGCGAGCCAGGACTCAACATCTTGAGGTCGCCAAAGATTCCGACCGGTTCCCGGTAGCGCACACCTGGGCGGCAGACTGCGCGGGTTGCGAATAACATCGTGTCGAATTGAATGAACAGACTTGCGCAGGATGCGCGCCAAGTCGTCCGTCGTAAGCAATTGCTCAAAGGAAATAGAGGCAGACATTTAGCCACTCCAACAACGCTCCTCCCCCAGTCGGTGGAGCAGTCGAAGCACTAAATGAAGATTCGCGGAAACACCCCAGTGCGATCGTTATCCGCGTTTCCGGATCGCCTTTCAAGGGGATGCCGTTCATTCGGTCTCCCTATGCTGAGGGAGCCAACCTACTAGGCTGCGTACTCTGAATACGCTAAGTAATTTTTGGAGGGAACACCCTTTATCGACACCCGGAGCCCTCCTTCATGGTGCCGCTGTTTCTCAGCTGCGGATAACTGGTCACGCAGCGCTGGGTTAGCTTCAAACTATGTGCACGATAATACCGAAATAAACCACTGTCAATTTTTGTTCGCCAGACAATCATTCTTACAGACCTAATACCCTTGAACTCATGAAGAGAGGCTGGCACAAATTTGGCACGCTTCCCATGCCAAACTATGCAAAATAGTGGCGAACAGTGATCAAGACTGAACAACAAAAAAGCCCCATAAATTGGGGCTTTCCGTGAAATAATGGTGGGGCGATGGACGGGGATCGAACCCGCGACAACCGGAATCACAATCCGGTACTCTACCAACTGAGCTACCACCGCCACTGAAGAAAATTAAATGGGGTCAGACTCCATTTAATTGAAAAACCGCTCGCTATTGCTGCGCTGCCAGGCATTCAAACGGGGTCTGATCCTGCTTGAAGACCCCACTTAATTATTTCACTTGATTTTTTCATGAAATGAATTGACTGGCCTGCCCGGCAGGAGTCGAACCTGCGACCCTCGGCTTAGAAGGCCGATGCTCTATCCAACTGAGCTACGGGCAGATTCGAACCGCTTCCCGAGCGAGTGCGCGATTATAAAGAAATCGCCCGGCTTTTGCCAATCGCACTCGGCGCGCGCTCAGACGCGGTGGGACAGTGCCTGCAACTCTGCTGCCACCCGTTCAATCACCGGTTCCCAGGCGCCCGGGCTGGGTTGGCGCAATACGCGCAAAGTCGGATACCAGGGACTATCCTCACGTTCCAGCAGCCAGCGCCAGCAGGCGTCGTGACGCGACAATAGCCATACCGGTTTGCCCATGGCACCGGCGAGGTGGGCCACCGAAGTATCCACACTAACAACCAGGTCGAGATTTTCGATCAGCGCAGCGGTGTCGGCGAAGTCGGTGATGCGTTCGGTAAAGTCATGCAGTTCCAGTCCGGCCGGTGGACAGGCTGCTTCGGCTGCGCCCTCGCCCACTTGCAGGCTGATCAGCGTCAGGTTGCGACAGCGCGCCAATGGCGCCAGCTGTTCCAGATGCAAACTGCGACGTTGATCAATCAAACTGAGTTGCAGACTGAAGCGGCGTGGATTGCCGGCCCATACCAGACCCACCTTGAGCGGCTTGTCCTGCGGCACGATTGCGCGCCATTGCGCCACCAGCGTCGGATCGGCCTTGAGATAGGGAATGTCGGTGGGCACGGTCGCCAGCGTGGTGCCGAACGCGCGCGGCAGGCTCATCAGCGCGCACTGCACATCAAAAGGGGGATGATCCGGCGTGATTTCGCCACGGCTGAATACCAGATCGATGCCGGGCATGGTTTGCAACAAACGCAATAGCGGCGGATGACAATCGACCAGCACGCGCGCACCCCGCGCACGCACCAGTGGGGCATAGCGAATGAATTGCAAGGTGTCGCCCATGCCTTGTTCGGCGTGCAGCAAAATGGTCTTGCCGCCAATCTCTTCGCCGCGCCATTGCGGCTGCTCAAAATGACGTTGATGCTTGCTGGAACTGTAAGCGCCCTGCCAGCGCATCTCATACTCTTCCCAACCCTGTTCGTAATGGCCGCGCGCCAAAGTCAGCAAGGAACGGTTGTAGCGAATCTCCGGCCGCTCCGGATCGAGTTGCAAGGCTTGCGCATAACAAGCCTCGGCGGCCTCGACCCGACCCAGTTCCTGATAGGTCGCGCCCAGATTTTGCAACACCCCGGTGTGCTGGGGCTCGCGCGCCAGAATATGCTCAAAGAACGGCAGCGCCTCTTCCAGTTGCCCGATACTGCGCAGAGCGAGACCCAGATTGAATGCCGCCATGATATGTCCCGCATCGAGCAGCAGACAGCGGCGATAAAAATCAATCGACAAATCGAATTGCTCAATGCTGTCGTACAGCACCCCCAGATTGAACAGCGCCGTGGGATGCTGCGGTTGCAGGCGCAAGGCCTGGTTGTAGCAACCGATCGCCGCTTCCAGATGGCCGAGCATTTTCAGCGCCACCCCCAGATTGGCCCAGGCATCGGCATGCCCGGCATCGCAGTGAACTGCTTGCCGATCGTCCTCCAGCGCCGCCGCCCAATCCTCGCGTTCGTGATGCACGATGCCGCGGTTGTAATAGCTGTCGGCGTGTTTATCATCCAGCGCCAGTGCGCGTGCATAACACGCCAGCGCTGCGTCGTACTGTCCCTGATCGCGTTGCAGATTGCCCAACGCAGTGTGCACGGCGGCAATGCCGGGGTTGATGCTGCATGCCGCCTGCAACTGTGCCTGTGCCTCGGCAAAACGTTTTTGCTGACCGGCCAGCACGCCGCTCAAATACAGCCCGTCCAGATGCTGCGGCTGCACGGCGAGCAACTGCGCATAGTGTGCTTGCGCCGCCTCCAGATCGCCGGCCTGATGCAAACGCAGCGCATGGGAAAAAAGCGTATCCACAGAGGCCATTGCAGGGGCCGATTCAAGCGCGCAAAACTGGTTCATGGAAAGACCCGTTCAAGAAATCGAAGATGTATTGCCGGGGCCGCCGTGCAAGCTTTTCGGCCATGGCGGGACATTCGCATTGTGCGCACGCAGGCGCTGGTGCGACGGCATGAAAAGGCGGGGGAAAACGGGCTTGTTTGGCGGATCGGTCGCGCCCTGACGCTGGCGCGTGGGTCGGTTTATGGAACTTGTTTGAACAGCGCCTGAATCTTCAGTTTTTTACGATGGGCGTCCACGTCGAAATGTTAGCCTCGATCCGCTTCAACCGCGCTCGATCAACGCATACGCACTGTGGTTGTGGATCGATTCGAAATTCTCGGCTTCCACCACATAGCGGCCAATGCGTGGTTCGGCGTTGAGGCGGCCGGCGACATCGCGCACGAGATCTTCGACGAATTTCGGGTTGTCGTAGGCGCGTTCGGTGACGTATTTTTCATCCGGGCGTTTGAGCAAGCCGTACAGTTCGCACGACGCCTGGTCTTCGACCTGACGCACCAGTTGCTCCACCGTCATTTCGCCCAGCAGCGCAACCGCAATCGTCACCACGGAGCGTTGGTTATGCGCGCCATACTCGGAGATTTTTTTCGAGCAGGGGCATAGGCTGGTGACCGGCACTTTCAATTGCAGCGTGATTTTGACATCCTGCGCGGTACAGTCGAGCAACCATTTGACGTCGTAGTCGAGCAAACTTTCGACACCGGACACCGGAGCACGCTTGGTGATGAAATAGGGATACGCAATCTCGATGCGGCCATTGTCGGCTTCCAGCCGTTCCAGCATTTCCGTGCCCAGGGTTTTCAGAGCGGCGGCGTCAAGCGGTTCGCGGTGTGCTTCGAGCAAGGCGATGAAGCGCGACATATGCGTGCCTTTTTGTTCGGCAGGCAGATGCACATACAGGCTGATGTTGGCGACGGAGGCCTGCACCTGACCGCTGGCGGTACGCACCTGCACCGGGTAGCGGATGTCTTTCACGCCGACGCGCTGTATCACCAGTTGGCGCGTGTCCAGCGAGCTTTGTACATCGGGAATGGGCAGGGCCATCGCGCTGATGGGGTCACGTGTATTCATATCTTCTTTCAGCAATCAAATCTCTGGCTAAACTTACTGGGTCACTCGCAGCGGCGCAGCAGCTACAAAAAGGTGGGCGAAGCGCCGTTCAATGGCGGCACGTATCCCCGCCGTATCCAGACCATGCAAAGCAAGCAATTGATGCGCTTCGCCATGGTCGATAAATTTATCGGGCAGTCCCAGATGCAGTATAGGTTTGGTCAAGCCCATGTCCTGCAAGGCTTCGGCACAGGCGCTGCCAGCACCACCCTGGATGCAGCCCTCTTCCAGTGTGACCAGCGCATCGTGTTCCAGCGCCAATTGTTTGAGCAACGCCATGTCCAATGGTTTCACAAAACGCATGTTGGCCACCGTCAGATGCAACGCATCGGCGACTTCCAGCGCCGGTGCCAACAGTGAACCAAACGACAAAATCGCAACCGTCTTCCCGCTGCGGCGCACTTCACCTTTACCCAGCGGCAGCGCGGTCAAGTTCTTTTCGACGGTCACCCCCATGCCGACACCACGCGGATAGCGCACCGCAGCGGGACCTGGGTGCTGATAGGCCGTGGTCAGCAACTGGCGGCATTCGTTTTCATCGCTGGGCGCGGCAACCACCAGATTGGGAATGCAACGCAGATAGGCCAGATCGAATGCGCCCATGTGCGTGGCACCGTCTGCGCCGACGATGCCGGCACGATCCAGAGCAAAGGTGACATCCAGATTTTGCAGAGCGACGTCGTGGATCAATTGGTCGTAGCCGCGTTGCAGAAAGGTGGAATAAATCGCCACCACCGGTTTCAGGCCCTCGCAGGCCAGGCCCGCGCCGAAGGTGACCGCATGTTGCTCGCCAATGCCGACATCGAAATAGCGTTGTGGAAACTGTTGTTCAAACTTCACCATGCCGGAGCCTTCGCGCATTGCCGGGGTGATGCCAACCAGCTTGTCGTCGGCCGCCGCCATGTCGCACAGCCAGTCGCCGAACACCTGGGTGTAGGTCGGTTTGCTGGCGGCGGTTTTCTTGATGCCTTCGCGCGGATTGAATTTGCCGGGGCCGTGGTACAGCACCGGATCGGCTTCAGCCAGCTTGTAGCCCTGACCTTTTTTCGTCACCACATGGAGGAACTGCAAACCGCCCAGCGCCTTGAGGTTTTCCAGGGTCGGAATCAGTGAATCGAGATCATGACCGTCGATCGGCCCGATGTAGTTGAAGCCGAGCTCTTCAAACAGCGTGGCCGGCACCACCATGCCCTTGGCGTGTTCTTCAAAACGCTTGGCGAATTCGAGCAAGGGCGGCGCCACACTCAAGACTTTTTCCGCGCCCTTCTTGGCAGCGGCGTAAAACTTGCCCGACATCAAACGCGCCAGATAGCGGTTGAGCGCGCCCACCGGCGGCGAGATCGACATGTCGTTGTCGTTCAACACCACCAGCAAATTGATATCGTGGGTCACGCCGGCATTGTTCATCGCCTCGAACACCATGCCCGCCGTCATTGCGCCATCGCCGATCACGGCGATATGCTGACGGTCCTTGTTACCCAGATTGCGCGAAGCCACCGCCATGCCCAGCGCCGCAGAAATCGAAGTGGAGGAATGCGCCGTACCGAAAGCGTCGTATTCCGATTCGCAACGGCGCGGAAAACCGGAAATGCCGTTCAGTTGCCGCAGATGGGCCATCTGCTCACGCCGCCCGGTGAGAATCTTGTGTGGATAGGTCTGGTGCCCGACATCCCAGACAATGCGGTCGTTGGGGGTGTCGAACACACGATGCAGGGCAATCGTCAACTCCACCGTGCCGAGATTGGACGACAGATGGCCGCCCGTTTTGGAAACGGCATCAAGCACATAGGCGCGCAACTCATCCGCCAGCAGCGGCAGCATGTCGGCGTCGAGTGCGCGCAATTGCGCGGGGTTGTCGATCGTGTTCAAGAGGTCATACATGAGTGATGGATTTCAGTAAGTTCTGTGCACACTATACCCTGCCAACTGGCGCAAGCACTCGGCTTCGGGGCCAAAACATTCCAGCGCCTGCAAGGCTTGCTGGAGCAAATGGACGGCGTAGGCGCGCGCTTCTTCCAAGCCCATCAGGGCAACATAAGTCGGCTTGTTGGCCTGCGCATCCTTGCCTGCGGTTTTGCCCAGAGTGGCGGTATCCGCCGCGACATCGAGCACATCGTCGGCCACCTGAAATGCCAGGCCGAGATGGCGGGCAAAGGTTGCCAACCCGGTCTGCTGCTGTGGCAACAATTCAGCGCCACTCAAGACACCCAGTTGAATACTGGCCGCCAGCAAGGCGCCGGTTTTGCGCGCGTGCATCTGTTCCAGTTGTGCTTGCGGCAAGGCCCTGCCAACACTGTCCAGGTCGATCGCCTGCCCGCCCGCCAT
>Ga0209515_10003809_pt1 | contig 20986 bp, 22 predicted proteins | sample Subgroupgradi54m_FD_187454 | JGI IMG/M metagenome (GOLD analysis project Ga0209515, IMG submission 187454) | Subsurface groundwater microbial communities from S. Glens Falls, New York, USA - GMW60B uncontaminated upgradient, 5.4 m (SPAdes)... ...
CGACCTAATACTGGTCTTGGCAGAGAGGAGAATCGCTATCTTGTCCCTCTCCCAAGCCTTAATCTTTGTGTGTGTTTTCATCACCTGAATATATCTCAGGTGGTCGGATTCGTTTTAGAACTTACTAATTGTATTTCTTAAGAATGGCATCGAGCTCAGTTTGGCGTTCTTGGGGAAAATAAATCTCAAAACAGCCATAAAAGTATTCCATATTACCACGCTCTAGATAACCAGTTTCCTTGATTTGTTCAAGCATTTCTTCATTGGGTAAATCGGAAATATCGCGCATAAAGCTACCCCGGCCGTTTCCCCAGTCGTAGGCAAGATAATTGCAATAAAGATTCCAAGGGATGGCTACCGGATATTCATTGCCGTATGAAGCAAGGTTAGCGAAGACAATACAATCGGTTCCCTCGATGTTTTTCAAATCAACGACGATATCCACATGACCGTTGCCAATGTCTCCGTAAAGCCGAATGATAAAGTCTTGAAAATCAAGAAAGGTCTGGTAAGAGAATTGTTCATCGTTCATCAGCCGGTACAAAAGTTCGGGGGGGATATAAGAAAAAGTGTTTGGTCCACGCTTGGTGGGGTCGCAGTAGAGTAATTGGTGGTCGGCAACAACAATGAAGTTCGAAGAAATCAGTTCGACGAGGAGATCCCAATTGAGATACTTCCTACCTTCGATTTCTCTAAAAATGACACCTTGGCCGTGATTGGCTAAAAATTCAACAACTTCTTCGTCACCGATCGCTTCTTGGTCTAGGTCGGCCAGTGGCTTACCGCGAGTCAGACGAGATTGGTTGATGTGTTCGAGGACTTGCTCGGGGGTATATCTTTGACTGCCGTTAAAAAAATTAAGCGAGTTGGCGGCGACTGACAGACGGCAAGAGTTGGGACGCTTGGGCTGGACGCGATCTAGTTTTACCCGGCATTCACCGGCGTAGTCAAGAAGCATTATGGACTATTCTAGCGCGAAGGTGACTTTATTTCTGGACTCATCAACTGTGACTTTTGTGTTTGGCTTGATCTTTTCTTCGATGATCTCGAGGGCAAGTTCGTCTTCGATGTCCGTCTGAATAGCGCGCTTGAGGGGACGGGCTCCAAAAATTGGGTCGTAGCCGGTCTTGGCGAGGTAGTCTTTCAGTTTCGGGGAAAACTCGATGTCAATGTGTTTGGACTTGAGTCGATTAGTAAGGTGCCTTAGTTGAATATCGACGATCTTCTTGAGTTGGGCCGAGGTCAACTTCTCAAAGATAATTGTTTGATCGATACGGTTGAGAAATTCCGGACGGAACTTGCTTTGAAGGAGTTCCCAGATCCGGCGGCTAACATCGGTTTTGCTGATGGTTTCATCGGAGATGATATCGCTACCGAGGTTACTGGTCATGATAATGACGGTGTTTTTGAAACTGACGGTTCTTCCCTTCCCGTCGGTCAGGCGGCCATCGTCAAATATCTGGAGGAAAAGATTAAAGATCTGATCATGGGCTTTCTCAATTTCGTCAAATAGGACCACGCTATATGGCCGACGTTTGACAGCTTCGGTCAGCTGGCCGCCTTCATCATAGCCGACGTAGCCCGGAGGTGAACCAATAAGGCGGGCGACGCTGTGGCTCTCGGTATACTCGCTCATGTCGATACGGACGAGCGAACTCTCATCATTAAAGAGGTACTCTGCCAGGGCACGGGCGGTTTCGGTTTTACCGACGCCGGTTGGACCAAGGAAAAGGAAGGAGGCGATCGGTTTGTTTTCATCTGAGATGCCGGCGCGGGAACGGCGAATGGCATTAGCGACAGCCTTGAGGGCTTCTTCCTGGCCAACAACGCGTTTGCCGAGTTCTTCTTCAAGGTGAATCAACTTGCCGGTCTCGGAACTGACCAGACGGGTGACCGGAATGCCGGTCCAGCGGCTGACAACCTTGGCGATATCTTCTTCGGAAACTTCAAGTTGGAGCAATCTATCTTCCGGCTTAATAGCGTCGTATTCTTTTTGTTTGTCCGCCAGTTCTTTGGTGAACTTCGGTAGTTCCCCGTATTTTATTTCGGCGGCTTCTTCCAATTTAACCTCGCGTTCAGCGCTCTCGAGTCTGACTTTGGCCTGATCGATTTTTTCCTGGACTTTATTGATACTTTCAACCAGTTCTTTTTGGGTTTTCCAGGCAACCTCGAGGCGGTTGGCCTGTTCTTTTTTATCCTCCACTTCTTTTTGGAGATCGGCAGCCCGGGACTTAGCGGTTTCAGATTTTTCTTTCCGGAGAGCCGCAAGCTCGATCTCGATTTGAGTGATTTTTCTTTTGAGTAAGTCCAGTTCGGCAGGCATGGACTCGATTTCGATCTTCAGACCGCTGGCGGCTTCGTCGATAAGATCGATGGCCTTGTCCGGCAAGAAACGATCCGGAATATAACGGACCGAAAGAGTGGCGGCGGCAATGACGGCGTCATCACTGATCTTGAGGCCGTGGTGGAGTTCATATTTTTCTTTCAGGCCACGAAGAATGGCGATCGTATCTTCTAATGACGGTTCGTCGACCATGACTGGTTGGAAGCGACGCTCGAGAGCGGCGTCTTTCTCGATGTGTTTCCGATATTCGTTGATCGTGGTGGCGCCGATCAAATGAAGGCTGCCACGGGCGAGGGCGGGCTTCAAAATATTAGCGGCATCGACGGCACCTTCAGCAGCACCGGCACCAACGAGAGTGTGAAGTTCATCGATAAATAGAATAATTTTTCCGGCCGCCTTTTCGACCTCGTTGATGATCGCTTTCAATCTTTCCTCAAACTCACCGCGGTACTTGGCCCCGGCGAGGACACTGGCGAGGTCAAGAACAAGCAGGTCTTTGTTCTTTAGGGAATCGGGGACGTCACCACTGGCAATTCTTTGGGCAAGACCTTCGACGAGGGCGGTTTTACCAACCCCAGGATCACCGACCAGGACGGGGTTATTTTTGGTGCGGCGGGAAAGTACCTGCATCATACGGCGGATCTCATTATCACGGCCAATAACCGGATCAAGTTTTCCCTCCTTGGCTTTCTTGGTTAGGTTGACCATGTATTTTTCGAGGACCTGATATTTGTTTTCGGCGCTTTGGTCTTGCACTTTTTCTCCTCCTCTAATTTCGTTAATTGATTTCTCCATCGTGTCGATGGTAAGAAACGATTTAAGAATATCACTCGCTTGGCACTCGGTCAAGTAGAGTGCTAAGAGCAGAATTTCCTGAGAAATATAACTGTCGCCCCGTTGTCTCGCCTGGCTTTCGGCCTTACTCAGGACTTGAATTAGTTTTGGGTCTGGGCGGATTTGATCTAAACTCACCTGCCCCGTGGGTAAGGAGTTTATTTTTTGATGGATCTGATGAAGTAACTGCTCAACGTCGACATTGGCACGGTTCATGATTTGAACCGGGACCGAGCTCGTTTCGATAAGCAGAGCTAAAAGAAGATGGAGCGGGTCTAGATTGGGGTTCTGACCATCAACAGCAATCTGGACGGCTTGATTTAAAGTTTGTTGGCTGGCAGAGGTCAGTTTATTGGGGTCCACATCTCAATTCTATCAACTGCGTAGGGCTTTTATTCTTTCTTCAATCGGGGGATGGGTATTGAAGAGACTAGCAAACCAACCGACGGAGCCGTGTTCCTTGGAATGAGTCATGTTTTCAGAATCGAAGTGGAATGGGTTAACGATATAAAGATGGGCAGTGGCTTTGTTAGCTGCCTCAAGCGGTTTTGAATCCACGGCTAATTTCTCGAGGGCACGGGCAAGGCCTTCGGGGTACTTAGTCAAAGAGGCAGATGAGGCGTCGGCCAGAAACTCGCGCCTACGGGAGATGGCAAGTTGAATCAGATTGGCGATTAGAGGAGAAAGCAAGGCCAAGACCAAACCTACCAGAAAGAAAATGACTTGAAGCTGTCCGCCTTCGTCATCACGACTCCTTCTTCTGCCGCCAAAGAAACTAAAGCGAAGAAGAAAGTCAGCCAGGAGGGTAATGACGCCAATGAGGATGGTGACGACACCCATGAGCCGGGTGTCATAGTTTTTGACGTGGGAGAGTTCGTGACCAATGACGCCTTCAAGTTCGGTGCGATTAAGTTTGGCAAGAATGCCGGTCGTGGCAACAACGACCGCGTGCTCTGGGTCACGACCGGTAGCAAAGGCGTTCATGGCTGTGTCTTCGATAACATAGAGCTTGGGCATGGGAATCCTGGCAACTTGGCTTAGGTTTTCCGTGACGGTGTAAAAGTTAAAATGATCTCGGCGATTGGCTGGGATAGCATTGCTTAGCGATAGAACAATCCGGTCAGAATAATAGAAGCTGGCAAAACTCATAACTCCGGACAGAATCAGGGCGTAGCCAACGAAACCCCAGCCATACCCGAGGGCGTAACCAATGAAGTAGGCCGCGACGGCGATGAAGGTAATAAAACCCAGGATCACCAGGTTACTTTTGGTTTTATTAGCATCAACCAATTCATAGTAATTCTTCATAGCAATTTGGGCAGAGACTAGAGCGAGATTTTTTGATCTTTGGTCTCTTCCTCACTAACCTCCAGATGAGTACCTTTCATCGGGGTAGCCAGTCCAGCGGCAGTTTTGAAACCAAACATATTGGCGACCAAGTTGCTCGGGAACGTCACAATCTTGGCGTTGAAATCGGCGGAAAGATCGATGAGAACTCTCCGAGCATAGGTAAGTTTATCGGCAGTATCGCGCAGTTCGTCCATTAGTCTGCTCACGACATCGGCGGCTTTCAGCTCGGGGTTGCTCTCGACGAGGATGGAGAGCTTGGGAAGAAGAGCGGAGATCTTATCTGCGGCCTTGTCGATGTCAGCCATGTTTTTACTGTTCGTGGCTGATTCGACCGCTTTTCTGGCATCAGTGAGGGACTTGTAGATCTCTTTCTCGTGCTTAAGGTAGGCTTTTGTGGAGGTTTCCAGGTTGGGAATTAGGTTTGCCTGGCGCTTAAGTTGATTGCCGATCTCCTGAATACTAGCGGTGATCCGAGTGAGAGTCGTTTGAAACCAGTTGTAAACAGAGACAACATAGAAGGCTAGTAGAACAGCGATGACCAGAACAATTAGTTGGATAGACATATCAGGTTAAGTTTAACACCGACTGCAAGTCCTGGTACGAGAGGGTGTTGGCAACGTCTTTTTTGGTACACCAACCTCTACGGGCAGTCCAGACGCCAAATTGCATAAAGTCCATTTGATCGACGGCGTGGCTATCGGTGTCGATACAAAGCTTAACGCCGTTCCTAACCGCTATCTTGATGAGATCGTCGGGAAGATCGAGACGAGCTGGAGCTGCATTTACCTCCATTATCTTTTTATTTGTTTTACAAAAGTCAATAATGGCCAGCCAGTCAGCCTCGATACTTTCTCGTTGGTTCAGCATTCTTCCAGTCGGATGACCGAGAATAACGGCTTTCGGATGGCTAAGAGCTTTAACGATTCGCTTGGTATTATCAGCTTTAGACAACTCAAAACTTGAGTGGACTGAAACGATGACATAGTCGAGTTCATAAATTAATTCGTCTTCAAGAGCCAATTCGCCGTCTTTCCTAATATCAACCTCTAGGCCTACGAGTAACTTTGGTACTCTGGTTTTCACATCGTTTTCATATTTATGATACTGAGTAAGTAATTTGTTCCTTCGTGCTTCGAGGATTTTTCTTTTATGGGCCGTACTAATTCCTTGAAACTTAGGGTTATGATCGCTTAAGCCAATATATTCGTAACCGAGCTCTCTGGCTTTATCAAGAATTTCTTTGAGCGAACTTCGACCGAGGTCATGGCTGGTTTCGTACTCAAAATCAGAGTGTAGATGCAAGTCCCCTTTTAAATCAGTTAGTTCTATTAGATTCGGGGTCTTGTCTTTTTTAGCTAATTCCAGCTCTTCTTCGCCCTCCCTAAGTTCCGGTGGTATGTATGGCAGTCCGAGGTGTTCGTAGAAGTTCTTTTCTGTTCTGGCTTGGTAAACCTTACCTGTTTTTTGGTCCTTGATGCCGTGTTCAGACAAAGAAAGGTGTTTTTCGAGGGCGAAACTACGAAGAAGGATGTTGTGAAGTTTAGAACCAGTATAGTGCTGGAGCAGACTACCCCACTCACTTGGTGGGGAGAGTTTAATGTCAATTTCATGGCCTGACTTTAACTGAACCCGACTGGTTATCCTGCCGGAGGAGATTACCTTGTTGATTTCCTTATATTTCAGGATCGCCTCCATGACCTCCTTGGGTTTGTCACTACAGATAGCCAGATCGATGTCTCCGACGGTGGCAACTCTTCTTCTGAGGCTTCCCAATGGTTCGGCAGAAATCACGCTCGGTATTGTCTTAAGATAATCGAGAAAACTTTGAGTAATTGGCAGAGCCTCGGAAAAGAGCATCCGCTCCTCTTTGACAAATTGAGACTCGATCGAGGTTTGAATTTTCTGCTGAAGTTTTTCACCAAAACCAGGTAGGGTTGCCAGTTTCCCTGAGACAATCAATTGTTTAACTTTTTTTAAAGCGGTCTTTTCATCAGTCAGCCTAAATTTGGAAGCGATCTTGTAGGCGATCTTTGGGCCGATACCGCGGATGCCAAGAAGGGCAAACATTCCTTGTGGCACACGCTTCATCTCGGTTTCGAAGTGCCTGACCTTGCCGGTCTTAAAGAGTTCCTCGAGATGCTGCGCGATGTTCGGACCGACTCCGGGAATCTCGGTCAACTTCCCTTGCTCCCAAAGGTCGCGGACGGAGATGGTTAGGTTTTCGACGGCATTAGCGGCGTTCTGGTAAGCCCGGGTACGAAAGAAGTCATCATCCATGATCTCGAAGACAGCGGCTACCCGTCGGAGCGTTTTGGCGATTTCCGCATTGGTGACCATAAATCCAATTGTAAACGATTAATTCAAACCACCAAAAACCCCGCCGAAGCGGGGTTACTTGGTAAGTAATATTAGCTACTTAATCTAGGATTAGCGTGAACCACCGCGGGAAAATCCGCCACGGCCACCACCGAATCCACCTCGGCTATTACCACCGCCGAATCCTCCACCGTGGCTTCCACCACCGAAGGACGAACGGGTACCCTCTTCACGAGGCTTAGCCTCGTTGACACGAAGTGGGCGTCCTTCCATGTCAGTACCGTCGAGCTTGGCAATAGCTTCCTTAGCAGCATCGTCATTGTCGAACTCGACAAAGCCGAAGCCCTTGCTTCTGCCAGAGAACTTGTCAGTGATGACAGACGCGCTGACGATAGTTCCAAACGGGGAGAAGATCTCTTCCAGTTTAGCCTGATTAACAGTGTAGGGAAGATTCCCTACGTACAAACGAATAGCCATGATAGGCTCCTTTCTTGCGACTAGCGATCATCACTGCTAGCCTCAGTCCTTCAAATAAACGGTTAAGATGATTTAACCAGGCGTCTTGGTTCTACAGGAAAGATCCGAATCCCCGCAATCGCAAGGGATATTATATAATAGGCAGGCACAGAATGCGAATTGGGGCTGTAGCGCAGTTGGTTAGCGCGTCTCCCTGTCACGGAGAAGGCCGCGGGTTCGAGTCCCGTCAGCCCCGCAAAGTATCCATAAGTTTGATTTCCAGATTTTTCGTGGTAGACTATCTCCTGTTGAATTAGATTGGCTTTCTAATCTTACGGACAAGTCCGCGAGCAGAGGAACCAACTGATTTTCATGCTCGCACCTTGAAAGGAACTACGAAGGGAAAAATTGATGAAATACATTCGCTTGGGTCTTGGGTATTTGTTCGGAGTGGCTGTTATCTTCGGCCTCTGGTCAATCTGGATGACCAGTTCCGGCCCCGTCTACACCTTTACTCAATTCCGCGGTCGGATTGTGTATCCGGTTCGCAGAGGGACAACAATCGAGGTCAAGGGTGTGACTGGCAAGGTTCTCTTCGAATTACGACAAATCGACGGAGGGGGCCACCTAGAACAGATCGGTTCAGACAAATGGGTCGCGCTCGACGGGAATGTCACCGCCGAAGTCAGCGCGAATAACCCGGTCCACGTCACCATTGGTGGTTCGACTATATCCCCCCTCATGGAAGTGCTAATTCTCGCTGGGTTAGTGCTCGCCTGGACAGCACTTCTAGTCTTGCGTTTGGTCAAGCCGAGACCTCGATAGTTCCCAGTGAATCTGCGGGCAAGAGCCCTCCGACACCACGTCTGGGGGCTTTTTGCGTTTTACAGCAATAAAAATTTCAACATAGTCCACTAGGGCCCGCTACGATTTTTTAGGCACAAATTCGGATACCCCGTGGTGGAGGCTCGAACTTATCATTGAGCCTTGGTCCTATAATACTCAACGTCCTCGCTTGTTTGGAGATGTTATTTCTAAACTAAACGTTCTTTGAGTTTCGGCAGATCTTCTTCGATTGAGTTCCAAACTCCGTCGAGGTCGGTGCCGAAATAATCATGAATCAAGATATTTCTCATGCCAATTATCTCTTTCCAAGGGATGTTGGGATGGCTGTTTCGGAAGTCTTCGCTAAGTCTGGAGCAAGCTTCGCCGATGATTTCGAATTTCTTGATTACAGCGCTAGATAGCATTTCATCGCCGACGAATTCCTCCTTGGTTTTACCTTTTGTGAATTTGTTGATGGTTTCGATCGCGTCAAGGGTATGTCGAATCAGTTTTTGGTCTCTATCTGTTGTCATATAGTGGTTCTGTCGTTTCCATAATCTCTTTGCGTAGTAATGGGCTGATGCTTCTCGGGGTAACTATGTCCACTTTCTTTTTCAAGTTATATTCCAGATCCATTTTTATCCCACCCAAGTCAAAAAGACTGTATTTTTTCTCTTTTTCAAATTCGACCATCAAGTCTATATCGCTGTTTGGCTGGGCGGTTTTTTTGGCGTAGGAACCAAAAAGTCCCACAAAAACTAATCCCCTGCCTTGTAGGGTCTTTACTATTGTTTCGCGAATAGTTTGATTAGACATACCTTAGTATACCAATTGGGACATTGAGTTTGGTTTGAGAAGTTAATTACTACCTTGCAGTATTTGCTTGATTTGTTCCATTTCCACCCCAGTCTCAGTTAGCCAATAGGTTCGAAGATCGTTCAGGAGGGCCCGCACCACAGCCTATAGTCGTTCTTGACTTTGGGGCTTAATATTGGTATATTAGTCTTTGGAGTTGGTATTAACATACTAGTTTGTGCTTGAGTTATCACGAGTGGTACACTCGTTATCAGCTTGAGAACCCCACAGCTAGCACTGCCGCTCTAATAAAATAGATCTGCGAGAGCGGGTCTTTTTTTTATATCCTCAGGACACATTTTTATTTCCCCCACTTCTTTGTCCAGTATTCTGAAAAGAGTTCTTTTGCTTGAATGATATTATTTTTAAGAACAGAGTAAAACTCCTTGCCTGATGGTTTTTGCTCGTGAAACCGGGCAAGTGCCCCGCAAATCCAATCAGCAACCTGAACTTGGGGACTTTCTGTTGAATCTAACGCTTGTATCTGGATTCTCGTTTTAGCGGGTAGTAGGGGTAGTAATTTCGTGGTAAGGTGCGTATTAAACGCTGATTTCGATATGCCTTTTAAAATGCGGTGATCCCGGAATATACGGAACTCTGGTTCAGTTATGGGAAGGTATGATTCAAGGGTCTCTCCTACTATCTCGGTATACAGCAACCCGGTTTTAATGTTATCTTCCTTCACAAAATATTCTGTCGGAATGTTTATGATTTTCAGGTAGGTGTAAAAGATACGTATGTCTTGCTTCGCCAAAAACTTTAGTGTTTTAAGCCGCAAGTCATCATTTAAATGAGAGTCATTAAACTTTACTTCTGGTTGGGAACGTAATTGCTTGGGAAATTTACTTTTTTGCCACTTTTTGAACGCATTAGCAATCCTCTTTGGATCGCCAACTGTAAATGAGCCAACTACGAAATATTGTCCATTTTTCTTGGTCAAGTTTCCGCTCTCATCGAGGTAAATAAACACATAAGTATTATAGCCAAAATTGCCGGATTATTTTGGGGCGGATGTCGAAACCGATTGATGTGTAAAAATTCCTGACTTCGTCTACTAGGGCCCGCAGTCAGTTTTAGGTACATGCCCCGTATTGAAGGCTCAAACCTTTCGTCGAAAGGTTGTTACTAGTTTTTATTTTGCTGCTGAACTATTTTCTCCGTCGTGAACCTGCCGAGTTAGTACCTTCGGGAAAACTACGAGCTAACCAGTCGTCAATGGTTTCGTCGCCTTCAACGCCAAGAGTTGACAAAGCGAATTCAGTGAATTCTCTATTTTCCTCTGCTTTGGTTGCTTCCAATTCCTCCCGATGGAATGTTTCACTTCCCCACATCACAGTTACACCACCAACTGTTTCCGCATCGAGAAATTTCAAATAACGTGCTCGATCGTAAAATACGGTGTAATCGAAACAGTTAATGGGTGCTTCCGGGTCATAGAGGTCAACCCCCGGTAAATCGTATTTGGTGCGATTTTGATACATCAGCACGCAATATGCTCTTTTGTCATCTTTATATCTTCCCTCATCTTTTACCAATTTCTCCGCCAGTTCTTTGTTAATCGTCGCCATGGTTGCTATTGTAAGCCATTTGTCAATCTTTTAGATCCTGTCTTCGTAAGATTACGCTTATTTGTTCTTTCTCTGTTCCAGTCTCGGTTAACCAATAGGTTCGAAGATCGTTCAAGAGTGCCCGCTATTAAGGAATGCCGACGTAGGCTAGAGTGGTTTCCTTTCCAGAAAGTGCCATGGCGATCAGGCGGTGGTTGCCGTCGTCTGAATCAAATGGTAGAGAGAGTAGCTTGTCGCTTTTTCTGATTTCTCCACCGGGTAAAAGAATTGGATGAAGGTATTTCTGAATAACGTCGATGTGTGGCAAAATCTGTCTGATTCGACGCACGCTTTCAAAAAGACTGGTGCTTTTATTGCCCTCTTTAACGAATTTGGCAGTGTCGAGGATCGATGACTGACACCAATTCTCGGGAAGGTCGCCGATTTGTGGATATCCGCCAATATATTTTAGAGGCACTTCTTCGAGAGCCCATGACTGTTCGAGAAAGTTTTTTTGTCTGACTTTGTCTTCAATTAACGGTATCAGCTCATTCATCGGTAAAGAGCGAAAGTGTTTGATGCTCTCGTCGATTTTCGCTTCCAGCCCAGTGCCTTCATTGACGAAATTGAACCCCTTGAATCGATTAGCCGTTAAGAAATTGGCGATTACCTCTTTGACGTCAAGTATTCCCATACAAAGATTTTACAACTTCACGGACGGGTGATTTTTCGGTAGTATTGTCCCATGGTGAAGAAGAAATCGGGTTTTGTTTGGTGGGTGTTTTTCTTGATTGTCTTCTTCGGAATCGGATCGCTGTTCGTTTTGGGGAACAACATGTCGATCGCGGCGAACTTTGCCGATGATGTCTTGAGGCCACTACTTGGGAATGAAAAGACAATTTTGTTGGAGTCGTATCTATTTGATGTTATGGATCAAGCAAATCAGGTGTTTTACAAAGTAAATCCGGCCCCCCCACTTAAGAATGAGGGTATCTGGAAACCGGTGTCTTTGCCTCAATTTCCGGATCAGGAGTTGTTACAAACTACTTATATTCGACCGGACCCGATCAGGTCGTACGCCCAGGTACTTTTGGTGAAGATGAATATGAAAGAACTGGCGATCAATGCGGTTGCCGGCACTTTGGAGCCAGGAAAACCGATTGGTAATCCGGGATCAGGAAAAATCCCGGTAGAGATCCAGAAAGGAAAGATGCTGGTAGCTGCTTTTAACGGTGGGTTTCAGTATAGAGATGGCCGGTACGGCATGATGGTCGGTAGCAAAACCTATGTACCATTGCGGACAAATTTAGGCACGTTAGTGATAAGGAAGAACGGGGTTGAACTAATAAACTACACTGGACAGGACCTGGGTAAAGATGTGGTGGCGGTGCGACAAAACGGACCGATTTTGGCCGAAAATGGTAAGTTTGTAGACAATAGTCCCGAAGACATGAGGACCTGGGGTTTGACGGTGACCAAGACAATGTCCACTTGGAGATCTGGGTTGGGGGTCACCAAGGAGGGTGATCTGATTTATGCTGTTGGGCCTTCGTTGCTTCCTGAAACGTTAGCAAAGGCATTGATCTTGGGAGGAGCTGAAAGTGCCATCCAGCTGGATATCAACCCTTTTTGGGTCCGGTATACCGTTTTTAGTCCAAACGGAAAAGGCTGGTACACTTTTACTTCAATTGATAGCCACTTGACTAATGGTGGCAATGCTTATTTAAGCGGATACAAAAAGGATTTCTTCTATGTTTTTAAACGATAAGGGGTAAAATAAGGTATTCGTCCAAAAAGGAGGTGCCTTATGGGCCCATGGATGATGTGGGGAGGGTGGGGCTGGATGTGGCTGGTGATGGGTGGCTGGGTACTCGTCCCAGTCGTCGTCATCATTGGTGGCATCGCCGTCGTGGTGTGGCTGTTGCGGCGCAAGAAAGGCTCGGTCGCTTCCACACCAATGGCCTGGCTCAGTAAAACTGTGCCAGGCCTCTTTTTTGACTTAAAGCTGATCCTGGAATAGAACTTTCACTTCGTGGTATGCCCGCAATTTGTCTTCAAAGGTGGCGTTTTCGGGGACTTCGACCGCGAAATCATCAATAAAGGCGTCGATCAGGGCTGGTAGAAGCGCCTCATTGGGAGAGGTCTCAATCTCCCAGATCGCCCTAACACAGTCTGCCTCGACCTCAGCTTCGACTTCTTTGATCTTGGCGACGGTGTGATTAGTCATCTCGGTGGTGTACGCCACAATATTCGGATAGTGTCTGCCTTGGTAGTCGATCGGGTGGGTTTTGACGACTTTTTCCGTTCCACCTTGCGTTAACTTTCTTTCGCTTACGAGTGAGGGGTCAAGATATCTTGAAGGTAAGTCGGGATACACCAGCTGTATCTGTCTGTCCAGGACTTCGTTCAAGTGATAGGGAATTGTTTCGTGGAAGATACCGCCCAGACCAACCTGCTGCGCTCCACGACGGATGTCGAGTTCGTGAGTTCGCCAGATGAGAGCTAGTTCCCGACGGTATCGATTTAAACCTGATCTCCGGACATTCTCAGGGGATAAGCTACGGTTTTGGTTCGTGGAAATAACGTAGTCGGCGGCAGATTGTGCCCAGGAAAGATAAGTGGCGCAACTTAGGTTCCACGCCAAAGCCGGTTGAGTCATAGCGTCAAAGACTTTTCCTTCCAGATATTTTCCCTGGCCTTGATCGTTGGGGCAAATCCTGACCTCGTAGGTGTTGTCCTCCTCACCCGCCACGTGTGAGTTATCGGGGTTATACGCCGCACCGGTAAGGTACATATTCCAAATCAGAAAGGCAAAAGATTTTGTGTCCCTGATGCCGAGATTGAAGTGACAGGTCATGTTCGGATGGAGATAAAAATCTAGGAAACCAATGTCGGAATACATTCGCAAAACAGCCAGGGCGGTTTCCGGATCGTAAAATGGTCCAGGCGAGACCTCACTGCAGTTGTTCCCTCCTGCACCATATTTCAGACCCAACCCCTCCATGATGTCGTAATAAATATGTCTCGTGTTCATATCATCTGCGCGTTTATCAATAGGGTACTCAACCTCGAAACCGATTGTTCGAGCTATTCCCAGACTAATTAGGGGGTGACGGGGGTTCTCACGTCTTTTGGCTCTGGTCATTTTTTCGGAAAGCCATTTCTGGTGTTCCGCCTCAAATCGTTGATGAGTTGGTTGCTGCGCGACGATCTCGCGAATGGCTTTGGTCCCCTGGCGTAGCGAGTTTAGTAAAACGAATCGCTGGGTTTTATCGAGCGAGCTTAGGGCCCGACGATAACTTTCGGCTAAAGTTTGATACTGACGGTATAGGGGGCGGTCGTCCTTTTTTTCTTCACTCAAGGCTTTTCCCATTTCCCGGTAAAGGTCGGCCAGTTCGAGATCCGCCCATTCCGGGTGTTGGTCGCGAATGTCCAGACAGGCTTTTTGAGCGCTATATTGCTGAATTAAGAAAGAATCAACCTCCTGGTCCGTGACTCTTGGGAGTCCAATCATTTCAAATGATTTCCACAAAACTTGAAGCCTGGCGTCCCAGGAACCGCCAGACTCAAAGTATTTTAGAGCAAGGGGAAAAAATTCAGGATTATGCAGGAGACGGGATAACCAGATCTGGCCGTCGGCTGGCCTCAGATCGTTGACAGTCAGTAAAGGCATGATTTTGTCAACGAATTCATTTTGGGGATATCCGACGATGAAACGGATATTGCTAATTAGTACATTAACCACTTCGCGGTTGGCGTGAAGTCCACCCAGGTACTCGCCAAGTCGGACAGGATCACTACCGAACACGTGGTAGATCTTCGGGTGTTTCAAGACCTCAGAACAAAGGTCAAGGCGGCTGTCGAAGTATTCATACTCATAATCACTATGGCGAAGTTTTTCGGCGACAACACTTAGGGCTTGCGTAAGTTGATCAATATGTTGAGTCAAGTCTTGACCAGCATTTAATTGGTTCTGAATCTCCCTGACTGCCCCAAGGCATAAGTGGCCGTGGCGATGACGAAATGGATAATCGGCGAAAAACATGGTCCTGGCAACGCCCTCCGGAAGAAGACGGGCCAGAAGGTTAAGAAATTCTTGGTCAAATGGCAGATTGGTGTCCTTATTGAACTCACCCTCGATATAGTTTAGCCATGGGATCTCCTGATTGGTGAAACCGGCGTTATAGAAGTACTGCCTGACTTTCCTAAGGTTGGGGTATCGGTCGACCGGGGGGGCCGTTTCAATCCGGCCTCTGTCCTTACCGTCTCGATGGAAGAGTCTCTCGAAAAAGTTTGGCATAGGTAATTGTTTTCTTAAAAAGGGTTGACCGGGGGAGGGTAACTCCCCCGGTCGGGTTGTGGTCGCCGCTGGCTAGCGGGGTTCGGGGCGCTCGGTCGTGAGCGTCATTTTCTGGCCCGGCTCAAGGTGGACGACGGCGCCGTTGTCCTCGATGGTGACTTTCACGCCATTCGTTTCGAGGATGGTGACGCCTTCGAGCACCAAGTTGCCGCCGTACTCGCCGCCTTCAACAACCAATTTCAAATCGTCCATTTTTTCCTCCTGGGCATGGCCCTGATAGTTGGACGAACCGGCACATTATATTTGACGGGATTCACATGAGTCAAGCTATTATGGGATTGAAACAACGAGGGGTCTTGACGAAGATATTGTTTGTCTATAAGATGTGGGTAATATTAACCCGTAGTTATTGATATGGAGCAAAAACTCAAGAACATATTAAAAACCCTAAAGATCAATGAGGGACTGATCAGTTCAATTATGGGTGGAGTTGTGGTCGTGATTATGGCAGCAATGATTTTTAATTACTTTAAATCAGTTAACAAGAGCGGGAAAATTACAGACGAGTCGGCGACAAAAGCAACTGACGAACAGGTTTCAAAAGAATTACCGGCCACCTATAAGGTCAAGAAGGGTGATGATCTTTGGCATATCTCGGAGAGGTTCTATAACTCCGGCTATAACTACGTTGATATCATCAAAGAGAATAAATTGGCTAATGGCGGAGTGATTCATGTGGGAAACGAGTTAAAGATCCCGAAGGTGGAAGCCAGGTTGACCTCTAAGATGAAGGCGCAACTAGCCGCGAAAGAGAAGGCCGGAAAGGAAGTCGTCAAGGAAATAAAGACTCAGGTTAAGATGGCAAAAGTCAGTATCGAGGGCGAGAAATACAGTACGGTAAAAGGAGACCATCTGTGGTCGATTGCTGTTCGTGCTTATGGCGATGGTTACGCCTGGACGAAGATCTATAACGCAAACAAGAAATTGATCGGTAGAAATCCGAGCCTTCTCTACTCGGGCGTTGAGCTGAACTTACCCCGATAACAACTGGAGCCAGGGGTGGGACTCGAACCCACTGCCTGCGGTTTACGATACCGCCGCTCTACCTGCTGAGCTACCCTGGCATACGCGTATATTTTATCAGGAAGGGATTTATTTAACCGTCACAGATTTAGCCAAGTTCCTCGGCATGTCAGGATCGAGACCACGAGCAACAGCCAGATAATAGGCGAGGCATTGAGCGACGACGACGTTGGCCATTAGAGTGGCGTTGCCGGAGTCTGAAACGGGCAGATAGTAGTCGAACATGGGATTGGGCTTGTGGGAAATTCCAATGATGATACCACCCCTAGCTTTGACCTCCATAGCTCCTGAAATAATGTCATTATAGGTTTCATCATTAGGGGCGAAAACGAGGCAGGGGGTGTTTTGGTTGACCAGGGCGATGACACCGTGTTTCAACTCCCCTGCGGCAAAGCCTTCGGCGTGGATGTAGCTGACTTCCTTGATCTTTAAGGCGGCTTCGAGGGCGGCCGGATAACTGACTCCCCTACCGAGGACGAACATTGAGTGCACATGCCTGAATTTAGTCGCGAGTTTTTTCAAGTACTTCTGATACTTGATATCGAGAATTTTCCTGATCGCCCGGGTGGCCTGTTTGATCTCAATCACGCCGCGAGGAGTTTTGCGATTGAGCGCGTGAGCGGTCAGAAGCAGAATGGCGACCTTGGCCAGAAAGGCCTTGGTGCTGGCGACGGCTTTCTCCGGACCAGCTCCGAGAAGAATCGTTTGATCGCAAAGACGGTCTAGGGAACTACCTTTGACATTAACTAGGCCAACTGTCTTCGCACCACGACCTTTGGCGAAGTTGACCGACTGGAGGGTGTCGATCGTTTCGCCGCTCTGGGAAAGGGCAATACAGAGGCTTCTGGGGCCGATAAAACCGTCATAATAGTAAAACTCTGAGCCGATGGCGGGGGTAACTTGTTTGCCGGCGATCCGGGCGAATAAGTACTGACCAGCAAGGGCGGCATAACTAGCTGTACCACAGGCAACGGCGAAGACGTTTTTGGCCTTATCGATCGTTTTGGCAAACTCACGGGCCTCCTTGACCTTCAAGTCAGCGATCGTGGTAAGGACGGCAGGTTGGTCGAAGATCTCTTTGAGCATAAAATGTGGAAAACCAGACTTACTGGCACTTTTGGCGGTCCAATCGATGGTCTGGATGACCGGTTTGACTTCCTTGGATGAAGAATAACTTTCAATCCTAACTTCGTCCGCTGAAACTCGGGCGACTTGGCTATCCTCAAGGAAAATAACTTTGTTCGTGTGGGACAACAAAGAGGCAACATCGGAGCTAATAAGGTTATTGCCCGGATTGATACCGATGACCAGGGGTGAGCCGGTCTTGGCGGTGACAATATAGGGAAAGTCCTGGTGCATCACGACAAAGGCATTGAAGCCTTCAGCCATCTTGGCCACTTTCTTGACGGCTCTAAATAAATCTTTTTCGGTTTTGAGTTCTTTTTCAATTAGGTGGACGACAATCTCGGAGTCAGTTTGACCAACTAGTTTGTGGCCTTTGATCTTTTTCTCCAAGTCCTGATAGTTGTCGACAATGCCGTTATGGATCAGGGCGAGTTTGCCGGAACAATCAAAGTGCGGGTGTGCATTCGGAACGGTAACGCCGCCGTGGGTGGCCCAACGAGTGTGGCCAATGCCCATTTTACTAATGGGGAGGGTGGTTTTGCTAACCGAGATCTTACCAACTTGTTTTTGTGACTTCAGTTTGGAGCGGCCCTTGACGGCAATGCCCCAGGAGTCATAGCCACGGTACTCGAGCTTTTTTAGTCCGGCGAGAATTGTTTGGGCAGAGTTTTGATCATGAGTCGTGGCAAAGATTCCACACATCCAGATAATAGTAACACATTACTTCATCTTAGAGGCCACTTCTTCCGCCATCCTTTTCCGATACTCACAGTACTCGCAGTTGACACCAGGTTGGGGGATCTTATTGGTCATCAAGCATTCTTTGGCGAGGGCAAGTTTGTCGTCGATCCAGGTGTCGTCCCCGGTGTGGGTGACAATGGACATGACAAACTCAAGTTTGCCGTCAAACTTCGGGCGGTTCTTGGTGGCATTAGCGAAAACAAAGTAGCCGGTATTACAGACGGTGAAGCCAAGAAGTCGGAAAAGATGCTGATAGAACTCCATTTGGCGTTTATAGGCTTGTTTATACTCGTCTTCAAGGGAGATTTCTTTGGTGGTGCTCGTTGATTTGTAGTCAACAATAATCATTTCACCGGAGCCTGATTCCCAAACATCGTCGACCATGCCGGTCAGAAGAAAGTTCGTCGGTTGGTGGATGGCCATAGCGCCTTTGTAACGGGTTTCCGGCGTTTCGCCGCGCCATTTTGATAGATCCGGATGGTTGCTGGGAACAGCATCGATATGATATTGCTTCATCAGTTCGTGTGACTCACCTGCCTGGCGGAGAAGATCAAATTCATTCTTTAGAAGAGTATCGACGGCGCTATTAAGGGTAAAGGCGGGCATGCTAGGGCGACCGAGACCAAAACGGCAGTCCATATAGAAGCAACGAGGGCATTGATCAAAAAGCTCAAATTTGGACCGACTGAGAGTAAATGGGTCTTGCGACTTTGGATTGAAAAGATTGCGGTTGCTTTGGTAGTACTTGCCCATGGGATAAATTGTACGCTACTCCCCGTCTTCCAGACCGGGTAGGTCCATGCCTTTGATCGCGGGCATGGTTGAACCGACACTGCCACGAAGAGAACCGATAATGTTGGCGGTGCTACCAATGAGCCGGCCGACTTGGGCTTCTCTGGTTTTCCACAATTTTTCGTAGGCGGCACGCTCCCTGGCGATTTGGGTTTGCATGTCCTGATAGACCTCGGCGATCGCCTCAACTTGCTGGATGAATTCATGGCTAACGATGTAACCATAAAGCGCCTCGGCTTTGGTGCTTTTGTTTTGGGAAACGAATTTTTCGCGGGCGATATCGATCAGTTTTTGGCGAAGAAGTTCTGCCAAGACGAGGTAAAGCGTGTAGCTGGTGACCCAGACCCCATCAACCAAGCCAATTCCACTTTTGGCGCCTTCGGGAAGAACGGCGGAGACGATCACCGGAATATTGGCTTTTTCACTTCGTAAATCATCTTTGAGTTTGACCAACCAGTCGTCGGACCAGGCTTTGGTGCGTTTACTCTCCCAAAGAATCGTGCCGCAGACATTGCCGAGAGAGGTTTTGACGATTTGCCGGATGTCGGCGCCCCGGACGCCCTTACCAACCGGTTCGATAACGTCGAAAACAAAATGGTGTTTGAGGGTTTCTTCCAGATCGAGCTCCTGAACCTCGCCCTGGAGCTGCTGACTACCTTGGTTCGCTTTCCGTTGGGCATCATCGAGAGCTTTTTTCAAGTCGTCGATGACCTTGTCTTTTTCTTTATCTTTTAGACGAGAAGCCTCGAGCATTTCCATCTCAACCTTGAGACGAATTTTCTCTCGTTCAGCATCGAGTTGGCGTTGTTTTTCCAACTCGAAATTGCGCTTTTCTTCCTCGAGATCCAGTTTTTGTTTACGGAGGGTAATTTCATTTTCGCGAGATTCCTCCAATTTTTTCTCTTTTTTGTCGAGTTCTTCCTGGAGAAGCTTCAGCTCGCCAACACTATCCTCCTTAATCTGTTTGACGAGTTCCTTTTCTTTGGCTTTGAGTTTTTCCTGGAATTCCTTTTCAAGTTTTTCAGAAATGGAGTGGCCAAGGGCCTCCTCAACCGGAATTTCAGCTTTGCATTTCGGACAAATGATAGTTGAAGCGGACATGCCCCAATTGTAACAGTCTAACGAGAAGTTTCTCGGAGCTTGGCGATATTTTCCCGGATCTGCCGCTTGACCTGGTCGCGCAAAGTAACGATACCTGGTAGAAGATCGGGGCTGACGTGCTGAACGTAAATCTTGGCGAACGGGACTTTCTCCATGTTAAATTTCATTTCATAACTACCATGAATATTCTTCTGAACGCTTAAAGTGGCGACTTTCAAGTCCTCACTCATGCCCTTGAGATATTTGTCGATCACGGAGGTGAACTTGGTGAAAAGACGGCTTTTGTAACGCTCGGTGAACTTAACGTTGCTGTCGACGAGTTCGATTTGCATTCTTTTATTTAACTGGTAATGGTTACATTGTAAGGGGTAACGGCAAGAGATTGCTGAGCAACTCTTATCGAAATGGACCACGAAGGTGTCCTGGCAACTGAGCCGCAATGTGGGCCATCATTTCGATGGAACCATCCCGTCCATGTCTATCAACGGCGAATTCTGGACCAATACTAACCTGAATTACCTCCGCCTCGTCTTGCCAAATTCCCATAGGGATCACTGGACCGCGCAGTAGGGTGACGGCCTGACCAATATTGCCAGCACGGTGTCGGTACTTTTCCACAGGAAGGATGACGCCGTCTTTTTCGATTTGGCCTTCGGGGGCAAAGGCAAGCAGGTGGCTATCGAGAACTCTCTTCACCGCTTCATGTCTGGCATGAGTGCGACCGGATTCGTAACCAAGCCGAAGTTTGGAGGTGGGAACGAGAAGAAAGTGATCGGGGTATGTTCCGGCGATTCGGTTGATCAACCAGGGTGAGCCGGGAAAATACACATGACCCCAGATGGGAAGCTCAGCACCCATCATGACGGCAATATCACGCCGACCAATGGCCCTTTCAAAGACGGCGGGGAGGGAAAAAACGGCAGGGGCGATCACCTGAACGTCGGGGTGGTTAAAGACGAGAAGACCGCCGCCGCGGACAGGGATATTTTCCAGGCCGGTATAGTTGAGTTTCAGGCCACCAAAGATCTCTTTCATGTCTGCGACGATATCGCGTTTGTGAGGATCATGATAAAGAAGAGCGTCACGCAAGAGGTCTCCGAGAATTCCGCTTTGGTGAAAATGTCTGAACATCTCCGGAACACGCCTAGCCTCCGGGGAAAGTGGTGGCATTAGGTTAATTTTAGCAAACGGGCGAATTCTAATCTGAATCCGACCACCCTGCTAATTAGTAATTGATTTTAACTCTCTTTTAAAGGCTTCGCTTGGGGTTTCATACTTTAAACATTTAAGGGGACGGTTGTTGATCTCTCCGGTGAT
>Ga0209515_10003810_pt1 | contig 20979 bp, 16 predicted proteins | sample Subgroupgradi54m_FD_187454 | JGI IMG/M metagenome (GOLD analysis project Ga0209515, IMG submission 187454) | Subsurface groundwater microbial communities from S. Glens Falls, New York, USA - GMW60B uncontaminated upgradient, 5.4 m (SPAdes)... ...
CGGCCTGGTCCACGCAAGGACCACCGCACGGCTCCGCACAAGAGCCGTTAGATCGGTCGGCGGCGATGGCTCCGCCAGGACCGGAACCACAGGCGGACCGATCCGGCCGCACCCGGAGAGCACAAGAAAGCCAAGAGACGCTACAACGATGACCTGCCGAATCCGCATCTTATCGACTCCGAAGTTTGACCTTGGCGGCTTTGATCGCCTTCTTCACCGCGCCCGTCGCGGTCCCGCCGGTAGCCGTTCGCCGCTCGATACAGGCCTCCAGGGCAATATACGTAAAGACGTCCTTCTCGAACAGGGGTGAGGCGGCCTGCAACTCCTTCAACGAAAGCTCCTCGAGCCGACACCGCCTGGCAAACGCGCGTCGGACGAGAAGGCCCACCACCTCGTGGGCTTGCCGGAATGGCATTCCCTTGCGCACCAGGTAGTCGGCCAGATCGGTGGCGTTTAAGAATCCGTCCTCTGCCGCCTGCCGCATCCGATCCGCACAGAACGTGAGCCTGCTCACCAGCGACGCCATGACGAGGAGGGTGGCCTTGACACTCTCCACGCTGTCGAAGAGGGGTTCCTTGTCCTCCTGCAGATCGCGGTTGTAGCTAAGCGGGAGTCCCTTGACGATGGTAAGCAGCGCCACCAGGGCGCCGAATACGCGGCCGGTCTTCCCTCGTGCCAGCTCCGCCACATCCGGGTTCTTTTTCTGGGGCATCATACTGGAGCCGGTAGCGAAGGCATCAGGCAGCTCGATGAATCCAAACTCTGCCGATGCCCACAGGACAATCTCTTCTGCCAGGCGGGACAGGTGCGTCATCAGGAGCGCGAAGGCGAACAGCGGCTCGATGACGAAGTCACGGTCCGAGACCGCATCCAGCGAGTTGGCCGACAGCGCCCGAAACCGAAGCTCCCTGGCGACGAAGCGGCGATCGATCGGCAGGCCGACCCCAGCCAGGGCACCTGAGCCGAGCGGGAGCACCTCTACCCTGCGAAGCGCATCGTGAAGCCTGGCGCGATCCCGCTCCAGCATCTCGACATAGGCCATCAGGTGGTGCGCCAGGAGGACCGGCTGAGCCCGCTGCATGTGGGTGTAGCCTGGCATGATCAGGTCAAGATGGGCTTCGGCCTGCGCGATCAGGGCCCGCTCAAGCCCCGCGATCAGGCGGCGGACCTCTCCGATCTCCTCCCGCTGATAGAGGCGAAGGTCGAGGGCAACCTGGTCATTCCGGCTCCGGCCGGTGTGGAGCTTCGCGCCGGCCTCTCCCACTTTTTCAATCAGCCGGGCCTCGATCGCCATGTGGATGTCTTCCAACGAGGGATCGAAACGAAATTCTCCGCGCTCGATCTCGCCCCCAATCTCTTCAAGCCCCGCCACGATCTTATCCGCCTCGGCCTTGCTCAGTAGGCCGCACTTCGCCAGCATCCGCGCGTGCGCGACACTGCCGGCAATGTCGTACTTGTAGAGGCGACGGTCAAACTGGATAGAGGCGGTATACGCTTCCACTCCCGGATCGGTCGCCTGCTTAAACCGCCCGCCCCAGGGCTTGGGGGTTTTCCGTTTCACCGTCATCGGCCTGAGCGCTTCCTTCCAGCACGCCTCAGTGCTCGAATCCTCAGCCGCAACGCGTTCAGACGGATGAACCCCTCGGCATCAGACTGGCGGTACACCTGGTCCGCCTCAAATGTCGCGAAGGCCGGATCGTACAGCGAGACGGCCGACTTGCGTCCCACGACCTCGCAGTTGCCTTTGTAGAGCTTGACCCGCGCCGTGCCGGTCACCCCCTGCTGCGACGCCTCGATCGTCCGCATCAGCAGTTCCATCTCCGGAGAGAACCAATAGCCATAGTAGACCAGTTCCGAGAAGCGGGGGATGAGGGCGTCGCGGAGGTGCATCACCTCGCGATCCATCGTGAGCGATTCCACGGCGCGGTGGGCGGCATGCAGAACGGTTCCCCCAGGCGTCTCGTACACCCCTCGCGACTTCATCCCAACGTAGCGGTTTTCGATCACATCGACGCGGCCGATCCCGTGTTCGCCGCCGATCTTGTTCAAGCGCTGAAGCAGCCTGGCTGGCGAGAGGCGCTTGCCATCCAGCGCGATAGGCTGACCGTCCTGAAACCCGACCTCGACATAGGTCGCGCGATCCGGCGCCTTCTCCGGCGAGACGCTCAAAACAAACATCTCTTCCGGCGGCTCCTGCCATGGGTCTTCGAGTATCCCGCCCTCGAAGCTGATGTGAAACAGGTTACGGTCAGTGCTGTAGGGCCGCGCTTTCGTGATCGGCACCGGGATGTCATGCCTCTTCGCGTAGGCAATAAGATCAGACCGCGACTTGAGGCGCCATTCGCGCCATGGTGCGATGATCTGGATGTGCGGGTCGATCGCATAGTAGGAGAGCTCGAAGCGGACTTGGTCGTTCCCTTTGCCGGTCGCGCCATGCGCCACCGCGTCCGCGCCCTCCTTTCTCGCCACCGCCATCTGGTGCTTCGCAATCAGCGGCCTCGCCATTGAGGTACCGAGCAGGTAGCGTCCCTCATAGACGGCATTCGCCTTCACGCAGGGAAAGACGAAATCCCGGACAAACTCTTCCCTCAGGTCTTTGATGTAGACCTTGCTGGCACCTGTCTTCAGCGCCTTTTCCCGAACCTGATCCAGCTCCTCCCCCTGTCCCAGGTCGGCGCAGAAGGCGATCACCTCTGCCCGGTAGGTCTCGATGAGCCAGCGCAGGATCACCGACGTGTCGAGCCCGCCGGAGTAGGCCAGTACGATCTTCTTCACTCGCTTCGTCTGGATTTGTGACCTCATAGGAACTTTCGTGTTCTCCATTACGGCGCGTGATGTCCCAACAGCGTCACCAGGATCGCCTTCTGCACATGCAGTCGATTCTCAGCCTCGTCATGCACAATCGAATGCGGGCCATCGAGGACCTCATCGGTAATCTCTTCGCCACGATGGGCCGGCAGGCAGTGCATGACCAGCACGTCGGGTTTGGCCAATCCGATAAGTGCCGCGTTGACCTGAAACCCTTGGAAGTCCCGCCGCCGCTTCGCCGCCTCTGACTCCTGGCCCATGCTGGTCCAGACATCGGTATACAGGACATCGGCTCCCTTCGCCGCAGCCCTCGCATCGTCCAGCAACGCGATCCTCCCGCCGGAGGCTTGGGCCTCTTGGCGGGCAAACGCCATAACGTCAGCATCCGGCTCGTACTCTTTCGGACAGGCTACGTTGAGATCGATTGCAGTCTTCGCCGCGCCGTAGAGCCATGAATGACAGACGTTATTGCCGTCACCGATGTAGGCGACCTTTACGCCGCGAAGCGGACCGCACTTTTCCCGAAGGGTGAAGAGGTCCGCGAGGATCTGGCACGGGTGGGTCAGGTCGCTCAGCCCATTGATGACCGGGATAGCCGCATGCCTGGCCAGTTCCTCGACGGTCTGGTGGGTGAATGTTCGCGCCACAATCCCATCCACCCATCGCTCGAGATTCTTCGCCACATCCTTGACGGTTTCCCGTGCGCCCAACTGGATGTCAGTCGGGGCCAGATAGATGGCGCGGCCGCCCAACTGGGCCATGCCGACCTCAAAGGTGACCCGGGTCCTGAGTGACGGCTTCTCGAATATCATGCCCAGTGTCTTACCGGTAAGCAGTGGGTGGGCGATCCCCTTGCGTTGCTGCGTCTTCAGGTCGCCAGCAAGGTCAAACAGGTCGCCCATCTCGGAGGCCGTCAGGTCCCTGATCGACAGGAGGTCTTTCGTCATCGAGGCTCCTCCGCCAGGACCAGATCGAGAATGTGCATCGCTTCATCCACCTCGGCCTCGCCGATGATCAGCGGCGGGACAAAGCGGAGGACCTGGTCGCCCGCGGTCAGGATCAGCAGGCCTCGCTCCAGACACCGATCGACAATCGGTTTGGCCGGCACGCTGAGCTCAAGGGCGAGCATCAGCCCCTTGCCCCTAGCCTCTTTCACGATGGGGCAGCGCTCGGCTAACTCCCGAAGACAGCCCAGGAAGTAAGCGCCGATCTTGGCCGCTCGCTCAGGCAACTGCGCGTCGAGGATCTCGGTCAGCACCGCGTGGGCGACAGCCGTGATGAACGGGCTACCGCCAAAGGTTGACGCATGGCTGCCCGGAACGAACGCGCCTGCTACGGCATCCCTCGCCAGCATGGCGCCGATCGGCAGTCCTCCCCCCAGCCCCTTGGCGAGCGTCATGATGTCGGGTTCGATCCGGGAGTGCTCGTAGGCGAAGAGCCGCCCGGTCCGCCCCATCCCCGTCTGGACCTCATCCAGGATCAAGAGGACCTCTCGGTCCGAACAGAGCTGCCGGAGTCCTGGCAGGTATGCATCGTCCGGCACCCGCACGCCGCTCTCGCCCTGGATCGGCTCCACCAGCACGGCACAGGTCCTCGAGTCAATCGCTCGCTCCGCCGCCAGCAGGTCATAGAAGGGGATGTGCTTGAAGCCAGGCAAGAGCGGCTCGAAGCCCTGGCTGTACTTCTCCTGACCCGTGGCAGTCACCGTCGCCATCGTCCGGCCGTGGAATGAGTCCCGCATGCAGACGATCTCGTACCGGTCGGAACTCCACCGCACCTTGGCATAGCGGCGAGCCAGCTTGATCGCCGCCTCATTCGCCTCTGCCCCGCTATTGCAGAAGAAGACCTTATCGCCGAACGAGTGTTCGCACAGCGCGCGGGCCAACCGAATCTGTGGCTCGATAAAGTAGAGGTTCGAGACGTGCAGCAGCAGCTCCGCCTGCGCCCTGCTGGCCTCCACCACTTTGGGATGACAGTGACCCAGGACATCCACAGCGATGCCGGCGGCAAAGTCGAGGTAAGCCTTTCCCTCTGCGTCCCAGACCCGAACACCGCTGCCCTTCACCAGCACCACCGGGAAGCGGGCGTAGGTGTTAGCCAGATAGCGAGCCGCCTGCGCCATCAATTTGTCGGTTACAGACATATGCAAGGTTCAAGGTTCAAGGTTCTACGGGTGCCTGCTTTAATACACTCGCATCCCGCACCCCCGCTTTCGCGGGGGTAGGCCTCGCACCGTTACCCGATAATCTCCGTGCCTACCCCCTCTGACGTGAAAATCTCCAGCAGAAGGGCATGCGGGATGGTGCCGTTCACGATGTGGATTTTCCTCACCCCATTGTCAAGGGCGGTGAGGCAAGCCTGGACCTTGGGCAGCATCCCTCCCGAGATGACGCCATCTGCAATAAGCCTTTTCATCTCTTGCCTACTCAGCGTGGGAATGAGGGTGCCATCTTTATCCAGAATGCCGTCGGTATCGGTCAGGAGGACAAGCTTTTCCGCTTGAAGGGCTGACGCGATCTCGCCGGCCGCCAGGTCGGCATTGATGTTGTAGGTCACCCCAGCCTCATCCACGCCGGTCGGGGCCACCACCGGCGTGAATCCATCGCGTTCGAGGGCGAGGAGGATCCGTTTATCAACGGCCACAATCTCGCCAATGAACCCCAGATCGACCTCTGGTTCGACTAGGCTCACCACAGGCTGCTCGCCTTGGCGAAGGCCCGTGGATCCCTGTGGTTCGACTGGGCCCACTGGAGGCTCAGCAGCCGCTACTGGGCCGGCCTTCCTCGCCCGGATCAAACCGCCGTCCTTGCCTGAGAGGCCAACGGCTGACCCGCCGTTCTGGTTGACGAGCGCCACCAGCTCCTGGTTGATCTGGCCAACCAGTACCATCTCGACGATCTTCATCGTCTCCTGATCGGTGACCCGAAATCCGCCGACAAAGGTCGGCGTGAGACCCGCTCGCTCCATCGCCCTCGTGATCTCATGGCCGCCGCCGTGGACGACGACCGGTTGCATCCCGACGTACCGCATCAGAATGACATCCAGCGCCACCGACCGCTTCAGCGCATCATTCGTCATAGCCGCGCCGCCATATTTGATCACCACGGTCTTTCCGGCAAACGCCTTGATGTATGGCAGCGCCTCAATCAGGATGTTCGCCTTGTCGATCCCCCGCTGCACCTCTGGCTTCTTCCGCTGACCCACCATCCACTCCGCTGTTTGCAACGTTCTGCCCGATCGCTGAAAGCTGATCGCTGAACTACAGGATATAGCGACTCAGGTCCTCGTTCTTCACGATCTCCTGAAGCCGTTCCCGGACATAGACCGCGTTGATATCGACCCGTGCGCCCTGCATTGCAGGCGCCTCAAATGAGATCTCCTCCAGTAGCCGCTCCAGGATGGTGTAGAGCCGGCGGGCGCCGATATTCTCGGTCGACTGATTGACGGCGCTGGCAATGGCGGCGATCTCCTGCACGGCGTCCTCCGAAAAGTCCAGCCTCACCTCCTCTGTCTCCAGAAGGGCGACATACTGCTTGATCAAGGCATTCCGCGGCTCCGTGAGGATCCGGACGAAGTCGTCCTGCGTAAGGCTCGCCAGCTCCACGCGCAGCGGAAAACGTCCCTGCAACTCTGGGATCAGATCGGACGGTTTGGTGACATGAAACGCCCCGGCCGCAATAAACAGGACGTGATCAGTCCGCACCAGGCCGTATTTGGTGGTAACCGTGCACCCCTCGACAATCGGCAGAAGGTCGCGTTGCACCCCCTGGCGCGAGACATCCGGCCCGTGCGACGACTCGCGACCGGCGATCTTGTCGATCTCGTCCAGAAAGATGATCCCGGAATCCTCGACCCTACGGACCGCCTCTGATCTCACCTCGTCGATGTCGATGAGCTTATCACCCTCTTCCTGGGCAAGGATCCGCTGGGCTTCCCGGACCTTGACCTTGCGTCGTTTGGCCCGCTGGGGCATGAGGTTCCCCAGCATCTCCTTGACGTTGATATCCATCTCCTCGATGCCGGAGTTGCTGAAGATCTCCACCATCGGTGTGCCTCGATCCTTGACCTCCAACTCCACGGTACGGTCATCCAGCTTCCCCTCGCGCAGCCGCTTCCTGAGCTTCTCACGGGTCTCGGCAGCGGAGGTGATTGCCCCCGCATCAGAGGTTTGCTCGACGCCCGGCGTCGTCGCCACCCTGCCAACGGGAAGGAGCAGGTCCAGAAGTCGCTCCTCCGCCAACTCCCGCGCCCGCTCCTGTACTGCTTTGGTCCTTTCCTCCTTCACCATATCCACCGCCAGTGCAGTCAGGTCTCGCACCATTGATTCAACATCGCGTCCTACGTAGCCCACCTCCGTGTACTTGCTGGCCTCCACCTTGATGAATGGGGCGTCCACCAGCTTGGCCAGGCGGCGGGCGATCTCTGTCTTGCCCACGCCGGTCGGGCCGATCATGATGATGTTCTTCGGCGCAACCTCATCACGCAGATCCTCCGGCAGCCTCTGCCGCCGCCACCGATTGCGTAGCGCAATGGCTACGGCCCGCTTTGCGTCCTTTTGACCGATGATGTATTTATCAAGTTCGGCCACGATCTGTCGCGGTGTCAACTGTTCCATCCGAAGCTCCACAGAAGGTGTTTAACCGTCAGCTATCAGCGTTCAGCAAAGTTCGCAAGAAGCGAGGACGGGGTAGCAATTTCTCTGAATAGGTTTCTCAGAAACCGTCATGGCCCCAGGGGACCACCCGTGCATCACGAAAACCCCCCAACCCCCCTTTCGCAAAGGGGGGCACCGGGGGGTTTCTTCGATGCTTAGCGCTAACCGCTGAATGCTGACGTTCATCTACAGCTCTTCAATCGTGATCGTGTCGTTGGTATAGACGCAGATTGAGGCGGCAATCTTCATCGCCTCCTCAGCGATCCTTCTCGCGTCAAGCTCCGAGAAGCCTACAAGGGCCCTCGCCGCGGCGACCGCGTATTGACCGCCGGATCCGATGCCGATCACCCCGTCGTCGGACTCGATGATATCCCCCGTCCCCGAGATAACAAACGAATGCTCCCTGTCGACCACCACCAACAGCGCCTCCAGGCGGCGGAGGGCCCGGTCGGTACGCCAATCTTTCGCCAACTCGACCGCAGCGCGCGGCAGATTGCCGCCGAACTCCTCCAGCTTGGCCTCGAACTTAGTAAAGAGAGTAATCGCATCGGCGGTGCTACCGGCAAAACCGGCGACCACCCGATCGTTCCACATCCGACGGACCTTGCGCGCGGTATGCTTCATCACCGTCTCGCCGAAGGAAACCTGTCCGTCCCCGGCCACCACCACCCTCCCCTTATGCCGCACCGCCAGGATCGTGGTGCTCCGTATTCTAGGGTACCCTTTCTCCTCAGGCTCTCGGATGCGCTTTATCATAGACCTCCATCAAGTGATCCAGATTCAGGTGGGTATACCGTTGGGTGGTTGAGAGACGTGAATGACCCAGCAACTCTTGAATCGCTCGGAGGTCGGCCCCGGCTTGAAGCAGATGCGTGGCATAGCTATGGCGCAGCCCGTGGGGTGTGATCTTCGGCCCCAAACCGCTCCGATTCAGATACTTCAATACGATTCGAGCGGCGCCACGTTGGCTCAAACGGCCGCCCTGGCGGTTGAGAAACAACGCCACAGGCTCGGGGGTTTCCCGCTTCGCCCCCTGGATCATATCACTTCGCCAGCCGAGATAGCGCCTCAGGGCGGCAGTCGCCTTCGATCCCACTGGGACAATTCGCTCCTTATTCCCCTTGCCTTTTACCCGAACAAGACTCTCCCGAATGTCCATGTCCCGCACATCCAACCCCGTAAGCTCGCTCAATCGGATACCCGAGGCGTAGAAGAGTTCGAGGATCGCCAGATCGCGGGTGCCCGTGAGATCCTCCTCGCTGGGCGACACCAGGAGGCGATCAACCTCGTCCACGGAAAGATACGCCGGAAGCCGCTTTGGCAGTTTTGGGGTCGGCACAAGCTTCGCCGGATTCGCCTGAAGTACACCCTCTCGACACAGATATCGGAAGAACGATCGCAGAGTCGCAAGCTTCCGCGCGACACTACTTCTGGCAATCCCCCTCCTGTGCAGATCCGCCACGAAGGCCCGGATCGCCAGCGAGTCGATCTCAGCCGGCTCAATGGCCCGGCGCATGGTATCCCCTCGTTTGGCTAAGCCTGTGGTGAGCCTCGTCGAACCGCTCACGATGGGTTCCGATTGCGGGAATCCGCTAGCCCTGAGAAACGCCCTGAACTGCTGCAAGTCGATCGCATAGTTCTTTAACGTGTGAGGGGAAGCCGCTCGCTCCGCCTGAAGATATAGCAGATACGCCTCGATCGATTCCAGCATCCTCCCAATCCTCTTCTACTTCTCTCCGGTACGATACGAGGATTGAGCCCAAAGATCAAGGCAAAATCGAGCAATGAACCCGCTGAATCTGGATGTCTCGAATGCGGGAGACCAGCCGATTTGAGTTTTGAGCCGGTCACCTAAGACAGTGTTCGGGAGGTCAGACTAGGCAGGTCGTGGAGGGCGCGGGCAACTAGGGCCTGCCGCCTTTCGCGCTTGGCCCGAACTGGCACATCGAGGGGTGGTAGCAGGCCGAAGTTCACATTCATCGGCTGGAAGGTGCGGGGGTCGGCATGGCAAATGTGATGGATGAGGGACCCGAGTGCGGTGGTCGGGGGCAGCATAACTGGGGCCTCACCTCGGAGGAATCGAACCGCATTGATCCCGGCCAAGAGTCCGCTCCCGGCCGATTCCAGATACCCCTCCACCCCGGTGAGCTGCCCTGCAAGCAAGATCCCCGGATCGCCTTTAAATTGCATCGTTCCCTGGAGTAGCGTTGGTGCGGCGATAAAGGTGTTGCGATGGATCGATCCGTATCGGAGGAACTCGGCGCTGCTGAGACCGGGAATCATTCGGAGGATACGGTGCTGCTCGCCCCACTTCAGGCGGGTCTGAAACCCCACCATGTTATACATCGTCCCTTCCCGGTTCTCCAGCCGGAGCTGCACGACGGCGTAGGGCTGGCGTCCGGTCAAGGGATCGATCAGGCCCACCGGTTTCATTGGTCCGAACCGCAACGTGTCCTCGCCCCGAGCCGCCAGTACCTCAATAGGGAGACACCCTTCGAAATATTGCGCCTCTTCGAACGGGTGGATCGGTGCCAGCTCCGCGGCCCGGATCGACTGCCAGAAGAGGCGATACTCCTCCCGAGTCATCGGGCAATTCAGGTAGTCGTCCCCCCCTTTGTCGTAGCGGGATGCGGCAAACGCCACGGTACGATCGATAGAATCCCCAGCGATGATCGGCGAGATGGCGTCATAGAAGTAGAGCAGATCCCGCGTATTAGCAGACGGGTCTGCTGATGCCAGATAGTCCACGAACCGATCACGCAGCGCGCCGGCCAGCCGGTCGGAGGTCAGTGGACCGGTGGCGATAATCACCGGCTTCTCTTCCGGTATTGCCTTGATCTCCTCCCGAACGATGGTGATGCCTGGATGTCGCGCGAGCCGCGCGGTCACCTCGGCGGCGAAGGCATCACGATCAACAGCCAGGGCCGATCCCGCCGGGATGGCATGCGCCCGGGCAGCGAGCATGTTCACCGACCCATACGAGGTGAGTTCTCGTTTCAGTAGGCCGTGGCAATCGTCCGGCGAATCCGACTTCAGGGAGTTGCTGCATACCAACTCGGCCAGCCGGTCGGTCTTGTGGGCGGGGGTGGAACTCACCGGCCGCATCTCGTAGAGGCGCACACGGGCGCCCCGCTCCGCCGCCTGCCAAGCCGCTTCGCTTCCGGCTAGACCTCCACCAACTACAACAACATCGGTCACATTTTCGCCTTTACTGCCGCATCGGTCTCCCGTACGTAGGCACATCCTTCGGCAGCACAACGGATCGAGGCCCCGCCGCCCTTCAGCTTTTTCTCTACCAGGAAGGCGGCCCCGCACCGTGGACACGGTTCCTGGACCGGACGATCCCAGAGGGCAAAGGCGCACGCGGGATACGCGGTGCACCCATAGAAGACTCGGCCCCGTTTGGTGCGTCGCTCCGAGAGAGGGCTCCTACATTGCGGACAGTTGACCCCAATCGAGATGGGCTTTATGTTCTTGCAAGTAGGGTAGCTCCCGCACGAAAGGAAGCGGCCGTACCGTCCCTCCCGCAACACCATCGGATTGCCGCACTTGTCACAGACCTCATTAGTCGGCTGCGGCGCAGGCCGCGCGCTCGAAGCCTCCGCCTGCGAGAGCTTCCGGATTGTTTTACACTCAGGGTATCCGGAGCAACCCAGGAAGGCTCCAAACCGACCGCGCTTCATCACCATAGGCCGCCCGCAGTTGTCGCAGGGTTCTGCCTTGGCCTCGCCAGCGGCGTGAGCCTCCTCCTCGATCCCGGTCTCCTCTTTGAGCTCTGGCGGCAATTCGCGGGTCCCCTTGCACTCAGGGTAATTGGTGCAGGCCAGGAAGCGGCCGAACCGGCCCCAGCGAATTACCATCCGACTGCTGCACCGCTCGCAGACCTCGTCGGTCTTTTCCTCCATCGCCTTGATATTTCGCATCCCGACCGCGGCTTCCTTCACCCACTGGGAAAAGGCGTCATAGAAACGATGCAACTCCTCCAGCCATTGCTTCTGCCCCTCTTCGATCTCATCCAGGGTGGTCTCCATCTTGGCCGTGAACTCGTAGTCCATCACGCGAGGGAAGCTCTCCACCAAGAGATCGACGACGATCCCGCCCAGCTCAGTAGGCCGAAATGTACCCTGCGCCTTCACCACATAGTCGCGGTTCTGGATGACACTCAGGATAGCCGCATAGGTAGAGGGTCGTCCGATCCCCTGCTCTTCCAACTCCTTTACCAGGGTCGCCTCTGTGAAGCGGGGCGGCGGCTGAGTAAAGTGCTGGGCAGGGGTTACACCAATGAGCCGCAGCGGTTCTCCAACCTCGAGAGGGGGTACCGCTAATTCGGCCTCTTCCTCGACGGCCGTCTCCTCGGCTGTTTCGTCTCTGGTCTCCTCGGGCTTCGTCTTGGACGCCTCATCTTTCCCCTCGATGTAGACCTGCATGAATCCGGCGAACCGCTGGTGCCGACCGCTTGCCCGAAGCGTGAACCGCCCACCCTGGATCGTAACAGTGGTCACGTCGTAGAGAGCCGGCGGCATCTGAGACGCAACAAAGCGGTTCCAGATCAGACTGTAGAGGGCGAGTTGATCCTTCGTCAGAAACCCCCTGAGCGATGCCGGATCCCGATAGACTGAGGTTGGGCGAACTGCTTCGTGGGCTTCCTGGGCTCCACGGCCGCTGCGGTAGACCGGGGGCCGCTCTGGCACAAACGCCTGACCGAACCGTTCGGCGATATAGCGGGCCGCCTCGGCCTGGGCTTCCCCAGAGACGCGGACCGAGTCAGTCCGCATGTAGGTGATAAGACCAACGGCGCCCTCCTCGCCGATCTCGATCCCTTCGTAGAGTTGCTGAGCGATCTGCATTGCCCGCTTGGCCGTGAAGCGAAGCTTTCGGACGGATTCCTGCTGCAGCTTACTGGTCGTAAATGGCGGGACCGGGTTACGACGCTTCTCTTTCCTGGTCAGGTCCGCTACCCGGAACTCCTGTAGCGGCAACTCCCGGACGACCTGGTCGGTCTCCTCCTGATTCGACAGGTTCACCCGTTCGCCGTCGATCTTATAGAGTCTTGCCACGAACGGCGGGGGGGTCCGGCCTTCCAGGGAGACATCGACCGACCAGTACTCGGCTTTGACGAACGCCCTGATCTCTCGCTCTCGATCAACGATGAGGCGAAGAGCTACCGACTGAACTCGGCCGGCAGAAATGCCGCGCTTCACCTTGTCCCAGAGGATCGGACTAATCTGGTAGCCAACCAGACGATCCAGAATCCTTCTGGTCTGTTGGGCATCCACCAGCCGCTGGTCTATTATGGACGGATGGTTGAACGCCTCCTGCACCGCGCGCTTCGTAATCTCGTTGAAGGTCACGCGGTGGACAGGTTTTTTGGTAGCGCCGAGCTCCTGCTTGAGGTGCCAGCAGATGGCCTCTCCCTCCCGATCCGGATCGGCCGCAAGATAGATGGCGTCTGCAGTCTTGGCCGCCTTCTTGAGAGCCGACACGACCTTTTCTCTGCCCGCGATGATCTCGTACTGCGGGGCGAAGTCGTGCTCTACGTCAACGCTCAGCGACTTGGCGGGTAGATCGCGGACATGGCCCATTGAGGCCGTCACGACGAACGCCTCCCCGAGATATTTACCGATCGTTTTGGCCTTTGCAGGCGACTCGACAATCACCAATGACTTAGGCACGCTCTGTTGTTCCTCCTTAAAGACTAGGGTAAAGGGTATAGGGTGTAGGGTAAAAGATTACGGAGGCGCCCTCTGAACCCTCTACCCTAAACCCTATACCCTGCTCTTTGCCGGCCGAAGCCGCTTCGCGAAACTTTTCCCCGGTAGCTCCTCAATCATGCCCTTCAGCATCAATGACAGCAGCAGTGAGGCCATCTGCCCGGCCGGAAGCTGAGTCCGGCCGATCAGGTCATCGATCTGTATCGGCCCGGCCTCCAGGGCATCAATGATCAGGATCTCTTCCTGCGCAAGGGAACGGCTGACAGGGGTCAGATCTCGCACGATCTGCGCTCCAGGAGCCACCTGTAGCTCAATCTCCTCCCAGATATCCTCCCAGCCTTCCGTCAGTTTCGCGCCCGCCTTGATAAGCTGGTGACACCCGCGACTGGATCGGGATGTCACCTGCCCGGGGACAGCGAAGACTTCGCGCCCCTGCTCTAGCGCGTAATTCGCCGTGATCATCGCCCCGCTCTTCAGTCCGGCTTCAATCACAACTACGCCGCGCGCCAGGCCGCTGATGATCCGGTTACGCTGCGGGAAGTGGCCCGGCTTGGGCGGAGTGAAGACGGAAAACTCGCTGATCAGGGCGCCCTGTTCGGCAATCTGGTCGGCAAGCTCTGCGTGCTCGGGGGGATAGGTCACCCCAAGTCCGCATCCCAGCACTGCGATGGTCCGGCCGGCAGCGCGTAGCGCGCCACGATGCGCTGCCGCATCGATCCCACGGGCCATTCCGCTCACGATCGTCACCCCGCGCTCTGCGAGCTCCCCGCTGATTTGCTCGGCCATTGCGCTACCGTACGGGCTTGCCTGTCGGGAACCGACAATCGCGACAGCCACTCGATCTTCCGGTTCAATCGTGCCCCGCAGATAGAGGATCGGCGGGGGGGAATGGATGGCTGCCAGCAACTCAGGGTATCCCTCGTCACCGAACCGTATCAGGTTGAGACCTCTTGTCTCGATCACTCGCAGCTCCCGATCCAGGGCATCCTGCCAGGGAAAGGAGACGATAGCTCGCGCGACCTGCCGGCTGATACCTGGAACCTGCTCGAGCGCCTCGGCCTTTGCCCTGAGCACGGCCTCGGCTGACCCAAGCCCCTGCACCAAGCGGTGAAACGTCGCCGCGCCAACCTCGGGGATCAGGCCGAGCGCCAACCAGGCATTACGCTCTATGGATCGTTGCTCAGTCTCGGCCATAACTAGCACTGCCTCCCATTGGATCGCTGGCTGCTACGGGGGATAGAATCAACGCTTATGCAGGCAACAGGGAGATGGACCGACCCAGACATTGGAACTACCGGCGGCAAGTCTCCCACAGGGAAGGCGGAGAAAGGCGGGATGTAGGGTAGCTGCAACAGGGGCTAGCCTCAGCCCCCTTCGCCTTTTGGCGTGTCGGTGGAGCCCCCATCGGAAACCCCAGGGCTGGACGCCCGCCCGCCGAGGGCGGCAAAACCATACTCCAGCAGTGCTGCGGCCTCGGCCCACCGACGGGAGTCGTTGAGGAGAACAGCAATCAGTTGATGGTCGCCCCGCGTAGCCGACGCGACAAGGCAGCGACCAGCCTGTTCGGTATAGCCGGTCTTGACGCCATCCGCGCCGAAAAACTGCCCGAGAAGTTGATTATGAGTTCGAATCACCTTCCGCTTGACCACCTTTCCGTTCCGCCCCGTCAGGATAGCGAGCTGAGCCTCCCGGGTCTGCACCATACGGGCGAATGCCGGATTACGCAACGCCTGGCGGGTGAGGATCGCCAAGTCGTAGGCGGTCGAGTAGTGATCCGGGTTGTCAAGTCCGTGGGGATTCGAAAAATGTGTTCCCCCCATCCCGAGAGAGTCCGCCTTCGCATTCATCCTATCGACGAACCGCTCTTCACTCCCGCCTACATGCTCGGCAGCCGCCAGCGCGGCATCGTTCGCAGATTTAAGCAGGATCGCCCACAATAGGTCTCTAAGCGTGACCCGCTGGCCGCGTCTCAGCCCCAGTCCAGTCCCAGCGACGGCAGCCGCCCGTTCAGTGATGACTACCTTCTCGTCTAGTCGCCCCTCCTCCAGGATGAGGAGCGCCGTCATGATCTTTGTTGTGCTGGCCGGGGACCGCCGCTCCATATGATGTCTGGCAAACAGGATCGCGCCTGTGTCGGTATCCATCAACAGTGCTGACCCTGCACTTAACTGCTCAGGATCGGCCAGAAACCAGCCGAGGTCAGAGGTAGCGCCCCACCGATCTGTCTGCCGTGCCGGTACAGGCAGGTCCGCGGGGAGACCTGTCTGCGTGCGACGCACAGGCAGGCCCGATGCCGATGGTAGGGTAAGATCTTCTCGACTCCTCGCAGGGCGCAAAGACCTCGCCCAGGCCGGCACACTGGCGGCAAAGAGGATACTCAACGCGACGAGAGCGATCCACCTCTTCCTTCTTTCCACAGGCTCCCCCTTACCTACGACGTACCGAACAGATCGGTCTCAACCAGTTGGCAGAGAGCGTGACCGAGCGTCGCGTGGACCTCCTGAATCCTGGGTGTTGATTGGGAGGGGACCACGAATGCATAGTCTGCCAGCCCGGCGAGCTTTCCCCCATCCCCGCCGGTGAACGCGACGGTACAGAGCTGCATCTTGCCCGCCGTTTCAATCCCGCACACGACGCTGGGGGACTGGCCGCTCGTACTGATCCCAATGGCAACATCGCCGGCGGAGCCCAGGGCTTCAACCTGGCGCGCAAAGACCTGAGCGTAGCCCCGATCATTGCTGATGCTGGTCAGGGTAGAGCCGTCGGTCGTCAGAGCGATGGCGGGTAGCGCCGGCCGATCGAGCAGGAAACGGTTCACGAGCTCACCGGCAATATGCTGGGCGTCGGCCGCGCTTCCGCCGTTGCCGAAGACCAAGATCTTCCTTCCGGCCCGCAGAGCCCCCGCAATGGCTACTGCCGCCCGGACCACCAAGTCCAGGTGGCCTTCCAGGAAGGCAAGCTTGAGCCCAGCGCTCTCACGGAATGTCGCCTCGGCAATGTCCCGATGCAAATGCGAGGTCCCATGTCCCATGTTCCAGATCCCAGGTATCATTTCAACATTCGCAGGTCTCTTACGTGGAACGCGGAACCTGGGGCTTGAAACTGACAACTGTATCGCACCAATCCCAGCCTTATTGGAGGTACTACCTTATGGCGAGTTGAGTTGTCAAGGGAAAAGTCGAAACGGAAGACGAAACAGCCCCGCAACAGGGCTCTGCGACTTCCGTTTATCCCTTGGCCTTGGCGGGAGCTTTCAGTTTGGCTCGCTCCCACGTGCGCCACTCATAGACAATGGGGGAGGCCACAAACCAGGAAGAGTAGGTACCAATGCAGACACCGGCGATCAGTGCAAGGGAAAAATCGTGGAGCACCTCCCCACCTAGTATGAAGAGGGCGAGCAAGACCAGGAGGACTGTGAGCGACGTCACGATAGTCCGGCTCAAGACCTCATTGATGCTCATGTTGATGACGTCCCCCAGCGATTCTTTCCGTCGGCCTCGAAGATTCTCACGGATCCGGTCGAAGACCACCACGGTATCTGTCAGTGAATAGCCGGCGAGGGTGAGCAACGCGGTGACGATGAGGAGGGTGATCTCCCTGTTCAACACAGTGAATAACCCCAGAACAGCCAGGATATCATGCAGGGTGGCGATGGCCGCCGCCACCCCGAACTTGAACTCAAAACGCCAGGCGATATAGGCGATGATGCCGATCATGGAACTGATGATGGCCCACAGAGCAGCTTTTTGGAGGTCTTTTCCGATGGCCGGCCCGACCTCATTCGTCCCCTCCACCACGAACGAATTGTCAGGCAACCCTTTCGAGAAGATATCCTGCACCCGCTGCGCCATTCCGGCCTGACTGCCCTCCGCCCGCTTCAAGCGAACCATGATGCGGTCCCCACCGGCGAACTGCTGGGGCTCACTATCCTTCAGGCCGCTCTCTGCCAGCAGCGTTCTGACCTGACCAAGATCCACCGGCTTGCTGAACTTGAGCTGAACAGAGGTGCCACCGGCGAAGTCAATCCCGAGATTCGCCGCGCCGCGCCCGATCTGAACGATCGAGACAATTCCGAGGAGGCAGAGAACCGTCGAAACCGCGAACGCAGTCCTCCGCCAGGCGACGAAATCGACCTTTGTCTTGCCGAGAATCTCAATCATATTGAATCCACTGGGGGTTCATTCCCCGCGGCTTGCCGCGAGTTCGTCATACCGGCGGAAGCCGGTATCCAGAGGGCCCGACTGGATTCCGTGTCAAGCACGGAATGACGGGCCAGAACAGACTTCGAGCCTCTTAAATACTCAACGTTTTCAGGCTCCACCGCTGGGTCATCCAGTCGTAGACCACCCTGGTCCCCGTCAAGGCCGTCACCAGGTTGAAGATCACTCCGAGGCTCAGGGTGACGGCGAACCCTTTCACCGGCCCCGTCCCAAACAAAAACAACGCAAACGCGGTAATCAGCGTCGTCACGTGGGAGTCGATAATGGTGAGGAATGCCTTGTCGTAGCCCCCGTCGATGGCCGACCGGACTGTCTTCCCTAATCGGAGCTCCTCACGGATTCGCTCCAGGATCAGCACGTTCGAGTCCACCGCCATCCCGATCCCAAGGATGATGCCCGCAATGCCAGGCAGCGTCAGCGTGGCCCTGATGCCGGCCAGCGCCCCCACCAGCCAGATGAGATTCAAGAGCAGCGCAAAGTTGGCGATAACCCCGGACAATCTGTAGTAGACTGCCATAAAGACAATGACGAGGGCGCCGCCCAAAATCGCGGCTTGGACACCCTTTTGGATGGAGTCCAGGCCCAAGGATGGGCCAACCGTCAGATTCGAAATGATGTTGACAGGCGCAGGAAGCGCGCCGGCCCGTAGCACGATCGCCAGGTCCCTGGCGTCCTCCATGGTGAAGCTCCCGGAGATCTGGGCCTTGCCGCCGGGGATCTTCTCCCTGATGACCGGCGCCGAATAGATGGTGTCATCCAGGACGATGGCCAGGCGTCGGCCGACGTTGGCCGCCGTAGCCTCGCCAAAGAGGCGGGCACCCTCCCGATCGAATTCTATCGAGACCACCGGCTCGTTGGTCTGGCTCTCGATCTGCACCTGAGCCGAGGTGAGCAGGTCACCCGCCAAGATGGCCCGCTTCTGCACGACAAGGGGAACCTTGCTCGTCTTTTCCTGCTCGTCCGTACGGCGTATGTAGAGAAGCTCGTCGCCCTCCGGGACCTTTCCCGCCACTGCCTCAGCAATATTGGCATCCTCCACCACCAGCTTAAACTCCAGGAGGGCGGTCTTGCCGATCAGATTGATCGCCCGCTGCGGCTCCTTGATACCTGGAAGCTGGACTACGATCCGCCGGTCCCCTTCCTGTACGATGTGAGGCTCGGCCACACCGAACTGATCGATGCGATTCCGGATGGTTTCCAGGCTCTGTCGGATAACGGATTCCTGGATCCGCTTCATTTCACTCGAGGTAAGGCTCAGGGTGAGTTCAGCCGGATCAGCCCCGCCGGACTGTTGTAGGTTGCTATAGCTCTTCAGGATTCGGCGCAAGCCCTCCAGACCCTCCTTCGCCTGAAGCCTGATCCTGATCCGGTCGATTCCCTCGCGGGTCATCCGCTCGACCGGGATCTTCTCCTTCTCGGTTTCCCGGCGCAATTCGGCAATCAGCCGGTCAACGGTGTTTTCTACCGCCTTCTCGGTAACAACCTCCAGGACCAGGTGCATCCCCCCCTGTAGGTCGAGTCCAAGATTGAGTCGCTCAGCCCGTGGAAGCAACGGCGGCAATAGCGAGGGGAGTGACGACCGGCCGGATAGCGTGGGAAAGAGATAGTAGCCGGCTATCACCGTCACCAGCAGAAAGGAGAGGATCTTCCATTTCATGGTTTTTTTCATGATGCTTTGCCCGTCTCTTTAAGGAGAAGCGGCGCCTCGGGAAACTCGGACGGCAAAATATACGGAAAAGGTCGTGAAAAAGCAATGGAAAAGTTTAAGGGGGCCGGCTCAATCGCGCAGGACTCGAATCTGGGGTTCATCCAATTCCAGGACCCCGTCGATCCTCGCGCCATAGGAGGCGAGCGAGCGCAGGTAGTCGATCTCCGAAGATCCCACCTCTTCGCCGGGCACAAGGACAGGCACGCCGGGGGGGTAGATGGTCACAATGTCAGCGCTGATGCGCCCCTCCGCCTTTGTAAGCGGCAGATATTCCGAGGGGGCAAAGAAGGCGTCCCGTGGAGACAGATGGAACTGCTGACCCAAGGGCGGAAGCAGGCAGGGGACGGCTCGCCGATCCCGGGAGCGGGTGCCGCGCCCCGCCAAGCTGTCCAGCGCCGCGACCAGTCGATCCAAGTCATCCCTTCTGTCCCCGATACTAACGATCACCAGGATATTGAGCAGGTCGGCCATCTCCACCTGGATGCCGAACTCGGCATTCAGGATGGCAGAGGTCTCGAACCCGCTGAGGCCGAGTCCCTTGACACAGATGGTGAGTTTCGTCACATCCAGGAAGAAATCACTGCCGCGCAGATCGGCCTCACTAAAACAGGACAGACCGGGAATCCGATTGATGCGGTCTCTCGCGTCTTGCGCCAGATCGATAGCTTTGCCTAAGAGCTTCTCCCCCTCGGTCGCCATCTGCATTCTGGCCAGATCCAACGAGGCCATCAGAATGTAGGAGGGGCTGGTGCTCTGAAGGAGGAGCAACAGCTTCACAACCCTTGGGTAATCGATATCTGGACCCTTCAGATGCAGCATAGAGGACTGGGTCATCCCCCCCAAGATCTTATGGGTGGACTGAACGCAGAGATCGGCTCCAGCGTCGAGTGCTGACGTGGGCAGCCCCTGATGAAAATGGAGGTGGGGGCCGTGGGCCTCATCCACCAGAACCAGGATTCCCCGGCGCTTGGCGAGGGAGACGATGGCGCGCAAGTCGGCCGCCACCCCGTAGTAATTGGGGCTGGTGAGGGAGAGGAGCTTGGCCTTCGGATGCTGCGCCATAGCGCGTCCCACCTCTTCAACCGTCACGTTTAACAGCATGCCCAACTCCTGATCGAAGGCCGGCAGGAAGAACCGCGGCGTCGCGCCGCTGAGGATGATCCCGGTCAGGATCGATTTGTGGGCATTCCTTGCGATGAGGATCTCGTCTCCTGGGCTCGCGGTAGACAGGATCATCGCATGATTGCCACCGGTGGTCCCGTTGATCAGGAAGAAGGAATGGTCAGCCCCATACGCCTCGGCGGCCAGTCCCTGGGCCTCCTTGATGACCCCCACCGGCCGCTGTAGGCAATCGACCTCATCAAGCGTTGTCAGGTCAATGGTAAAGATCTTAGGGCCGACGAACTTTCGGAAGCGCGTAGAAATGCCCTTGCCGCTCTTGTGCCCCGGGGTGTGGAAAGAGATCTTTCGACTCTCCGCGAGGTTGACCATCGCATCGAAGAGGGGGGTCTTGTACTGTCGTTCGGGAACCATCAGTAGTAAGACAGGGTAGAGGGTTTAGGGGATAGGGTATAGGGAGGAAACGGCATCGACGAGAAGGGCTTCCAATCTGACTGCTGCTGCTCCGCGTGCAATTCACGCCTGCTTGCTATACCCTTCACCCTCTACCCTAGACCCTAGCATGTTAAGGGTAGAGGGTATAGGGTAGAGGGTGAAGGGAAGGAAAACAGCAAGAATGGCCAAAGGATGAGTCCCGGTGGAATAATTTCGATTCGTACCGATCTTGAATCTACTGGGGGTTCATTCCCCGCGGCTTGCCGCGAGTTCGTCATACCGGCGGAAGCCGGTATCCAGAGGGCCCGACTGGATTCCGTGTCA
>Ga0209515_10003813_pt1 | contig 20977 bp, 19 predicted proteins | sample Subgroupgradi54m_FD_187454 | JGI IMG/M metagenome (GOLD analysis project Ga0209515, IMG submission 187454) | Subsurface groundwater microbial communities from S. Glens Falls, New York, USA - GMW60B uncontaminated upgradient, 5.4 m (SPAdes)... ...
ATGAACTCTCTCCTTGTTCGATTTTCCCAAAACAACTTCACGAGGGAGCCATAAGTCTCTTGCTATAAATACCTTGATAGCGTATACCTAGTTCAGGTATAAGACGTTCGTGGCGATACAATCTTTTACAAAGCTTGAGCTTCAGGAATTTTTTGAAACAGGAAATGTTCCGAAAAAAGCGGGATGGCAGGGAGTAAAGAAGATTGTAGAAAGAAAACTCGATATGCTCGATTATGCTCATGTCTTAAATGATTTAAAGTCACCTCCTGGAAATAAATTGGAAGCCTTGAAGGATGAATTGAAGGGGCTTCATAGCATTCGAGTGAATGATCAATGGAGAATGGTTTTTGAATGGACCCATGAAGGGCCTGCAAAGGTCCGTATAATAGACTATCATTAAAATGAAAGAGGTTCGTTATGACTCACATGAAAAGAAAACCAACAAGTCCCGGTGAGATTTTACAGGAAGAATATTTATCCCCCCTCGGTCTCACTCAAAAAGCACTTGCTGACCATATTCATTATGACGTGAAAGTTATCAATCGTTTAATTAACGGCCGAACGAGCGTTACTGCCTCCCTTGCTCTGAAGCTTGCTGCAGCACTTAACACAACTCCTGAGTTTTGGCTCAACGCTCAAAAAGCTGTTGATATATACGAGGCATCCAAAAGTAGTGGCAAGTTACCCAAGGTATTGATCATTAATGGCCATCTCGCTCACGCTTGATTTTATATCCTAAGCTTGTCTGGAATTGTTTTATTTAATTAACGAATCACTTCCGAAAAGTAGCATTCAGGACGGTTTTGCGGAGTCGGATACTCTTCGGTGTTACTTCCACCCACTCATCATCACGAATAAATTCGATGGCACGTTCGAGGGTCATGGGAAGGACGGGGGTAAGCGTCAAGGCTTCATCTTTGCTGGTTGTTCGCATATTGCTGAGCTTCTTGGTTTTGCAGGGATTCACGTCCAGATCATTGTCGCGGTTATGTTCACCCACAATCATTCCTTCATAAACAGGAATACCGGCTCCCACAAACAAAGTTCCACGAGGTTCCAGATGAAAAAGTCCATAAGTGACCGTTTCTCCGGTTCGATCAGCAACCAGTGAACCGGTCACACGACTGATGATGTCCCCTCGATACTCTTCATAATTTTCTAAATAGGAATTCATGATTCCCGTTCCTTTGGTATCGGTCAAAAACTCAGTCCGGTAACCAATCAATCCTCGCGATGGAATGGAAAACTCCAACCGCACACGGCCCGTGCCATGATTGACCATGTTGGTCATGCGTCCTTTACGAAGCGAGAGTTTCTCCGTCACGATCCCCGTAAATTCTTCCTGACAGTCCACAAAGAGATGTTCGATGGGTTCCAGTTTCTTTCCATCCTTTTCTTTAAAAATAATTTGCGGACGTCCCACGCACACTTCATAACCTTCACGCCGCATCGTCTCGAGGAGAATCGCCATCTGGAACTCCCCTCTCCCCTTCACAATAAAACTCTCCCCATCTTCAGGAAGCTCCAGCCTCAGAGCTACATTGTGCATGGTTTCTTTCTGCAATCTCTCCAAAATTTTTCGGGATTGAACGAACTCGCCTTCACGACCGGAAAACGGAGACGTGTTTGGCATAAAACGCATAAAAACCGTGGGGTCATCCACCGTAATCCGTTTCAAAGCTTTGGGGGCTTCTTTGGTGCAAATCGTATCGCCAATTTCAACATTTTCAATTCCGGAAACAATGATGATATCACCCGGCTCCACCAAATCTGTATCTTTGAACTTCAACCCTTCGTAAACTTGCAGGCTGGTCACCTTAAGAGGATTTGTTTTTCCATCCTTATCAATGCAAACCAAAGACTCGTTCTTCTTCACACTTCCATGGAAAACACGACCCACAGCGAGCCGGCCAACATAATCCGAATAAGAAAGATTGGAGACCAACATTTGAAAAGGCTCTTGAGGGTCATGACGAGGCGCAGGAACTTGCTCAATAATGGTATCGAAAAGAAGATTTAAATCAGACCCCTTCTGATTCATATCGGATGTCTTTTGGGCAATTCCTTCACGACCGATGGCATAGATTACCGGAAAATCGATCTGATGATCATCCGCTCCCAAATCAATGAAGAGATCATAGACTTCGTTCAATACTTCCTGGGGTCGGGCGTCTTTACGATCAATTTTATTGATGACAACAAGAATCTTCAGATGTCCTTCGAGAGCTTTCTTAAGAACAAATCGTGTTTGAGGTAAGGGTCCTTCGGACGCATCCACCAACAAAATTGCTCCATCCACCATCTTGAGACCACGCTCCACCTCACCACCAAAATCAGAGTGACCTGGCGTATCAATGATATTAATTTTTTTGTCTTTCCAGATAATCGAGCAATTTTTGGAGGCAATGGTGATTCCACGTTCCCGCTCCAGATCCATGCTGTCCATCACGCGTTCATCGACTTCCTGATTTTCACGAAAAGTACCGCTCTGGCGGAGCATAAAATCTACGAGCGTCGTCTTGCCATGGTCAACGTGCGCAATGATGGCAATGTTGCGGATATGCTGGTTGTGGGCTTGTTGCTTCATAAGGTCGACGGTGATAGGAGAATGATACAAAATAGGCAATGGATTTTATTTAGAATATTATTGAGAGTGTCCCAGATGAGTTTGTGCATAGATATCCATGAGATTGCGAATGATTCTTTGATAGGGAACTCCCAATCGAGAGGCTTCTTTTTTAAAGAGTTTTAAGCTTTCTTCGCGAAGATTTATGGTGATGCGTTGGGATTTTTCTCTCATCATCAATTCTTCTGGTGAAGGAAGGAAGTCCCTGACCCTCTTTCCCAGTTTGATGCTTTCGTTTGTGTATCTTATTTTCTTTTTCATATCTTTTTTCCCCCTTTCTCCAATATCCGGCTCCAAAAATTCTGATTTTCTCGTTTCGATAAGTAAACCGTACTGTCAGGATTTCTTCGTCGACATTTCCAAGACAAAACCACCTCTTTTCTTCTAAACTATGATCCTTATCCTCAACGATAACTCTGAGTGGATCCTGAAAAGCTTTTTTGGCTAGTTCAAATGGAACCCCATGTTTCTCTTGGTTTTGGTTATCCTTTAACTGGTCCCATTCAAAGAGATTCATTAATATATAAAATTATGCACTATTTTATACATATATTCAATATTTTTGACAGGTATGATGTATGGCCTCACTTTCTCCCTTGACGGATCCGAAGACTGTCCGACGCAGCCAAGAGATGACAATATTTACCGGTCGGTCCCGAAGGTACGATGAAGATTTGTGCAAAAACTTCTGACAGGGAAGACCGGCCCCGAAATCAATCTGGCGAGGAGTTTCGCAGGATCCGGAAGGGGTGAAAGTGAGGGATTACAGTAAAAATGATTATTTCTTTGCAAATTCAGATCAAGGCTACTATTGTTCTTTCATGTTCAAAATTAACTTTCAAAAAATCAAATGGGTGAATCTTGTTTTCTTTGTCCTCTCTCCTTTTGTGGCTGTGATTGGTACGATCTGGGTTATTAAAAATGGAGGGATTCACTGGGCCACTTGGATTCTCACTCTCGGGATGCTTTACGCCTGCGGTCTTTCCATTACAGCCGGTTATCACCGACTTTTTTCTCATCGGACTTATCAAGCCAGTTGGCCAGCTCGTTTATTTTTCATTCTCTTTGGAGCCGGCGCCTTAGAAGGTTCCGCCCGTTGGTGGTGTCAGGAACATCGTGATCATCATCGTTATGTGGATACTGAAAAAGACCCTTACGGAATCAACAAGGGTTTTTGGTATGCCCACATTGGTTGGCTTCTCACCACGGAACATGATGAAAAAAGGGGGTATGGGAATATTAAGGATCTGAAGCTGGATCCTCTCATTCGTGTTCAAGATAAATATTACGCTGTATTTTCCATTTTCATGGGTTTTCTTTTTCCCATGGCGGTCGCTGCACTTTGGGGTGATCCTTGGGGAGGACTCTTTATCGCAGGGTTTGCGCGGATTGTTTTTAACCACCATGCCACCTTCTGCATCAACTCCCTGTGTCACTATTTGGGAAAACAAACCTACTCCGATAAGCATAGCGCCAAAGACAGCTGGATCGCCGCTCTGATCACTTACGGCGAGGGGTATCATAACTTTCATCATGAGTTTCAATCGGACTATCGAAATGGAGTTCGCTCCTATCACTGGGATCCCAGCAAATGGTTGATTCAGATAATGGCTGGTTTAAAAATGGCTCGTAATCTTCGAAAGGTCAGTTGGCAACGCATCCTTAATGCCAAATTAATGATGGATCAAAAAAGGGCTGAATTAGCCATGGATAAACCCAATGAACTTCTGGTGGCTGCACGGGAACATCTCCAACAAGCCCATGAACGCTTTCTTCTTTTGAAAAGGGAGTATCAAAAAATCAAAAAAGAAAAAATGTATCTCATGGCGAACCGGCTTGAAGAGCTTCGTGCAGAAATGAAACAATCACGAAAAGAATTTAAACTAGCCATGGCTCAGTGGCAATCACTCCTTAAAACTCCTGTAGGACTGGCAGCCTAACCTTCTATTTCCATTCCAGCTCTTGAAGCACCGAAATTTGTTCCTTGATCGATTGAAGATACTCTTCCCAATAGCGTCTTTGCTCATAATAAGGAAAAGCTTTCTGAAAAGCTGGCTCGGTATAACGTTGACCAATCCAGGCTGCGTGTCGGATCATGCGGAGGGTTCGTAGAGGTTCCGCTAGAATTAAAGTCGACTGGTCAAATTTTCGAAATACTTCATACCCCTCAAAAAAAACTTCACGTTGTTCCCTCTTCTCTTCTTCAGTCCCATTAAAAAGCATCCACACATCTTGTACCGGAGGAGCAATCACCATGTCGTCGAAATCTAAAAGATGCGGTCCGTCTTTGTTCCATAAAATATTTCCAGGATGACAGTCCCCATGAACAGGCATCGTGTAAATTTTTTCTTTGAAATAAGGCCTCACCATTTCGAGGACCTGATGAAGATGGGATTCAATACTTTGTTTGAGATCCTCAGGCAAAAACTTTTGACTCAAAATAAAATGGAGACTCTCATCTCCGTAAGTTTGAGGACTCAAAACAAGCCGATGGGGCGCCTGAAAATGCGCTCCAACATTATGTAGCCTCGCAAGTAGCCTGCCAAGCCATCGACGATCCTCATTGGTAATTTCTGCATGCTCGCGACCACGAAACTTAGGGTATAGGGTATAAAAAATACTCCCAATTGTATCCAGTGTCTTAATCCCTGTCAGATGCTTCTTAAGAGAAAGAGGTTTAACAACAGGAATTTCAGATTCATCGAGAGCTTGAATAAAATGATGTTCTTCGCGAAGAGCCTCTACGGACCATCGACCAGGACGATAGTACTTAGCCACAAGAGGCTCGTGATCTTCGACGTTAATTTCATAGACCCGGTTTTCATAGCTGTTGAGGGGAAACAGAGCTCCCGTGGGTAAAAAACCTTGAGAAGAAACCGACTCAAAAATGGTATCCGGTAGAAGTTCTTCAAATTGCATTCCTGTTATTTAGTTCAAATAAGCTTGAGTCACAAGCAGGAATAACTTATTAAGTGTGTCATTGCGAACGAAGTGAAGCAATCTCCCGGTTTCAATCGTGAGATCGCCACGCTTCGCTCGCGATGACACAGACGCGACCTTAATTTATGTTACCATTACTACCCACTGCTCTTGGCCAGCACCCCGTTCCCATCACCGAAGGTGATTTTGGGTCCTTGGGACTCTCGGAACCTATCCTCAAATCGATTCATCATGTGGGATTTAAACATCCCACTCCTATCCAATCGGCTGTCATTCCTATCGCCCTTCAGGGCAAAGACTTAATTGGTTTGGCACAAACAGGTTCTGGAAAAACAGCAGCCTTTGTTCTGCCAATCGCCGAACGTCTCATGCATGGAAGTGGCCTGAGAGGTTTGATTCTTTCTCCCACACGAGAAATTGCCCTGCAGACAAAAGCTTTTTTGGATCTTTTTGGAAAACATCACCATCTCCGTACAGTTTGTGTCATCGGTGGTGTCAACATGAACCCCCAAATTCGTGAAATCGAAAAAAAACCTGATATTCTTGTGGCTACACCTGGACGTCTCATGGATCTGATGGAGCGTCGCATTGTCTCTCTGGATAAAATTTCTGCGCTCGTTCTGGATGAAGCGGACCATATGCTGGATCTGGGATTTCTCCCTCAGATTGAAACCATTCTCCAAAAACTCCCTCGTGAAAGACAGACAATGATGTTTTCAGCCACAATGCCCCCTTCTATTGAAAAACTGACAAAAAGGTTTTTGAAAAACCCAGAAAGAATCGACATTCTTCCGGAAGGCCGTGCCGCTGATGGGATTACACATCGCCTTTATCTCGTAAAACCTGAAAATAAGAAAAATTGTCTTTTAGCGCTTCTGAATCAGGATCTGGGCAGTACTCTGGTTTTTACGCGAACAAAACTGGATGCTGATTGGATTTGTCGTGTCCTCCAAAAAGAAGGTCATCCTGTCGATAAAATTCATTCGGATCGATCTCAAAAAGAACGTGTGGATGCCCTTCAAGGGTTTCGAGAAGGACAACATCGCATTCTCATTGCTACGGGTATTGCTTCGCGTGGCATTGATGTTGCTAACATTCAACACGTGGTCAATTTTGATATTCCCGATACGGTGGAAGAATATATCCATCGTGCCGGTCGTACTGCTCGCGGAAATGCCGAGGGACTTGTTTCCAGCATTGGTACCTGGCAGGATAAACCCATTGTCAAAGATATTGAAAAAGCCCTGGGTAAAGAACTTCCACGGTGTACCGTCCTTGGCGTGCCAGCCGATGTAGAGCTCAAGGTCGTTCCCTTCGGAAGATCAGGACGACGCAGGCGTTGATGAAAAGATGAGAAAAACACTTTCGGAAATTCTGGAACTTTTTTCTCCAGAAGACCAGTTGGCTGTCCCTTTGGCCACAGGCCAGCCCATGGGACTTCTAGGTGCTTTAAGCCAAAAAAATAATTGGAAGCGGCTGGAAATTTTTACAGGACTTCTCAGCTTCCCCTACCCTATCCTCACCAATCCGTCTGTTTTTGTCACAAGTGGTTATTATGGACCTGTTGAGCGCTATCTGAATGATGCCGGCGCTCATATGGATTACCTACCAGCAAGTTTTAATGGCATTGAACTTTACGCACAAAAAAAATCTTTTCGCGTGGTAGCAACCACATTGTCTCCTCCAGACGCCGATGGTTACCTGACCTTTGGAAGTCATGGAGCCGCAATTTATAATCCTTTTGTAGCAGCGTGTCAGGATCCAAAAAGACTGGCCATTGCTGAAATGAATCCCACCATGCCGGTGGTGTATGGATTGTCGGAATATGGCGACAACAAAATCCATATCTCAAAATTAAATTATTATTTTGAATCAGAACAAAGTCAGCTGGAACCTCCCATTTTTGAACCGACAGAAGCTGAAAAGAAAATTGCCGAGAATGTTCTCTCCTTGATTACCGAAGGAGCCACTCTTCAGTTTGGTATTGGCAGTATTCCGAATGAAGTCGCCACACTTTTAGCTAACTCGCCCCTTTCTAATTTTGGAATTCATTCCGAATTAATTTCAGATGGTTTTCTCAAACTTTTGGAAGCTGGAAAAATTTCTAATCGAAACAAGGATATTTTTAAAAACCAATCTGTTTTTACTTTTGCTTTAGGAAGCAAGACTCTCTATGATTTTCTGGATGAAAGAAATGGGCGTAACAAGCGTCAGGCTGTTTGTTTGCCAGTCACCATCATCAATGATCCCCATCAAATTTCCAAAAATAAAAATATGATCAGCATTAACTCGGCACTCATGATCGATTTTGCCGGGCAGGTTTGTTCTGAAGCCATTGGCTTAAAACAATACAGCGGTGTCGGCGGACAGCTCTCTTTTGTTCAGGGTGCCAATGAAGCAAAAAATGGAAGAAGCATTATGTGTATTAAATCTACGGCCACTGTGGATAGAAAACTAGTTTCTAACATTGTTCCCACACTTCCTTCTGGAAGCATTATCTCTACACCCCGACATTACACGCAGTATGTGGTTACTGAATATGGTGTTTGTAATTTCTACGGAGTGAGCGACGAAAATCGCCCTTTGAAACTCATTGAAATTGCCCATCCCCAATTTCGTGATGAGCTAAAAGAATCCTACAAGAAAATAAAAAAAGATTTCTATAAAAATTGATAAAAATTTCTAAAAAAAATTTCGACCTCTTCTTTCGTTTATTGGGCAGTCATTTTTTTATCCTTTACACTCTTTATCGAATTTTCACGCGTATTCACAGCCCCCATCATTTTGATTTTTTGTCATGGCTCAACTGGAGTCTCATCATGAGTATCTTTGCATTTTATGGAATCAGCTATCTGATACGCGTACCTGCTGTTTCCACGGCCTCAAGACCACGTGAAATCTACCTCCCCCTTCTTTGCTCCATCCTCCCATTTGGAATTTATGAATCTTATTCCTGGTCCTTTCTTCCCTGGATTCAAAATTATCATTTTTTACAAAAACTCCTAATGCCTTTTGCTTCCACTTTTTTGACACAGAGAAGCTTGTTGATCACCTTCGTCATTATTTCCGGTAATGCCTTATCCTTGGCAGCTATTGTGTCCTTAAAAAAATCGTTCAGTATCCTGACAGAAGCACGGGCTCTGGTAACAACAGGTGTTTATCGTTGGGTGCGCCATCCTCTTTATATAGGGGAATCACTCACCACGCTCGGTTGTTGCCTCTATCTTCCTTCGTGGTTTAATGTCTTTCTGACGGTTTTCTTTTTTGTGTTAATTCTTCTTCGAGCAAAATTTGAAGAAGGCAAGATGATAGAATTTTTCCCTGAATATCAGGAATACAAAGCTCGAGTTTTTCCAGTTTAATTTTTTTGCATTTTTGCCAAAGCTGTGGCGGCCTGCATGATTTCTATCGGCACGGCAAGAACAACCGTATTGGAAGCGGTAGGACCAAGACCGTCAATGGTTTGAAGGGTTCTCAATTGCATGGCACCAGGACTGGCAGCCATTGTTGCTGCTGCTGCTGCCAGATTAAAAGAAGCATCTCTATCTCCTTCGGCTTTCGTAATCGTCGCTCTTTTTTCACGCTCTGCCGAAGCCTGACGGCTCATCATCTTTTTCAACTCTTCGGGCATGTCAATATCCTGAATCTTGATGGTGCTGACTTCCAAACCCCAGTTGGCACTTTCTTTTTCAACAGCCTCTTCGATCTCCTTACCGATCTTTTCTCTTTCCGCCAACAACTGATCCAACGTCATCCCGCCGATAACGTCGCGCAACGTCGCTTGAGCATATTGACTCATCGCAAAAGTATAATTTTGTACTTTAATAATGGCATCATCCACTTTGAGAACCTTGAAATAAACAACTCCATTAATAGAAACAGGCACGTTGTCCTTGGTGATGACTTGTTGTTTTGGAATATCCAGAGTGAGGATTCGTGTATCGACAAAAATGGCCCGATCAACGATAGGAAAAACTAAAAAAATTCCAGGGCCCTTTACCGCCGAAAAACGACCTAAACGAAGGATGACAATTCTTTCCCATTCGTCAGCAATTTTGATGGAAAGGGCCAATAAGAAAGCTACGGCAAACGATGCCCCCATAGATAGATTTAAATATTCAGGCTTGAAACCACCGATGATATAACTGGTCAAAACTCCCAATCCTAAAAATAGGATGAAAAAAAGAAAATTAACACCTTTCATAAAGCCCTCCTGTTTGAAAATTCATTTTAGGAATGTCCTGATACCCACTGCTCGAGTCATAAGCAGATAAAAACCACCATAGGGAAAAAGAACAAAGATAGCTAATAAAATGGGGGGATGAACACCTGACCAAATTTTAATTCCCCAGCTTAACAAGGCTGCTAAAAGAGCAGCACTCCAGAGACAAACCATATACTTTTTCTCAAGTCCTGTTTTTCCGATGCGATTATTCAACTTTTTTCGGAGCAATAAAAACTCAATCCATCCCGCAATGCCTGCTGAAGAAGTTAATCCGGCCGTTCCCCAAGAGGTATTTAGATGAAAAAACCCAGGAAGTTTGAGGGCAAAAAAGTATCCGAGTACGGTTGTGATAGCAACGCGGATCAAAGCAAATCGAAGCGGTGTCCGAGTATCATGCAAAGCATAAAAGGTAGCGGCGTATAACCTTCCCAGAGTAGAGGCCAATAATCCTACTGTAGAACCGGCTAATACACCCCAGACATACAAAGTGCTCTGATGTGTAAATTCTCCTGATTGAAAAATAGCGGCAACAATAACATCTCCTAGAATTAAAAATCCAACTACAGAAGGCACAATAAAAAATGCAATCCGTTTAAGGCCTGCATTGAGACGTTCTTGAAGCACAGGGAATACATTTTCCGAAACACCCACAACACGGGACATTTGAGGAAGCTCCGCTACAGAAACAGACATTCCAAAAAGGCTGATGGGGAGAAGATAAAGAGTTTGAGCATAGGCTAAAGCAGAGACCGCACCGGTGGGCAAAAGACTGGCCAGAAGATTATCAATATAAGCGCTGATCTGAACGACACCACGTGACACAACGACAGGAAAAAAATTTCGAAGGACCTCACGTACATGAGTAATTTTAAGATCCAGATGGAGACGAAAATTTTTAACAAGCTTGATGGCTGTGGGCCATTGAACGGCAAGTTGCAAAGCACTTCCAAAAACCAAACCCCAAGCCGTAATAACAGCCAGATCAAACTGCCCATGCTTCTGTCCAAAAAAGATGAGCGTAAAAATAATGGCAGCGTTCCAAAGAACAGGTGCCGTATAAGATAAAAAGAATTTATGATGACTGTTGAGAATTCCTAAACACCAGGCGGATAAAACTAACAAACCCGTTCCCGGGAAAAAAATCTGCACCAGATGAATCGTCAGAAGCTTTTTCTCTCCATGAAAACCGGGCGCAATGAGATCAATTAAAAAAGGTGTGGCCCAAACACCCAACAACACTAAAAAAGAAACGAAAAGGGCCAGAAGAGAAAAAATGGAGCTGGCAACTTTATCGGATTCAATCTTTTCTTCACGAGCCATTAAGCCGGCATAAACAGGAATAAAAGAAGCGGAAAGAACTCCTTCTCCAAAAAGATTTTGTAAAAAATTGGGGATCTTGAGTGCGGCCTTGAAAGCGTCACCTGCATCGGAGTTTCCAAAAAAATGGGCGAAGACCCTTTCACGAATTAGACCGGCAATGCGACTTAAAAAAATTCCAGCGGCCACCCAAAAAGCACCACTGCGTCCCACTTCTTTTTTCATTAAGAACGAACTTACTCAAAATGTTGTCCCAATATCCAGAATAATAATTCCGTTTTTGACATCCGCGCTCGTGAGGTTATCTTTGAATCCAGCAAGTCGATCACGATGAGTGAGAATAATGCCGTAACCAAGCCGAGTTGTCAGAGGAATATTATAGCCAATCATAAGATCACTCCGCAATTCACTACCCACGCCCAGCATAGGACGAAAGATAGATTCTCCACGATCAAAAGCATCACCGACATCCATAAAAAATCCAAGATGAGTGCTATTGGAGGAAAGAGGCATTGTGCCCATACCACGTTGTGACCTAAAAAGTGGAATCCGATATTCTGCCGAAGCCACCCAAGCACGATCACGTGAGAAACTCACCAAAGGCAAACCACGTAAAGTAAAAAGTCGTGACGTTACGGAACGAAATGGGCTTTCTCCTGCCGAGCCCCCCAAGCTGTAATTCCCCTGAATGAAAACATCGCCAAAAGAATCACCCCCAGCAGCACGCAAAGCCAAAATATGGTGTGGAGCAATAGGAATAGGAAGATAAGCTCGCACATCTCCCCAAACAAGTTGTTGTTTCAAATTTTCAGAAGAACCAAAAAAAGAGTTAGATATCTCATAATTTATGACAAAACTCATTCCCTTTTCCGGACTAATCCCTGCAACTGTCCCTTCTGTTTTATGAAATCCATACTGCATGGAAAGACCCGCATGATGACCGAGTGTCACTAAAATGGCTCCTGCAGGTAAACCTGATTTTTCTGACTGCTTTTCAAAAAAGTAATTAAAGATAAAAGAATGTGGAGACAGTGGAATAGAAAATCCTGTCGATATACGATTCCTTTCTTCAAAATAATTATCCCCCAAACCAAAAGCGTCGCCATAATTAATGAGGTAACGGTTGTAGTTCAAAGAGAGAGGAAGTAAAAGACGTGCATAGGTATAACCGGCATCAACTCCAAGATATCTTTTATCGTTACGATAAAAGAGTCCGGCATTCCAAAGATGACGACGTAAAGGATCAAAATTTTGTGTGGAGAGTGAAGCAGAAACAGTACCATCTAACAAAGCAACCTTGGGTACAAGAAAATGAGGAGCCAATAATTTTCGAAAAGGATCGTAGACCTTACTCTTCTCTAGTGGATCTTTTTCCTTTTGAGTTTCCGACACTTTAGAAGACTGATAAGAATCAGAAGGCACAAAAACTTCCTTCAAGAATTTGGAAGGAAACATCCGCCGGATCTCAAACCCTTTTCCGGTATAATATTGAAAAACAAGAAAGCCCTTCAAAGTTACGCTTGGAGTGAAGGCTCCTGTTAGAACCTGAGTGACTTGATAGGTTTTGTGTGTTTTTAAATCATACCGATAAATATTAGAAATTCCTGTGCGGTCGGAAGTAAAATAAAGAAACTGTCTGGAAGCATCTACAACGGGATAATCTTTAAAATCTGCGCCAAAAATCAACGGCCTGGACTTGGAGGTGTTTGTATCAATCACCCATACATTTTCTTGACCCCTTTGATGTGCTAAAAAAACAATCGAGTGGTTATCTGGCAGCCAACGTGGATGATTTAGCTGCTCCGCTGTGAAAAAAACCTTCCAAGTCTTTGTTTCCAAATCATAGACACCTAACGAGGATTCCCCTGTTTTCTGAATAACGGCTACAATCTTTTTTCCATCCTTGGAATAATCACCTTCCCGAGCGCGATCTCCCTTCGTAATGTCCGTCACATCACCTGTTTTCAAATCAATCTCATGAAGATCCGAATAACGATAAAAACCTTTGTAGGGTCCCACATACGAAAATAAAAGCTTTTCGCCATCAGGAGAAAATTCTATCTGTTGAACATCATCATTATGAGCCAATACTTTTTCTTTACCTGTTTTTAAATTCCTCAAGCGCAGTTCGGAGGAATGATGAGTTGAGTTGGCAATGTAGGCCAGACGTTGTCCATCCGCTGAAAGAACCGGGAGAGAAAAAGTTTCTCCTTTTTTAGGAGCAACTAAAAGATCCCCTTCTTGAAGACCTTTTTTGACAACCTCTTCTTTCACTTTTTCATATTTTTGTTGCAGTTCCTTTTTCCAATCACGCCAGAGAAGATAAAAACTTTTAGAGTTTCCTTGTTCGTCTTTAAAAACTTTTTTAGCCTTGTTATTGAAGGAGTAAAACCAGAGTGAACCCCCTATCTTGTGACTCAAGGCTATGAGCTTTTCTTCTCCATAGGTTTTGGCTAAATAGCTCAAAAAACCGACTCCATAAATATTTGGAGTGATGGGACCTGGCCAATCAATTTGGGTGCCCGACATTTGATCCAGATACAAAAATTGATCTTTGAGAATATCTGTCCTGAGGATCATGTCTGTAAAAGAAGAATGCCCTCGTCCAGAACCGGTTTCAGCCGATTCAAAATAATCAGCGAATCCTTCACTCATCCAGGCAGGAACTAAGCCATTGGGAGTATCCAAAGTTCCAAAAATAGGTTTGAGAAGCTTTGCCGGGTAGTGAGTATCGGAACGATGAAGAATATGGATATATTCGTGAATGAAAAGTTCACGCAACCAGTCATCATAGTGGCTCCAAATACTGCTGGACCAGGGAGCCGAAGTTTTAATGAGCATGATGTTGTAAGGAATAACGGTGGAAAGTTCACGGGCAATATCGTGATGATTCAAAACCATGACTTCTGTTTTCTGCCGGGGGTAAACATCAAATTTTTTGGAAAGGTTCTCGTAAACTTCTTCGCTAATACTTACCAGCTTCCGCGCTACCTCCTCTTCCCCTTCGTAATAGTTGATAGCAAAATGTCGGGTTTGAATTGTTCTCCACTGGTGAAAAATTTTAGCGGGGGCTGCTGCATAAAGAGAGCTACAAAACAAAAGAAAGCCAAGGCTCAAAAAAGCCAAAAATTTATTTATAATTTTAATGTAAGTTAATGATATCACTTAATTAATTTTAACATTAATTTTTTACTAATATAATTGATAATAGACAGCATTGCAAGTAAACTTATCACTTAGTTGAGGATACTTGTTATGAAAATAGTTAAAATAGGCCTCGCAATTGTTTGCTCTACCCTCCTTATAGTACCTTTCTTTATCGAATCCGGGGTCTCGGGCTGCGGTGGAAATAAGCCAGCTCAAAGAGTTGGTGTATCAGGACTTCTCAAATACCCTAAAAAGAAACCAAAGTCCCCTACTAAAAAAACAACCTTGGCAGGTCTTAAATTAGAAAGTCTCCAGAGCACAAAAGTAACCAACGTAGAAGACATAGCCACCCAGGGACAATGTGTTCTTCTGGATCATAACCTCAAAACAATTACTTCGATTGAAACATCTGAGAATGGATCGTTTACCTTTTTGGTTATGGATACCAGCCTTGCAATCAATGATACCACGCTGGCTTATTATATTCGTTGCAGCACTACAAATTCCGATGGAAGTCAAAGTATCCAAATGTCCACTCTTCTACAATCTCGCAATGGTCTCACACCGGGATCTAGCTCTGCAGCCTTATCTTTTGCCACAGCCCCTTCTGTTAATGTCGACACAGCACACACAACGGAAACTCTTTTGGTTTATCAAGGCAGTAACGTCAATCCCCTAAAAGCAAGTACGGCTCCGGTCATTGCAGCAAACCGTATTGAAGCCATTCACAATGCGGTGACATCTGTCAATAACCACAATCAGTCGGGAATCAGTGGAACGAAATTGGATGCAACTATCGCCCGCCTGGAACAGGAAGTAAGCACCATCAACAGTGAAGGCTCCAAACTCTCGGATGGAACCTCTCCAGGAGATGCCATCCATGCTCTTTTCAATGCCGACGGTAAAACAGACAGCGCTCTCCTCACAGCTCTCGGTGAGACTTTAAGTGGTGATACTTCTGTGACTACTAAAAATATTCTAGGTGATTCCGAAGCTGGAAGAGCCTTAAGCCTTTCTTTTGACGTTTTGATTAAGAATGCCAGCTATAATTCACTCCCAGATCAAACAAAGGAACTTCTTCATGGAGCTTTAATGACCAACGGCCCCACAGAAATTGTCGCAAATCTGTCAAACATAAATTTTATTAGCACCATCTCAACTCTGGCCGATTCACTCAAAACTCCTTCTGAAGGTGGGAGTGTCAGCCTCACCACACTTCAAGGTATGCTGGGTAATTTTTTACAGCCAGAATTGATTGCAAAAATTATCAAAACAAGTGGACTTTCAGATCTTATAGGAAGCGTTATTAACAAGCTTTTAACCAATAATTTCGATCCGGATTCCAAAGTTGTTGATTTTATTGTACAAGGTATTGAGGAAAGCAGCAACGTTCCCAACGAAAATGCCATCGATAACACCATTACGTTACTCGTCAATAACTCTGACAAGCTGGATACCGATCCCAGCGATGGAAAAGTGACAAATGCCGGCACATTTATTGATGCTGTCATTGCACAGGGAAATGCTCAAAATATTGACAGGATTATTTCAAATGCCAGTTCTTCCTTTAACTCCAAGTCTTGCAAAAAATCAGACGGGGGGAATTATTGCATCGACAGTAATCCTAATCTTGAATGCAGCTGTGACATACTCACCTGTCAGAATTTAGGAACTTGTTGTGAAGATGCCACCAGCACTTGTACGACAGACTCCCTGAATACGTTTCTTGAGAATAATGGACAGGGTGGTGAACAACCCCTAGTGAATCCAACAGACGTTGCTTCTTCGGGAGAAACGGGATCGACATCAACAACCGGATCGGGAGGCGGTAGTGAGACAACTCCGGCAATCTCTCAGGTCACTCTGGGTGCCGCTACAGATTCAACGGATACTTTTCCAGCCATCGCCACGGGTGATTCCATCACACTCAACTCGGATGGATCTCAATTGATGATTTTTCAGATCACCAATATTCCTGATGATCCCACCATCTCCACACAAACTTGCGTGTTTTGTTCAAATGACAACACCACCTTCAATGAAATGAATTGTGATAGTCAAATCGATAGCTCTATCAACCTTGTTTCCTCAAAGATGACAGATAATAAAACTCAGTGTTTTACAGACGCCACAAGCTCTAGTTCACTTGTCTACTTCCGCGTCTCTTATAAAGGTGTGGATAGCTCCATCATCTCCTCAACGAATAGCGTGAATTTTACGGTGACAATTCCTTAACTCCCCTATAGACACCCATCTCATGATGGATGTTGCAAACACAAAACTTAAAAATAAAGTAGCCATTATCACCGGTAGCAGCCGTGGCATCGGTCGTGAAATCGCTCTGCGATTAGCCAAAGAAGGTGCCAAAATTGTTGTAGCGGCTAAATCGGTGCAGGAAGGAAAACTGCCCGGCACCATCTATAGTGTGGCCGAAGAGATTAAAGCTTTAGGTACGGAAGCCCTTCCCATTCCTATTGATCTTCGTAATGATGAAACAGTGGTTGAGATGGTTCAAAAAACCATGCAGACCTTTGGACGAATTGATATTCTCATTAACAATGCCGGGGCTATTTCTCTGACTCCTCTTGAAGCCACTCCCATGAAAAGAGTTGATTTAATGATGGGGCTTAATTTGCGTGCCGTGCTTCTTTGCAGTTATTATTGTATTCCCTATCTGAAGTCCGCTGGAGAAGGGCATATTTTAAATCTTTCTCCTCCTCTCAGTAACGATCCCAAATGGCTTAAAGGACATACGCCCTATACGATAAGCAAATATGGAATGTCGTTGGCCACACTCGGATTGGCTGAAGAATTACGAGACTATAAAGTCGCCGTGAATTCACTCTGGCCTCGTACACTCATCGCCAGCGCTGCTACAAAAATGCTTTTGGGAAATGATGCCATGAGTATCTGCCGTCAACCCTCCATCATGGCGGATGCTGCCTATGAAATTGTGACTTCAGATCCCACTCAACTTACAGGGCAATTACTCATAGACGAACCTTTCCTAAAAACTCGTGGCACTCAAAATTTTAATCACTACAGAGTCGATCCCAACACGGAACCTGGTTTAGATTTATACATTGAAAATTAGCATCATTGACTCCGTAGAGATTTATCCTTTTTCTAAATACTCCCCCGTCTCCGTATCAATCAGCACAACATCGCCAGGTTTTATGAAGAGAGGAACTTTGAAAATAGAGTCATTGTCGACCTTAGCATCTTTCATGGCACCTGCCATACCCTTAGTAGCCGGGTCACATTCCACCACAGTAAAACTAATGCGATTAGGGAGAGTGATACTAACAGGATTCCCTTCACAACTCATCACCACAATCTGAGCCTCTGGCTTGAGATACCGGAGAGCGTCTTCCAACAGAGAAACAGATAACTCAAACTGTTCATAGGTTTTTAGATCCATAAAATGGTAGGTAGAGCCTTCCTGATAAAGAAAGTTCATTTCTCTTTCTTCAGTCTCCACTTTCTCCACAGATTCCACAGACCGAAACCGAACATTATTTTTAATTCCGGTTTTGAGGTTTCGAATATCCGCCTGTACTTGCGCGTTTCCCTTGCCCGGCGTGATATGCTGAACTTTTAGAACACGAAATAAAATGTTATCGATTTTTAAAATATTCCCGACGCGGATTTGCGTGGCTGCAATCACTTTCAGGGAACCAAGTTTAAATCGCTGTTGTGAGCATGCACATTACAATCGCATCCTGGGCCTGATGCGGCCGTTAAAGACAAGAATGCCAATATTAAAAACCCAAAAACAAATTTCCAGTTCTTCATAAGAGTCTCCTTTGTTGTATTTCTCATAAAAGAATTAATCTAATCACCCTTCTGCTGACAAGTTCTATTTTCATCCCAAACTCCTTCGTACTTGAGCTGCACGAAGAATTTCTTCACTTAATCCCTTTTTTTTATTTTTCCAAAAGTAAAAAATATTTGAGGTGAGATTACGATGAACATATTCATCGCTGCTGGAAGGCCCCAGCCGTTTTCCTAACAACTCTTCAATAGCAACAATGTCCTGGTAAACTGCTTTCCAAGCCGGATCCGATCGAGAGAGAAACTTTATATTTTCCCAATTCATGTAAGCACCCATCCATTTTAAATCTTCTTCCAAAGTTGGAAAATAACGATGAATCCATTTTTCCCATCCTAATTTTTTCTTTTTGTGAAGAGCCATCAAAGCACGTCCTGTTCCAATGAGGCTGGCAGGAACACCCAAAGAGGCAAAAACAGCGGTAAAAGTAATGGCTCGAGGAAGTCTCGTTTTGTCTCCCATTTTCCGAGAATAACCAAAATGGCCTGTGTGCTGAATTCTTTCACGGTGAGAAGGAACAAATTGTGCAAACTCATTAATCGTTTTGGCAAGACTGATAATCACGGGACGATAAAAAGAAGCAAAGGGATCAGAAAGTCTCGTCACTTCTTGAATTTCTTCTTCACTAAAAGAGACGGGGGATAATCTCGGAAGTGTTGTTTTAAGTCGATGAATCGCTTTTTTAACCTGATTTTGAGGATAGTCATAACGAAATGCCGATTGAATACTGACCGTTCGAATACCCGGATAATTCTTGAAAAAATGATCCAACGAAAGGGGTGAGAGCCCTCCTCGAAAAGGAAGAGAGCCCACTCCGATGATGGGAAATACACGAATGCCTGTTTCCTTTTCAAAGCGATAATATTCCGAGATGGCTCCGCGAGCGGAAAGTACGGCGGATAAAAAACCAGAGTCCAAAGCCGGATCGGATCGGGCAATAAAAGGCCGGATATAATTTGGTTCCTTTCCAAAAATATCTTTGTAACCCTCCGAATATTTTTTTAAAATTTGCCGCGAATGAAGAAGCTTTGTGCTTCCTTCAATCAAGGGAATCATTTCCAAATCTTGAGGTTTCATCAAAGCCTTATCGAAAATAGCTTTTTCAAACTGAAGAGCTTTGAGATATTTTTTATGAATAACCAGAAGCTGTGAGGCATTGTTGGTCATGGGAAGAATAGCTTCAAAAACAGGCGGCACATGAACTTTATGCTCATGCGCTGCATGAGCGGCTGTGATTAACGTCATGTAAGAGCGTGCCAAACGAAATCCAGATTCATTAGAAATATTAGGAATGCGAAAGGTTAAAAATTTGTCTCGTCCCAAACAAAACTTTTTGAAATAATCGGGATAACGATTGAAGAGTCGATCCACAACGGCTTCGTCGACGAACTTCCCCTCCCAATCCCACATGTATTCATCACAATCAAAATCTGAAAATACGGAAAAACATTCCTGAACTTCATCAAGGGTCGAAATAAAAGGGGTCGTTCCCCATGGGGGAGGAAAACTATTATCGGGATGCTGCGTGGCTAACGTAACTGGAATTTTCCGCACTTTAAGACTCCCTAATTGAGAGATGGTATGCGCCCCTCTGACTGGAGGGTTTCCGTCCTAAATTGAGTTGCCAGATTGCAGACCCCAAAGGCTCAGGGTATGAGCCGGGAAAAGGAGTCTGTAATGGGCAAAGTACGCAGGAAATTCACGACAGGATTCAAACAACAAGTTGTGCAGGAGATCGAGAGCGGTCTGGTGACCAAAGCTCAGGCGGCCCGGAAGTATGAGATTTCTGCCGGAGTGATTGATCGCTGGATCTGGAAGTCTCACGATGGATCTTTAATCGAGAAGCCATCGAATGATGAAAAAGCTCTTCGAGCTGAGAACGAGCGGTTGAAGGCCAAGGTTGGCGATCTGACGATGCAGATCGACCTTTTAAAAAAACTGGAGGCCTACGCACAACAGAAGAGAAGAGAAAATACGTCCGTGATCACCGCGAAGAATTTGGCTCAGTATCAAAGGGGTGCCAAATGATCGGACTTTCAACTGCGAGTTATTATTACAAACCAAAAACAGATCCTGTGGAGAAAGCAAAACAGGATTGCGATTTGAGAGACAAGATCGAAGCGATTCAGGCGATGTTTTGTCGGTACGGGTATCGGAGGTTGAAGCATCATTTAGCCAGAGAGGGCTTGATCGTGAACGAGAAGAGAATCCGTCGAGTGATGAGGGAATACGGGCTTTATCCAGAAATCAGAAGGGCCTTTGTGATTGCAACGACCGACAGCAATCACGAGTTTCCTGTGTATGAGAATCTGGTGAAGAATCGGGAGGTCAATAGTCCCAATGAGATCTGGGTTGCCGACATCACGTATATTCGAATTGCGACGTGCTTTGTGTATCTGGCCGTCATCCTCGACTTATTTTCCCGGAAGGTGATTGGCTGGGCGATTGCGAAGAGCATGCAGAAGGAACTTTGCGTAGAGGCGTTGAAGATGGCGTTGGAAGCGAGAGATCCTGCCCCTGGTTGCATTCATCATTCGGATCGTGGCGTTCAGTATGCGTCGGGAGAATACGTGGCTCTTTTAAAATCCCGACAACTTCGGATCAGCATGTCCCGTAAAGGCAATCCGTACGACAACGCTTTTGCCGAGAGTTTCATGAAAACCTTAAAGCATGAAGAAGTGTTGTTGTCGGATTACGAGACTTACGCAGATGTCATTGAACGAGTGCCTTATTTTATCGAGGAGGTTTACAACAAGAAGCGACTTCATTCGGCTTTGGGATATTTACCACCGGAGGAGTTTGAACAACGAATGCTGGAGAAATCAAAAACCGTCGGCAATCAACAACTCAATTTAAACAAAAATCACTCCAGTTGACGGGGCGCAGTCCA